>Ga0190359_1001983_pt1 | contig 12480 bp, 14 predicted proteins | sample 48721823_MG_FD_161269 | JGI IMG/M metagenome (GOLD analysis project Ga0190359, IMG submission 161269) | Hydrothermal vent microbial mat bacterial communities from Southern Trench, Guaymas Basin, Mexico - 4872-18-2-3_MG | ecosystem: Environmental > Aquatic > Marine > Hydrothermal vents >...
AGGCAGCCCGTATTTTTTAATTTTTCGCCACAGGGTGGACCGGCTCATGCCCAAAGATCGTGCTGCTTCAAGCTTGTTTCCAGGGTGTTTATCAAGACTGGCGCGTATTTTCCGGGCCTCTTCATTTTCATAAGAAGCACTGATTGTAGAGGAAAATCTGGTTTTGTCATTGAGATCCTCGAATAAATCTTTGGATAGGTGCTCCATACCGATAACTGGGGCGTTGCAGGTAATAAAAGCATATTCGATAATGTTTTCAAGCTCGCGGATATTGCCTGGAAAAGGATATTCCATCAAAAAAGATAGGACCTCAGGGGTTACAGCCTGAATAGATTTTTGCTTAATCAGGTTAAATTTATTGATAAAATGATTAATTAAAAGAGGGATATCCTCTTTTCTCTCCCTCAAAGGAGGTAAGGTTATCTTGGCCACTTTTACACGGAAGTATAGGTCCAGCCGGAATTTTTCTTCGAGAATCAGGCCTTTGAGATCTAAATTGGTTGCAGACACTAACCTGAAGTCTGCCTTTATCGCTCTGGTTTCTCCAAGGGGAGTGAATTCACCATCTTCCAGGACCCGTAAGAGATCAGCCTGGAAGGCCATGGATGTGTTGCTTATTTCATCCAGGAATAATGTTCCCTTATGGGCTAAAAAAAATCTACCTGGTTTATTTCGCGTGGCGCCTGTAAAGGCGCCTCTGGTATAGCCAAATAATTCTGATTCAAGGAGAGTGTCTGGCAGGGCGGCACAATTAACAGGTATGAATGGCCTGTCTTTGCGGGCACTTAGATTATGAACCGCCCTTGCAATTAGCTCCTTACCTGAACCAGTAGGTCCTTCAATAAGGACTGGGCTTTCACTTTCAGCTATATCCGGCAGAAGCGAGAGTATCTCTTGCATTCTGGGGTGTCTGCCAATAATATCTTCAGGGGTATAATTATGTGTCAGTTGTCTTCTCAGCTCATCTATATCGGACATATCACGAAATACCTCTATCGCTCCTATGACATAATCGTGGATATCTTTTATGGCTGAGGTTCTGATGTTTATTGGCTTTTTGTCCCCTGACTTAGTTATGATAAAGGCATGGGGGTTCTTATAAGGTTTCCCGCTATCGATTGTTTTGTCCATGGCGCAATCTTTTTCGCAGATGTTGGCCCGGAAGATATCAAAGCAATGCTGACCGATTGCCTCAGTGCTGTCAAAACCGGTGAGGAGCTCTGCCGCATGATTGAAGGTAGTAATCCTTTTTTTTAGATCTACGGTAAACACACCGTCATTTATGCTTTCTAAAATGATGCAGCAGGGGGACGGGCGGCCTGATATAATGTTGCAGGAAGGGGGAATATTCCCTATAAAATAACCTGAGTCTTTCTTGTCTTGAGTTCTGCCTTTTTTCATTTAACCACGGTAGCTTAAATTGAAATCCCCTTTATAAATAAATATATATACAAAGTACCGAAAAATCAACATCAAAGGCAGTGTGTAGCATGTAATAGGAAGAAATGGGATCTTCTTTTAACTCCTTAAAAATAGATTATCAGATGGTTTACAATGAATCACTTTCTTTGGGAATTCTAATTGTCGTCAGTCGGATATTCTAATTTTCGCTGTTCACATATTATTTTATCATGAAATCTTTAACAAGATTATGAATATAATTTTCATCTAAATTATTAAAATATAAAACAGGAGTTCTGAATAATTCTACTTTTTCCCCATTTTCCGTAGGAATTAAAAGTTCGTATTCATCTTTATAATCATTCCAATTGATGAGAACGGCCTCATGTATTCCATTATCAATTGCTTCTTGCAAAGTCTTATAATAAATTATATTTGCATTATCAGAAATAATATTTTTAGCCTCTTTTTCATAAAGAGCTGTATGAATATTCATATTGCCAAGATTTTGATAATCAATTAATCTTTTTTGATCTGATATTAAAGTACAGCCTTCTCCTAAACGAATTTCTTTTGTATTTGCCCGGATCTCATTTTTTTTTGCGATTCTACCTATAAAGACAATATCAATATCATCATAATTTAAGGCTTTTAGTGCTCCAGCAGCGCTTCCAAAAAGAAATAATCCAATATTTTCATCCAGAATACCAATCTGCTGCGCATATTTTTCCATTGTAGGGCAAAATCCAAGCCTTATTCTTTTTTCGTCCCCTTTTCTATTATAACTTTTTTTCATAGTATTTTACCTTCTTAAATTAACATAAACGCTTTTATCAAATAGTAATGATCATGACATATACCATTACAAATAGCAGCGTGATGACGCCCTTTTTTAGTGGGGCTGCCTTATGGGGCAGGAAGTAACCAAATACCAATCCCAACAATATTGAAAGGATCACCCAATAAGGCATATATTTCCTGAATATCCGGCCGAAAGCAGCAAAATACATCTTTACCCCCCATCTTTACACAAACAACGATCTAGATAATGATCTTGCGGAACAGCATTTTTTTAATCAATCAACCATTTTCCAATTCTTGGGGATAATCATCACGGGACGGATGTGATCCCTGGCAATCGACTCACTGATACTTCCCATAAGCGCTTCTTTAACAGCACTTTTACCCCGGGAGCTGAGCAAGATCAACGATACATCTTCCTCTTCCGCAATCTTATTGATCTCGACAAAAGGTACACCTTCTTTTAAGATGTTTTTTGCTTTATACCCGGCAAGCTCAAGCTGATTTTTTATCTCCTCCAGCCGTTCTGAATCTATCTCATTGAATTCTCGCATCTTGTGTTTCAGGTGCGGGAACAGCTTTGTCGTATCCTGAATATGGACAACAACAACTTCCTCAATCCCCGCTTTTTCTAAATGCCTTATCATTTGAAGAACTGACCTGGAATAAGCGGAAAAATCAGTTGGATACAGAACCTTTCTGAATATATTTTTCATCCCCAAGCAGACAGGCTTCTTCTCGCCTTTATCTTCGATAAATTTGAGTTTTGCTATAAGAACAGGCACCTTTGACTGCCTTATTATACTATTCGTAACACTCCCCAGTATGGCGCCTTCCATAAAACTGCGGCCATGGGAACCCATGACAATGAGGGACGCCTTATCTTCCTCAGCGATTTTCAATATTACCTGATAAGGCAGACCAACTGCTGTCATGGCTTTTGCTTTTATCCCTGCAGGAGGAGACAGGATTTCTGAAATTATCTCCTCCATTTTGTCTTCAGCATTTTTTTTCATGTCTGCTATTGTTTCTTGTACATTAGCCCAGAGAACCGTTTCCGTGGGATCGATAACATGAACCAGAATTGCTTCTTCCATTCCTGCCCTTTTCAGCTCAGGAATGAATTTTACGATCGTGTCGGAATGGAGAGAGAAATCAATGGGAAAGAGTATTTTTTCAAACATGACATCTCCTTTCTGCAAAGTTATTTAGAGAGTTTTCCATAATAAACCGCCGCCGATGTTTTTATCAGTGTAATTGACCAGAAGAAAACTAACAAGAGGTATAAACCGAAACCGATGAAGTCGACTATTGTTAAATGAAATATTGTTGCCACGGAATGACTGGCAGCAACATAGGCGCCGAGAGGGAATGTAAAGGCCCACCAGGACAATGCATAAGGCAATTTTATTTTCTTTACGTAGTAAAGAGTCATTAGAATGGCCATCAACACCCACCATATTCCAAAACCCCAGAAGATGAGACCAAATACGAAAAAGGGTTCTTTTACAGTTATGAATGCCGAATGGTTGACCAGATTGATCAGTGCTACGGTTCCGGCGCCGATCGGGCCTAAATTTATCCATATTGTAGGCGCAAGCATATTTGGTAATGGACGATGTAAAATAAATCTGTACATACAGATTGCGAGTAAAGCTATGTAAAGGAAAAAACCGGCTCCCCATCCAAAATAATTCAGAAAGATGATAAGTTCCCTGATGAATGCCGAATATTGATTAATAATGAAACTTCCGGGAATAGGTATTACGATAAGGCCCACGGGGGGAATAAACCATGCAGGATTAATATGATCCAGTGTAACGTGCTCGCCCTTAAACATGATCAAGGGCGATATAACGCCAAAGAATATCGTCAATACGACGCCGACAAACCAGAATATTTCCCCGATAAAGACATTTTTTCCGATGATTAAGAAGTTTGTTGAGAGAACAAGCATCGCAATGGCAATAGTGGCATAAAAATTCGACAGGACCGGATGCTCAAGATCCGAGAGAGCCTCTTTTGTGTAGAAAATCCATCTAAGCATCCAGGGTATTAACAGAACAAAGAACAGAATCACATTAAAACAGAATATGAGAACAGCTGCACCCTTCAAGAAAGGAATATACTGAGAGTAAAAAAGAGTGGTGATTGCCAGGATTCCTGTTCCCATGACCGATGCAAACCATGAGGGTGCAAAATTCTTAATGAAATTAGATTTTCCTTGATCACTTGTTGATGACATATTCAGATCCTTTGTTTGTTTTTCACCAGGAATTATAGTATCTTGCATTCGCATGTATTTCTATCAAGAACACTTGTTCGTGCGTGTCGTTTTGCAAGGGTTCTTTCGTCGGATCTCTGGAAGATTATTGATCATTTTAGCCACCTCTTGTTCATTCTACAGTCAGTATTTCAGGTTGCCGATCAGGCTCGGCGCATAGGGCGACCAGGGCAGGCCAGCCTTGCGATAATAAGGCCAGAGCTCCCTTTTTAACCCTCCACAGTGATAGGGTCCTTTATATCATGGCACGCCCGTATCCTGCGGCATCAAGCATTTTCAAGAGCCCTTCTCTCTTTTTACCATATTCCTTTGAATGCAGTGGGATGCAGTTTTCTACATCTGTGGCTTGGTTTACAAGTTTGTTGGCGAAGGCAAGACATGTCGGCTCGCCACACCGCATGCAATTTGTGCCAGGCAATAGCTTAAACACATCGAGAACCTTAAGCTCGTTGCCCTTTCTGTAGCTGGGCTCTATCTCCCCTTTCCTCTCATAGGTGGTATTGATGAATTCTTTCAGGGAATTCAACACTTGGCTGGCTTCAGTTTCATCGTCTAGTCCTGCTATGGCGATCTTCCTGGGATGCAACGTTATTGCCTTGCCCTCTTTGATAAACCGCAGGGTGCCAGCATCCGGGTTGTAGGTACAGCCCTTTACGATGGCATTAAGGTATGGGAGAACATCGCTGATATCATCCGGAAGTTCTGCAATGGCGTTTACCTTCTGCGCCGATGGATTGCACTCGGGAAGCACGATCTTGATTATGTAGTCATTTATTAACATTACCTCATCTCCTGCTAACCTCTCAAGAACTTCGGATAATATAGCCTATATCAATACTTGCCAGGATGGATCTCATAAAACGGTAATGTTCCCAGGAGCTTAACTCGCAATTATTCAGAAGTTCTGGAAGGCTATTCAAGGCTTAGGCCTTAACCTCATCATCGGGCCTTTGTGCATATTCTTTTACCATCTCATACATCGCCTGCCTCGGGCTGAAGCAACTTTGTTTGTTCATTCATTAGGATTTTTCCTTATCCATAAAAATAGACTTAATTGCCATATTCCTATATAACTATATATTAATTAAAAATATTATTCTTTAAAGATATTTTCGCGAAGAATAGTAGGGAGTTTTTTTGCCATTACTTTAATTTCTGGATCATCCTCCAACCAGTGTCTGAGGTTTCCCAAGAGGCTGGCTGCATAAGGGCTGCTGCTTCCATCTGTTAGGTGATAGTTAACCCACAAACCATCTTTCTTATAATCAACCAGATTGGCTTCTTCTAGTATTCTCAAGTGCTTGGATACACTGGGCTGGGCTATTTGTAATGCTGCCTGAATCTCGCATACACACATAATCTTATGTTGTAGCATCTTTATAATCTTCACCCGGTTGGGATCTGAAAGGGCTCTCATCACCTTGATAAAACTTTTCATAGTTATCCCTCTATATTCAATTTAGAGAATATAAACACTAATGGAACCTTAGTCAAGTTAAAAAACATTTCGTGCCCCAATCCCTATAAAAGACATCATTGAAAAATAAACTTTCTTGAATTCAAACAATGAGTTAAATAAATAGGTAGGGAAATTTAAGGAGGAATTAATCAATAGGATTAAACACTCGGCTTTGCCGGGGAGACTCCCAGAGTTTGATAATTTTTGAAACAGAGAAATAAATTCCGTCAGAAAATACAAAGGATCTTTGCTTGTCAGCGCTTGTGGGTCATAAACAATCATGTATTTACTTCCTGCCGTGACGAGACTGGTCCAAGAATAGACCATGAAACAAGAAAATATACCCGTCGCACATGCTTAGGGGTTGACACCTTTCGGTGGCGCATGGTTTTAAGACCGCTTTGAGCGGTGCACAATCAATCCTTCGGCTTTGCCGGAGGTCAATGAATAAAAACTTTATAGGCCATTATAATGGCAGCCACAAGGGTAGTTAATGCAAAAAGGATTTTTAACAATTTTGGTTTTGTTTGTATCGCAATACTTCCTCCAATAAGTCCGCCAATAGCACCACCTATGGCAACAGGAATTGCAATACGATAATCAAAATGCCCGGATAATGTATGTCCAACAAAACCGGCTAATGCCGACACCGCAACAAGGGTACTTGCAGTTCCAACCGCATTTTTCATTGGTACACGGCAAGATAATACCAAGAGAGGAACCAGAAAAGATCCTCCTGATATACCGACCATTCCGGCTACAAATCCAAAACCCAATACTATTGGCACAATTAATATAAGGCTTACAGGATACACATTGTTTTTATCAACAGATTTAATATTCCAATACATCCAGCCTGTTTTTAATACTTGATTTGCATCTTTCTTTACAGGTTTAAACATTAAAAGCGCAATAAAGAAAAGAAAAACCGCTAAAATAAGTTTAAGCGTCTTTCCGGGAACATAATCAGAAAAGAAACCGCCTGAGAAGGCTGAAATACCTATTAATACACCAATGAAAACTGCTAATTTCCATTCAACAAATTTTTTCTTTCCAAATACCAGCATAGCAAAAAATGCTGCGGTAAATAATATAAATTGCCCGGTGGTAGCAGCCACATGCATCTCAATGCCCGATAAAACAAGGGCTATAACAAAAAAATTACCGCCACCATGACCCGTCATAGTCATAAATATAGCTATCACTAAGATAATAAGGGCTAATATCCAGATGTTCATCCCTGTTTCCTTTTTTGGAGGTATTTATGAATATCTTTCGTTTTTAGTGCGTTCACAAATTGCTCATACCCGAAGGGAAATTTTACTTGAGAAAATCACATATTCAATAAGTATACGAATGCTATTGGACTCCGAATAACCGATGAACAAAATACACCAATTATTTATATTTCTGTACCCAGGCTATTAACGCAATAGGATCAATTCTAAGATACTGAATAAAGCTTATTTATCTTTATGTTCTAACTTAGCTAATCTCTCTTGAGACTCAGCCAATTGGCGCCTTAATGCCATCATCTCTTCCTTTAGCCGGGATACCTCGTCGCCCTCAAACTGGCCCGGTGGGAGGATTGATCCCTGGCTTGCAACGCCATGGTCGAGACTTTCATTGCAGGGCGCTGCTTCGCCTATCTTACCATTGATGTATTCTTCTAACACCTCTCTCACCCTGCCAGAGGCGCCTGTGACAGCCTGAATTCCAAACTGCTTGAAAAAACCAATCGCCCTGGACCCCATGCCACCGGCAATTATCACCCGTGCCCCGTTGCTTTTGATAAAAGAGGGGACTTCTCCGGGGTTCCCATGACTTCCATAGAATGGATTAGGGACCGACCTTACATCTCCTCTGATGTCCGTTCCTTCTACATCCACAAATGTGTAATAAGGACAGCGACCAAAATGATAGCTTAAGACAGCATCCAGCCCTTGGTTGTCATCAGTAGACAATGCAATTCTCATAGTTCTTTACCTCCTTCTATTTTGTTATTTTAATATTATTTTAGGTTACTAATAAAAATATTCATTTCTCTGCAGACCAACAACTTGGGAAACGTTCAATAACCTTTTTTTGAAAAATGGGATCCAAGAACATTTTTGACCAGTTTTAAATATTTTCTCATTCAAAATCCTTTAAATCTCAAAGTTTAGTAAAAATGTTCCTCTGGCGCTCTGCAGTATCCTTCATGATTTTCGAAGCTGTATCTAGAATATCAAAGATACGCTTGTCCGCTACTGAGTAATAATTATTCACTCCCTCTTTCCAGCTAATAACAAGTCCCATGCTCTTTAGGATTGCCAGATGTCGAGACACGACAGATATATCCACCCGTAGTTTCGGAGCCAGGTCACATGTACATTTCTCTCCTTCCCGGAGGAGTTTTAAAATTTCTATCCTCTGGTCGCAGGCCAATGATGCAAAGAAACGCGTCCTGGGATCCTCTGCATAATACCCCTGGTAGCCTCCCAATCTCCCCTTCTTCCAGATTTTTTTTGAATTTCGCGGCATAATGAATTTGTATTAGTGCATTATAATGCAATAATGTATTATTATAATAATAAAAAAACATTTGTCAAGACTATTTCTCTACAACCGGTTCACAATCTTCCAAACGATTCTAAGGAGAGCACAGGACCTTCCGTCCGCGGATGTAACCGACCGCTAAAATCGGCACACAGGGCTGCCGTTTAGGGTAGGAGTGGCTGAAAGGAGAAAGACAATGTCCGTATTAGCTTACTACATTAGGACCCTGCCTAAGAAGAGGTTTAATAAGTTGAGCTTCATAGAGGCAGAGAAAGGTAAATTCTGGGCAAGATAGGTCTTGGTATAATTTCAAAATATTTACTATTTTCAAGAGCATTTCAGTCATTTAATACCTTTACCCTCAGGTAAAATTTCTCCTCGGGATAATATCCCTCTTTCAGGGAAACGGAGAGTAAAGTATTGTTTTTCAACCCGGGTGGTATCTTGATTGTAACCCTTTCGGTTTCCCATCCCCTCTTTAATAATATCTCTTTTTCCGTTCCCAAGAGAGCCTCAGTGGAGTTTAGAGGAATATCATAGATAGCGTTATTGTTTCCCCGGAGAGCATCAGGATGATCCTGGAAGAAGCTTCCTCGGAAAAATCCACCTTTCCTCCAACCGCAACCCCTATGTCTGGGGCCAAAAAAGGACTGGCGAGAAGTCTCTTCATCGAACCTTAAGCCAAATTCCCAAAGCAGGTTTTTGAAGCTGAAAGTTTTGAAGATGTCTTCTGGTTGATACCTTTGCCAGAATTGGCTGGGGCCAAACTGATCATACGTCCTTCTTTTCTCCTGGTCGCCCAATACCGCGTAGGCCTCGCCTATCTTCTTGAATTTCTCTTCTGCTTCTTTGTCATCAGGCTTTCTATCTGGATGATACTTAAGGGCAAGCCTTCGATATGCCCTCTTAATCTCCTCCTGGGTGGCATCCCGATTCACTCCCAATATACTGTAGTAGTCCTTCTTATTATTCATGTTTTTTACCGATGCTTCCTGAAAATCCCCTGGAACTAAGAATAGTTGAAATAGGTGTCTTCAATTTATATTCTTTGTCGGAAAAGGCAGAATCTTTATACTAAACCTTGCATCTTTCCCTCTCCCTAATGTTTTTTATATAGTTTCCTCCACGGATCATTTTTGGATTGAATGTAGTCGTTCAAGGCGGCTTTCAGGGTATCGGATGCCAACAGCGCACAGTGAATGCTTTCCTCTGGAAGACCGCCTAACTCTTCTAAGATTATATCCTTAGTGATTTTGAATGCTTCTTTCAAAGGCTTACCCATGGCAAGCTCACAGGCCATACAGCCTGCAGCAATAGTAGTAGCGCATCCATCAGTAATAAATCTGGCATCAATGATTTTGTTATTATCAGCCCTCAGAAAAATCTGCACAGTGTCTCCACATGTCCCTGTAACCTTTCCATATCCCTGAGGATTCTCCATCTCTCCCATATACTTCGGATTAAGCCACCTTTCTATGACCTTTTCTGAATATATCTTTCGGGCATCCTCTATAACAGACGCCTGTAATTCATCCATTGCCTTATCAAAATCCTCTGACATTTATCAATCTTCCTCCTTTATTGATCTCTCCTGCAGATTCCCCCTGTTGAGCATGGAGGTGTATCGCAGCGCTCTTCTCTTCCACAACAGGTGGTTCCAGGAGCTCGACTGCTATCTGAAAAGGTAAACGAGGAGACCGATAAAATTTTTTCTAACTTATTATTCCCGCAATGTTTGCAGGTAAAAACCTCATCGTCAGAGCCTACCCCAACTAATATCTCTGATACCTTTCCACATTGATTGCATCTATATTCATAAATGGGCATTGTTTATCCTCTTGAATTAATGAAAAAGCTTTTTCCTCTATAAATCAACTATAAAGTAGGTCAACTCTTGGTGAGTTAACAAATCATTGATTCTCCTTATAATCTCGATTCTACCCTTTCCCATATTTCCTTGACTGCCTGAGCTGCATTAGAGCTGCCATCATACTCGATGATGGTTTGCTTTTCAACCATAGCCCTGGTAAATAGAGGATCAAAGGGGATTCTCCCCATGACGGGCACACCTTTATCTTGAGCATACGCCTCTATTGTCTCTGTCATTTCTACATTAAGATCATATTTATTGATACACACGAATGCGGGAATCTGAAAGTGGTTGGCTAACTCAACTACTCTATCCATATCATGGTGGCCAGAGAGGGTCGGTTCGGTCACAATCAGCACCCCTGTAGCGCCAGCAATAGAGGCAATCACAGGACAGGCCACCCCTGGTGGTCCATCAGTAAGGATGAGGTTGAGATCTCTTTTATGTGCCAGGTCATTGGCATGCTTTCGAGTTAAGGTGACGAGCTTTCCGGAGTTATCCTCGGCAATGCCAAGCCTGGCATGTGCCATTGGACCACACCGGGTCTCTGATACAAATAATTCGCCACATGTTTTTACAGGGAAATTGATGGCATCTTCCGGGCAGAAGTAGACACATACGCCACAGCCTTCACAGTCAATAGGGTCTACTATAAACTCGGAACTAATGGCATGGAAGCGGCATAATTTCCTGCACAAACCGCATTCAGTGCACTTATCAGGGTCTATTTCCGCTGTATGTCCCTCTTGGAAGTCATGTCTCTCCTGTATGTCCGGCTCCAGGATAAGATAAAGGTCTGCCGCATCTACATCGGCATCACACAGGACCTTATCTTTGGCCAGAGAGGCAAAGGCGCCAAGCAAACTGGTCTTTCCGGTTCCACCCTTGCCGCTTATCACAATCAGTTCTTTTATATTAGCTTTTTTTTGCATACTTCACTACATCCTCATAAAGGTGAATAAATCTTTCTTTCCATTCAGGTAACTCCTTTACCAGGAGGTTACCTTTAGAATAGTTCTCTGCGATCTGGCGATCAAAAGGTATCTCCATGAGAATAGGGATGTTCTCCTCGTTGGCATATTCCATCACCTTATTATCACCAAGATCCGAACGATTTATGACAATGCCGTAGGGGATGTTGAGTATCTTCACCATGCCAACAGCAAGCTTGAGATCGTTGAGACCAAATGGGGTAGGTTCAGTGACAAGTATCAGAAAATCAGTGTCCTTTACCGAACTGATCACCGGGCATGAGGTGCCAGGAGGGGCATCGATGATATTCACCTTGTTCGGCTGAATCGCTTTCCTGACCCTTTCAATTACAGGTACAGCCATTACCTGTCCTACAAAGAGCCGGCCATAGGCAAACTCTAAACCATCCCGAGAGCCAGCCTCGAAGATCCCCATTTCCCTGTCTATTTCCGTAATGGCGTTCTCAGGGCAGACCTCCATACATCCGCCACAACTGTGACACAACTCTGGAAAGGTTAAGGTCGTTTTGCCTACAACAACAATGGCCTGAAACTGGCAGATCTCTTGACATTTTCCACACAGGCTACATCTATTCATGTCTACCTGGGGAACCTTGAGGCTTACCTTTTCGGTGCGGGTAATCTCTGGTTGGATGAAGATATGGTCATTTGGCTCTTCTACATCACAATCCAGAAGGTTGACATCAGTGTCAAGGGCTACAGCCAGGTTGGTCGCGATAGTTGTCTTTCCTGTTCCACCCTTTCCGCTTGCTATGCTTATAATCATAGTAATTGTCCTGTTTTCTTAAAGTGTTCAGCATACTCACTGCTCTGTATGAGAGAATTCCTATTTGGTAAAATCCGCCACCATATCTACAATCTTATTAAAACTTATTGTATAGGGCATATCCTCTTTATCCATCCATGCCACACTACCTATATCACCCTCTATGACAATCTCTGGTTCCAAAGGGAGGCTACCCAGTAAGGTCAGGCCTGCCTTTTTGGCAGTGATCATTCCACCGTCTGTCTTAAATAGATCAATAATCTTCCCACAGTAAGGACAGGTAAGGCCACTCATATTTTCAATTAACCCAATGATATTCATATTGACCTGACGGCAGAAATTGATTGACTTCCGCACATCGGAAAGGGA
>Ga0190359_1001984_pt1 | contig 12467 bp, 7 predicted proteins | sample 48721823_MG_FD_161269 | JGI IMG/M metagenome (GOLD analysis project Ga0190359, IMG submission 161269) | Hydrothermal vent microbial mat bacterial communities from Southern Trench, Guaymas Basin, Mexico - 4872-18-2-3_MG | ecosystem: Environmental > Aquatic > Marine > Hydrothermal vents > Microbial...
ATCTCCCGGTCCACAGTTTTAGGACCTTGCTCAAGGACCTGGCCACCATTTGTAAAAACCGTGTGCAACCGCATTTCCCTGCTGCCCCAGCCTTTAACAAAATCACTCTACCCACACCGGTGCAGCAGAGAGCATTAAAACTTCTGCGTGTAAGATTATGATGTACCCAGTATAGACAATTTAGATTTTAGCGATGTTTATTTATTACAATAACTTATGTCATTCTCAATCAGGAACTTCGGCCTAGAGCAAGAAAAGCCATTTTAAGTATGGAATAATAATTACAATGAGTTGGATTCCAAGAAAAACACTTACAAAGGGTTCAAACAACGGGCTTGGCCAGTAATGAAACTACACTCAACTCCTGACGAGAAGTCAGAAGATAATTTACTCGTTCGTAGACGTCCCTTCGTAATAGTTCACGCTCTTCTAAATCCATGATTTCTTCAAAATCAGCGACGAATTTCGGGCCAATGTGAGTTTCCGAAGCAAAATGATGTGCAATTTTTTTTTAACCCTTCTCGAACTAGGCCGTGATTAACGTGTGGCCTGAATTCCTCCACCAAAGCATCAAGTCCCCCAGGATAATTGCGAAGACAATACTAAATATCGTAAGCATCTTTTTCCTTTAATCGCTCATTCAATGCCATCCCTTTCATGACCAAGAATGGAACGAGAGAGGCCACACGAACAGTTACTGAGTCTTTACCTCCATCAGGCAACATACCGTCGATAGTCACCTTCGATGCCATTTCGAAAGCCAAGTCACAACCTCGTACCTTTCGGGCAAAAATGCCTTGAATTCTTTGGTGTCTATGAGCTTTTCCAGTACCTTCGTACTCACCTGCCAGTAAGTCCACTTGGACATCTATTTCTTTAGCGCCGAGTCTCACACTCTTCAGGAAAATGTATGGCTGGTTTCCTTGTCGGTACCCTCTGGAAAGAAGGAGTTCCTGAATAGTCCTGTATCCCTGTTCTCCAAGAGTTCTATGGTTAAACGCAATGTCAACATCCGTACTACCCACATGTGGCTTATCTTTATTGGGTAATAACATCTCCGGAACCCAGCCTCCGATAAGCACTATGTCGTCTCGGTATTCACCTAACAAGTGAACGAGTTCTATAAGCACACTCCGTGCGGCATGGATAGCATCCTCAGTATAGTCTTTTCTAGTCACCATTTTGGTCTGATTACCTTCTCAAGCAGTCCTTTGGCGGCCTCTTCACCCCGACCATGGAAGCCCATAAGATCTAAGTAAATCTGAATAGGAGATGCGATTCTTACTCCATCCACAACTTGTGTTCCATAGAAAACTCCCCTGTCATATGGGACTAAGCAGAAGGAGATTGGCACCGCTGGAGACCGGCTTGAAATCCAGTGTTGTTGCCAAATCCATCTCACCTTCTTCTACAAAAGCAGTAACACGTTGATACCTAACGGTGGGAGCTAATCGCGCTGCACCAGAGAAACCGGTGAGAGCATAACTCAGCCCCTTCTGGGCGCAAACTTTGGCCAAATCCGTTTCTATTTCAGGCACGCTCTTCAAAGAATAAAATTCAAGCACCCTATTTTTTCTATAATTGTAGTTTTCACTCCATTCCAAGAGCAATTTCTCGGGTTCAGTTAATACAAACCCATTAGGCCTTATAGAAATCCACTCCCGATCTTCCAGTAGCCTTTTGACATTGAAAACCTGCCCCAAGCTAACCTCTGCTTCTTCTGATAGTTCTTTTATTCTCCATTCCTTGTCAGGTCTACTTAGCAAAACACGGAGCACCCGGCTTGCTTTTGGGGAATAAAGTGAGCGTAGCTCTCTCTTTTCCGAAAAAGGATTGGGATTCCCCTCCTGTTCAATGTAAACTTGATCAAAACAGAGACAGCAATTTCCGGCAAGGTCTATGTATCCAATCCCTTCTTTTGTACAGATCTCTGCAGCTTTTTGGGAGATGTATGGAGCTATGAAGACCCCATAGATCTCTGGTTTGGCCATTTTATACCGGAGAAGCTGATTGACTGCCTGGCGAGCAATACGGGGCTGACCATTATTTTTGACCTCAACGACCAACTCTTGTTCACCAGCAGGCAAAGAGAGTTTAACCAACAAACCAGCCTTAAATTCCTCTATGGTGGCTTGCCGTTTGATCTGTAAGATCTTCAGAAATGGGACCTTTTCCCAGGCAAGCCCGTAGGGCTTTTTCCGCTTTTGCTTTCATATTATTAGCGGTGCTTGTTTTCACTCAAATAACCTCTTTCAACAAATGTTGAAACGGCGTTGGTTCGGATTTCCTTCCCTCCGGCCTTACCCGGATGTCACAAGTTGTGTCCCAAGTTATGCACAAGCTGCTTCTAAGTAATATGGAGAGGGTACTGTTGGATAAGCGCGGTATATGTGCCGAAAAACCTCTTCAGTTAAGAGGTCCACCTCTTCTTCGGAATAGGCATCAACCGGAAGCCCTGTCTTGTCACTCCACAGGAAATCCCGTATCGCAATACGTATGGCATCTCGTGTTGACTCTTTTTCGCGCCAGTGGTCGATCTTCAGTTTTTCCTGCTTCAATGTTTCCAACAATTCTACGGCTATCTCCTTAATCCGTTTGATATCAGCAGAACTCAAGTCCGGTTTTTTCAACAGATCAAATATCGCCAGGGATTCCTCGTCTAAGCCCTCACGCATGGCACGGGTTTCTTCCTCATCCAGCTCTTTCACAAATTTGAGCAAATCCTCAAAGGTCTTTTCAATGGTTACTCGGTCCTTTTCTTTGTTGTATTCAGCCACTATCTTCTCATAATGCCTCTGAAAATCCGTGCGAAGCGGGTTGCGTTCCAAAAGCCTTCTAAGCTTATTTTCCACTGCCTGTTTCAAGTTTTGAACGGTTGTACGTTTTGCAGGACTTCTTTCAAACTCTTTACGCAACCGCTCAAAATCAATCTGGCTGATATCATACCGAGCTTGCTCTTCAGCTATCCTATTTGGTTGAGTCACAATGGCGTCATCAACTACCTGATGTAGCTCTCGGATAATGTCAGTAATATCCGCCTGTTCTCGATCTTGCTGTAGGCTCTTATAGACTATATTTATTGCGCCGTATTCGTTTCTATAAGCATTTACACCTTTCAAGTTGATGCATGCCTTGAACTTCTTGAAGACTTCGCGACACATCACCTCGAACCGTTTACGAGTTTCATCATTTTCGTTGGCCGCCTCTTTTGCAGCAATGATCGCCGCATTCCGCGCAAAGCCCGTCTTCTTTGTGATGTCATCCAAAGAGGCACCGCGTTCAGACAAAAACCCTCTTACAAGGGCAATGGATTCGTCCAGGTCCTCTAGCAGCTCCTCTTCTGGCTTGACAGGATCCCTCTCCCCGCTATCTCCTCCGTGTCCGGAATCGCGCCATCCAGCAAATGTGGCAAGGGCCTTTCGCAGGTTCTTGAGAATGCCACAGTAATCCACTATAAGACCGTTGTTTTTGCCCTCATGGACTCGATTAGCACGGGCAATGGCCTGCATCAGAGTGTGAGCTTTAAGAGGCTTGTCGAGATAAAGCGTTGATAAACATGGCACGTCAAAGCCAGTTAGCCACATGGCACAGACAATAGCCACCCGGAAAGGATGTTCTTCCTCCTTGAATGCATCATCTAAAGCCATTCTCTGGATATTACGGAATTCGGGCCTCTTACGCATGGCCAGAGGCAACTCCATGCCCTCTTTTATCAGCTTTCTATGGGGTTTGATATCTAGCCCCCATTTTTCAAATTTTCCCACTTCACCTTGCTCTTCACTAATCACCACAGCTATCTGGGTCTCTCGCATCCATTGAATCTGCCTGCGACGATAAATCTCCTCCTGCTCGTCCTTCAAATCAGATAGACCTTTTTCAAGCTCCCGAATGTGCTCTTGCCAGTAAAAATCAATCAATCTATGCATCCGTACACAGGTTATCTTATCAATACAGACCAGCATGGCCTTGCCCGTCTCCCAGGCATTTGAGTAATGCCTTACAAAATCTCGGGCAATTTGATCCAGCCGTTTACCGGCAGTGATAATATGGTAGTCACGTTTGAGTTCTCGCTCCAGACGCTGTGCCACGTCAACATCCTCTATCTCAATCTCTTCCAATTTGGCTGCAATCCGTTCGTTCAAGTCCCCCACGGCTACGCCAAGCTTGTCACCCCGCGCATCGTAATATAATGGAACAGTAGCCTTATCTTCGACTGCTCGCTGGAAATCATAGGTGGATACATAATCCCCAAACACCCTTTTTGTGATCTCGTCGTCCTTGAACAATGGTGTACCGGTAAAACCAATATAACTGGCATTTGGCAATGCATTTCGCATGTTCAAGGCCAGCGTGCCATACTGTGTACGGTGGGCCTCATCCGTAATAACGATAATATCATCCCGCTCGTTATATGGGTTTTCAGGGCTCACAATTTGATTGAACTTCTGAATAAGTGAAAAGACATGCGATTTGTGCTCGGAAAGAAGAGAACGCAAATGTTCCCCGCTTGTTGCGCGGCATGGGTCGCGGTCGTTATCTACTACCCCGCATCCTGCAAAGGTTTTGTAGATTTGAGTATCAAGGTCCTCACGGTCAGTCAAAATCAGAAAGGTGAAATTTCCACCAAGCTTCCGGTGGACTTTGCGGGTGAAAAACACCATGGAGTAACTCTTTCCAGCCCCCTGTGTATGCCAGAATACGCCTAACTTTCCGTTCCGATTTTCCCGGTCTCTCACCGCTTCCACAGCGCGATTGACACCCAGGAACTGGTGGTTGCGGGCCAGTATTTTTCTGGTCTCACCCGCTGAGTCGTCATAAATGATAAAATTTTCGAAAATATCCATAAAATTTTGTTTTGTGCAGATACCCTTAAGCAAGGTTTCCATATCCACAACGCCAGGCTCTTCCTCGGCCAGACGCTTCCACTCGTGAAAGTAGTCCCATTGGCTGGTAATAGAACCAATCCGTGCTTCAACGCCGTTGGCTAGCATGATAATGGCATTGTGATGAAAAAGATGTGGGATTGTATCCTTGTAGTCGGAGAAATTCTTCTCGTAAGCTATTTTCAGATTCTTGTGAACATTCTTGCATTCTATAAAGAGCAAAGGCAGTCCGTTCACAAATCCCACGATGTCCGCCCGGCGGCGATAAAGATCGCCCCGAACCCAGAGTTCCCGCACAGCGAGGAAATGATTGTTTTCGGGTGTATCAAAATCAAACACCCGCAATCGCTCTCTGACTCTTTCCCCTTTATCATTACGGAAAGTAACTTGAACACCATCTCTGACCAACTCATACTTTTCACGGTTGGTAGCAAGGAGGGTTTGGGCCGCGGTTACGGCGGTTATTTGCCGGACCGCTTCATCATAGGCGCTCTGGGGCAGGCCCGGATTCAGTTCCACAAGCTTCCTGTGCAGATACCGCGTAAGGACCACTTCACGGTCCGATTTCCGGCCCAGCAGGCTATCCGGCCCGAAATCCTCATTGTTATAGGCATACACCGCTTCCCAGCCGAGTTCCTTTTCAAGGTACTCAGCCGTAGTCTGTTGGACCAGGGTGGATTCGGTGTACGCGTTGTATGTCATTATCTTACTCAGTAGATCGGTATATTCAGGAAAATGGTTCGTTTGAGTCCTTTATGAGCCCTTTGTATGCTATGAGCCTATTGAGCCCTTTGTGAGCCCTTTGCGAGAAAGGACATAATATGTACCTTTTCCAGTTGTACCAATTCTTGTTAAAATTCCTTTTTTTACAAGAGCTTCAAGATGCCGTGACGCTGTTGGTTTCGACACCCTAAACTCATCCTGGTATTCTTTATTAGCAATTTTTCCCCGAATTTTAAGGATAGAAACGAGCTTTCGTTCGCGATCCGTCAGCCCCAATTTGTCCATTATCGCATCCGTCAGCCAATCCCTCCAGATAATCAGCCGAAACCGCTCCCCTTCATTCAGGAACTCGGGCTCCGGCAAACCGGCCTCCGCACAAAGACGGATCATGTCCAATGTTCCCGTCCCGGCACGTTCGATGTAATGCGCCAGAAAAAGCGGCTCACAGAGCAACCGGTTCTTTTTCAAGGTACTCGGCCGTGATCTGTTGGACCAGGGTGTCTTCGGTGTCACTATAAACAGTCACGGTTATGTCTTAGTTTTATTGACCAGTTATGATCTGGGTCGCACATTTGATTGATAAAAAACCTCTTAAAATCCATAGGGTTACATTTATTATTGACCATTTTTATCGACCAGCAAACCCTGATAAAAGCTATTTTGGTCGATATGTTATTCAGAAATCCAATATCGTCTGCCTTTTTTCTCACCCTTGTAGTAAACGACCTTATCGTTAACGAGTCCATCAATGGCACGCTTAATCCGCCGGCGATTGATCTCAGTCCCGATACGGCGGTGGATATCACCAATTGCCGATCCCGGATACCGCTTTAGGTCTTCAACAATAAGCGCTCTTAACCTGTGAGGTTCGATTCGCTTCAAGGTAGTTTGTCCTGAAAAATCCATACGCCTTAAAAGCGTAGGTTCGATAAAATATCGCGTTGCCCGCGTTCGACCGCTTTGTTGAACAAGATTCAGTTTTTGCAGCCTTCCCATCCAGGATGTCAATGCACCTATGTGTCCAAGATTGAGACAATCTGCAAGTTCGCGGGCCGTCAATGCCTCGTGCTGGGCCAACAGACCAAGAGTGATCCGTTCCCGCTGGCTCAGTTGGAAGGTTTGGTCTGCCTTAGTGATAAAATCTATTATCTCTGGTTTAAGCACCCTCCGACGAATAGTTACTTCCACACGGTCAGGGCCTTCCCTGAGTTCTGGAACAGGTCGCCCTTGAGAAAGCAACACCTCGTAAATTTTGTCGTAACCGCTGCCTTCTCGTTCCATTAACTTCAAATCATGAAACACCCGGGCCAGGTGCTCGTTGCGGCGCATAGTGGTATGTAAGATATTACGTGGTGTGACTCCTAGGGGTAGCAGTCCTGGATTAATTATCTCAAGCCGGTCATGATATAAGTTGAGAAAAATATCACCCCGTTGCGTATAAGGCCGGTGCACCAATGCGTTGACCAGTAGTTCTCGGACAACCACCTCGTCATAGAGGGGCAAATGCTGCCTGAAAAGTCCATCTGGCAGTTCATAGTACTCCCGGAAGTCCGGAATCCCCTGCCACACTGCCTCCACCAGCTCCATAGGCGACAGACTATGATCATCCCAAACCAATTTATTCACTTTGTTGCCGCTCTCATCATACTTGATGAACTGAATCACCGGCGCGCTGCCCAGACGTGCACGGTCAGAAGATCGCCCAACGCAGAGCACACCTAGGTTAGTCAGCCATGGGCCTGAGGCCAAAAGGTAGTGATCCAACAATTCAAAGTCGCTTTTTTCTTTGACTGATGGCTTCACGCGCTCTGACTCTCGGATGCCCTGGATAAAGGCCTGTAGTTTTTCCGGATCAAACCGCTCCCTTGGGACTTGCAAGGAAGCCAATGTTTCCCAGGGCTCAGCGCTGCGCTCTTCCATCAGGCGTAAGACACCATCGCCAACCAACGGTTTACACTCATCTGAAATCCGAATAAAATATCGTCCGTCTGTGGTGGATGCAGCTGAATGCGATCTCGATACCCGGAGTTCAATGTACTCTGCTCCATTGGAAGCGGTCTTTATCTCGGTTGCAATGGCTACGTTTACTGTCAGCTCACCTATGCGTTTCTGAATTTTGCCTGGAAGGTCCCTGGGTATGATTTGGTCTTGCGGTGGTTCCGAGGCTCCGTCCTCAATGCCGATAAGAATAGTGCCTCCTCTGGCATTGGCAAAACAGACGCACTCTTTAGCTAGGCCCTTCCAGTCAGCTGTCGTCCCGGTGACCTTGCGCAACGATTTTTGCTCAATAGATTGATTTTCTCCGTTCATATATCTATCTCCCCGTTCATAAGGCGTGGAAGAAGAAGGTCGCGGGCCTTGGCTAAATGTTCTATCATCCTATATAGGTTTGCGATCTGGTGATCTATGGGGACTACCTGTTCTTGAAACATCTCTATCAATGTGTCGGGAGGTTGAAGAATTTCCACGTCATGAAGGTCTTTCTTAGTGATCGCGGCGAAAATTGCCCCTCGCCCCATTATATTTTCCTTGAAAAAATGGTTCTTGAGGCTGTAGAAAAGGAAATTCTGTTGCCCGCATCTAGATCTGATTGCAGATAAGCCACGACCGATTACTATCTTGTCGAGTGTAATATTGATCCGCCCCACTGGTGCACGGACGCTAAGAAGGATGTCCCCGGGTTCAGCAATTCTTACTTTAACAGTACAATACGTTTTATGGGTTGGAAATCGGAAGCCAAAATTAGTTACACCTTGGTGAAAAGGCAGGCCTACCCCCTCCTCGTTATAGTACTTCGATTTTGGGCTTTGTCCCATTATAATTTCAGCAATTTCACGAAGCCTTTTCCTCTCCCATCCCTCTGGGAGGCCGTTTTTGATTTTGACGTGTTCGTGGCCGGGGAAGCGGAAGTGGACGAACCATTCCTTGTACAAGAGCCGCGCCGCTTTCTCCAGCAACTGAATCCGCCGCCGGTTGTTCTCAATCAGCTCGTCGTAGGCGGAGAGTAAGCTACTAATTCTTGTTTGCTCGTCAAGAGATGGGATTTTTATTTTATACCGACTCAGATTTTCAATTGTTATCTGAGCTTGAGCAGCACCTGTATTTAGCTTTTCTCTGAGATTCTCAAGACTTAGCTTGTACTTCAAATACCACTTATCAACTAACTTTTCGTTTAAATCAAGCACTATTGATAAGTTGGTTATCCATGATTTAGGAGGTGATATTTTTACATCTCCAGTGCCTCCCACACCTCTAGCAACAACAATAAGCATGGGATCATCATACAAATATTCCTTTGCATATCCGGTAATCCTGTATCCACTAAACACAGGATAACCACCGTCAGGAAGCAAAATGTCCTTGTCAGGTATCTTGCCATACTTCATAGATGCTATCTCGCCCAAGCTTATTTCCGTGTAATTCATCCCCCCAACTCCCTGGAGTCCTTTTCGCCATCTTTCAGAACTCTTACTCCACTCCGCCTCCCCTAAGCGCCTGCCTCCCCTTCTCCGTCAACCTGTACTTCTGGAGCCGGCTGCTTGGCTTCTCAGGGATGGTCATTTCAATATATCCTTTCTCAAGAGCAGGATGCAGATAGTTTTCCCTGAAGGTCGGCCGGTGCTTCAAATTCAACTGTTTTCTCAACTCTCCGGATGAAAGCGGACCTTCAGCCAGTGCGCGTAAAAGTCTGATGACTGGGTCGGTTGACTGGGTCGGCGACTGGGTCGGCGATCCAGCCTGTGAATGTGGCCGCTCCTCAACCGCAATCTTCTTAGCCAGCGGAAAGACGAAACGCACCCGAAGACCCAGTTCCATGATGGACGGCTCGGGGAAGCCGCTTTCCTTGGTTTCGCGGAAAATACGCGGCACGCCGCTTCCCCACTGCTCGATCAGTCTCAATTCCCGGAAGACTCTTGCAATCACCGGATTACGGATTTTGGATACGCCCTGTTTCATATCCTCAACTGTGATCCCCGGAGGCAGGATACCCGGGTTTTCAACCTCTATTCGATCGTCAAAAAAGGCCACGCGGACAGGGCCGCCCCTCTGGGACCAGTCGGCGTGCACAAGAGCGTTTATCACCGCCTCACGGAGGGGTTCAAGCGGAATGCTCCAGATGTCCCGACGCCGCACCTCGGAGAAATCCGCTCCTCGCATGGCGTGTTTCTTCAAAAATAGCATGATGCTGTCCACGGATTGGGGAAGAGGTTCGTCAATCTCGATGTGGTCGAAAATCCGGGCCTTGTCGGTTCCAATGAAGCGGCCACACTGGACCCAGCAGTCAGGGAAATGAAACGTCCGGTCGCGGCCAAAAAGCAGCATTCCTCCCTTGGATGGAACGGTTTTCCCTTGGTAGCGTACAAGCAATTTGATGGTAAGCAACGCCTGTTCGTTCAGCTCACGTACTCCAGCAAATGCGCGCCTGGCTGCGTCGATGTCGAGGTCGTCAATGGAAAGGTCCGGCATGGGCATTTCATCGAACGAGACACCTTCAACCGAGCGCCTGAGTTCCGCGATCAGTTCCCGGTCTGCCTGGCGGTTTGTAGAACCCAGGCGGACGTACACGCCCTTCTCCGGTCCTTCGGACTTCAGCCAGTGAGGGCGCAGGCTGCTGAGGAAGACCTCAACCAACAACAGCGTCTTACCCTCGACAGTCGTTATTTCCACGTTGGGCACAACCCGGGGCGTGACCGCATCGGCAATCATGTTGCAAAGGCGTTCCTCCTCTTCTAACGGATCGGCGATGCCCACCGGTTTCCCGTTGTTATCCACGCCGATAAGAAGGACTCCGCCCGCGGTATTAGCGAAAGCGACAACGGTTTTAAGGATATTCCGGGGAGAGGAGATATCCCGCTTGAACTCCAGGGTCTTACCCTCATTGTGCTTGAGCAGCCCCAAGATGTTCATATCCCCAGCTCCTCGAAGTTTTTCCTGATCTTTTCGGCAAGTTGAATGGCCTCGGCATTTAGCTCTTCCAGTTCCATGTGTATCTCCCGCAGGGCCTCTTCGAAATCAAAGTCTTCGTCCTCTTTTTCAGGGGCCACACCGACGTAGCGCCCAGGCGTCAGGCTCCAGTCGTTGGCTTCGATCTCGGCAATATCAACTAATTTGACCAGCCCTTCCACATTGCGGAGTTTTGCCTCGGGGAACCGCTCTGTAAGCCAATGGGCCTGCTTCCAGAAGTAGCGAACCTGTTTGAGTTGGGCCACAGCAGCTTGCCGGGCCTGGTCAGCAGTCTTGCGGGCACGGGTAATCTCCCTTTTCGACCAGGCTTCGCCTGAGTTGGCGTCGTATTCGTTCTCGCAAGCCTCGATCACGCGGCAGGTCAGCTTGTAAAGTAGATCCGCTTGTTTTACGAGATCACGACTGGCTTGGGCCAGGGAGGCGAGGCGATCCACGGCCTTTTTGAGTGCGCCATTGGTGGCGCTTTGATTCCTCCAGATAGCCTGTTCTCCGGTTAGTGCCCTTTTGAAGGCTTCAACATCTGAGATGAACATCTCGTGTGTCTTGTTCAGTTCATCTAAGGTATCACTGAGTGCGTTCTTTTCGGGCAGGTTGTCCAGAAAAGGCTGAATTGTATCGCGTAACGCGTCTATAGTGGCGCAGAACGCCGGCAAGGGCTCCGTTCCATTTCCGTTGTCATCTGAGTTCTTGAAACAACCCGAGGCTTCCTCCAGCATGCGGGCGCAGTAGTCACGCACAAGGTTGAGGAAACGCTCCCTTTGCCCTCGGTAGAGCCAAACAATGGCCAAGATGTTCTGTTGCTGCTCAGGGCTGAAGTCATAGATCTTGCGGGTTACCTTACGGTAGATGTTCCGGGCGTCGATCATGAGCACACGGCCTTTATAATTTAAAGGCCGCTGCTCACCCTCACCTGTATCCTCTCCCAAAGGGAGAGGAGTTCCCTCATCCCTGGATCCGCTCCCCCTCCCAAAGGGCAAGGGGAGCTGGCTTGCAATATACTCAAGCGAAGCCGCTGGGTCATTCAACAAGTCTTCATTTTTAATTCTTATTACCTTGATGCCCTGTGATTCAAGATAGGCATCGCGTTTGGCATCTCTTTCGCGTCGGGTTTCATGAATTGGCCCGTCCAGTTCTACAGCAGTACGTACTTCATGGCAGTAAAAATCCAGAATATAGTCCCCCACCTGATGCTGTCGGCGAAATTTGAGTCCCAGAAAATGGCGATTACGCACCAATTGCCAGAGCAGCTCTTCGGCCGTTGTCTGTTTCTTTCGCAATTCCCGCATCCGTTCAACCAATCCGGCAAAATTAAATCCGCCGCGGTAATGAGGTGTTTTTCTCCCCTCTCCTTCTGGGAGAGGGGTACGGGGTGAGGGTTGATCAGGCTTGCCCCGATCAATAAACCACAGCTCGCACGGCACGGTGCGTGTGTAAAAAAAATTCGAGCGGATGGCGATCATTATATCCACTGCGCCGGTTTCAATGAGTTTCTGCCGCACCTTTGCCTCGCCACCTCCGGCGCTGGATGCCTGGGATGACATGACGAACCCGGCGCGGCCGTTTTCGTTCAAGTAACTGTAAAAGTAGCTGATCCAGACATAGTTACCGTTGGTGACCTTGTCCTTCTTGTTCACCCCCGGCAGGCCGAACGGCAGGCGGGGGTCGTTTTTCACTTTGTCGGCGTCGATTTCATCCACGTTGAACGGGGGATTGGCCATTACAAAATCGGCCTTGCCGAGTAATTCGTGGGGATCTTCATAGTATGTGATTGCCTTCTGTATATCGCCCTCAAGGCCATGGACGGCCAGGTTCATTTTGGCGAGCCGAATGGTGGTGGCGTTTTTCTCCAGACCGAAAAACGTGAGTTTGTCAGCCGGATTTTGATGAAGCCGTTCC
>Ga0190359_1001985_pt1 | contig 12455 bp, 10 predicted proteins | sample 48721823_MG_FD_161269 | JGI IMG/M metagenome (GOLD analysis project Ga0190359, IMG submission 161269) | Hydrothermal vent microbial mat bacterial communities from Southern Trench, Guaymas Basin, Mexico - 4872-18-2-3_MG | ecosystem: Environmental > Aquatic > Marine > Hydrothermal vents >...
GGGGTTCGACGCTTTGATTGCCTACAGTCAGCAGGGGAAGCGTCAATATCAGGCACTCGGGTTCCCGGAAGAACGGATCTTCGTCGCCTATAACGCGGCCCGGATGCCTCCTACCTCGCTGCCCCAGAGGGAGCCTTTGCGGGATCGCGCCCTCAGGCTATTGTTTGTGGGCCGGCTCCAGCGGCGCAAACGCCTGGATTTGCTCTTCGAAGCTGCTTCACGCGTCGAGCCGGGCCCGGAAATTGCCGTGGTTGGTGAGGGGCCGGCTGGGGACGAACTCAGGCGCCTGGCGGCCCGCATCTACCCTGGGGCGGCCTTCGTGGGCGCGCAGTATGGGAGTGAACTGGAGGCCTTGTACCACTGGGCTGACCTGTTCGTCTTGCCCGGAACGGGAGGGCTTGCGATTCAAGAGGCCCTTTGCCATGGGCTTCCCGTGATTGTGGCGGAGGGTGATGGCACTCAGGAAGATCTGGTGGGTTTCGAGAACGGCTGGCTGGTTCCCCCAGGGGATGATCAGGCGCTCAAGCGCGCGCTGGAAGAAGCCTTGGCGGATCCAGAGCGGCTGCGGGAGATGGGCGCTCGATCCTATCAGGCCGCCCAGGAGCACTTCAACATCGAGGCCATGACGCAAGTCTTTGTGAAGGCGCTGCAGGCTGTGAGCGGAGAGGGTTGATGCGCATCGCCTTTGTGGCGGATATCCGCAGTCCGATTGCGAGGGGGTGGATCGAGCCTTTCATCGAGGCGGGCCATGCTGTGCACATCATCTCGACCTTCCCTGGCGAGCCGCTGGAAGGCCTGGCCTCCTTTACGGAGATCCCCGTGGCCTTCGCAGGGGCTGGCCGGGGCGCGGCGAGTGGATCGCGCGCGCCAGGCGGCGCCCGGGCGATCGGCCTGCGCAGCGCGCTGAGACACTGGCTGGGACCGTTAACCCTGCCGGGTGCCCGCAGGCGTCTGCTCCAACATCTCTCGCGCCTCGATCTTGACCTCTTGCATGCGCTGAGGATCCCTTTCGAGGGAATGCTGGCCGCGGCGGTCGCGGGGCGCGTGCCGCTGGTGCTTTCGGTTTGGGGCAATGATTTCACGCTGCATGCGGTGTCCTCCCCCGGCATGGCGGCGCTCACGCGCCAGGCGCTCAAGCGGGCCGATGCCTTGTGCGCGGATTGCGCCCGCGACCTCCGCCTTGCCAGACTGTGGGGTCTCCCTGAAACCAGTCCGACGCTCGTTTTGCCCGGCGGCGGCGGCGTTGACCGGGCCATCTTCCGGCCGGAGGCGCCAAGCGGTTGGGCGCCGGGCGCGCGCGTGCGGGCGATCCTGGGTGACCTGCCGCCGGATGCGCCCGTTGTGATCAACCCGCGAGGCTTCCGGGGCTACGTGCGCAACGATACTTTCTTTCGAGCGGTTCCGATGATCCTCCAGGCCGTGCCTGAAACCCATTTCCTGTGTGTCGGTATGCAAGGGGAGGCGCAGGCGGAGCGCTGGCTGCCCCGCATACCCACTCCAGAGCAGCTTCATCTGCTCCCTCAGTTGAAGCGGGAAGAATTGGCGGATCTCTATCGGCGCGCCCAGGTCGCCGTCTCGCCGAGCGAGCACGATGGCACGCCGAACACATTCCTGGAAGCGATCGCGTGCGGATGCTTCCCGGTGGTGGGCGACCTTGAATCGCTGCGTGAGTGGGTGAAGCACGGCGTGAACGGGGCCTTGATCGACCCCGGCGACCCGCGCGAGCTGGCAATGGCCGTGATTCTCGGCCTGCAAGATGGGGAGCTGCGCAGGCGAGCGGCGGAGATGAATCAGGCCCAAATCGAGTCGCGCGCCGAGCGAAGATGGACATTCGAGCAGGCCCAGGCGTTCTATGCTCGGGTCCTGGGCTTCGCAGGCAAAGGGTCTTAGATCATGCGTATCGCGTGGATGGGACAGGGGGCGGATATGGTGAGTGAGCCCTCGCCGCGGGTTTGGCTGGAATCCATCTCCTGGGACCGGCAGGCGGCGCTCCTGCATCACGTCGAGCCGGTTGGTGTGCGCTGGGCGACGCGGCACCGCCAAGTTCTGCGTGCGGATCCGGAGGGGCCTTGGGAGATCGCCGCCGTCTTTCCCTTCGCGGCCCCGCGCGATTTCTTCGGCTTCAGCCGGCCGACGGCACGGGCGATGCGGGCTGATAAAGCCAATATATATGTGAATCGCCAGGGACGTGTGCTCGGGGTTCGCGCCGGGATAGTATACCGGCTGGGGCAGGAGGCCGGGCTGGAGCCGCTCTTCTCCATTCAGGGGGATAGCGTGCTGCATGGGGGCATTTGTGAGGATCGGAATGGATGGGTCTTCCTGGGCGAGTATTTCATGAACCCGGCACGCGGGCCGGTGCGCATCTGGCGCATTGCGCCAGATATGGACTCATACGAGATCGCCCATGAGTTCGGCCCAGGTGAGGTGCGGCATATCCACGGGATTTATCGCGACCCGTATGACGAGGAGGCTCTCTGGGCTACGGTGGGGGATTATGAGGGCGAATGTTATCTCTACCGCAGCCAGGATGGGTTTCGAACGCTGGAGCGCTTCGGCGACGGCAGCCAGCGCTACCGCGCCGTCCGCCTTTATTTCACGCCCGATGCGGTGACTTGGCTGACGGATTCGCAGATGGAGCAGAACCATGCCTGCCGCATGCGGCGGTCAAATGGGAACCTTGAAATTGGCCAACCCCTGGAAGCACCGACCTGGTATGGCGCCACAACTCGCGAGGGCCTGCATCTGGCCTTCACCACCGTGGAGCCGGGACCCGCAGTGCGGCGGAACAGCGCCGCCATCCTCGGGAGCTGGGATGGCTTTCAATGGCAAGAAATCCATAGTTTCAAGAAGGATGCCTGGCGGCCAATGAAGCTTTTCAAGTATGGGGTCATTAGCTGCCCCTCAGGTGAACTCTCGGCGCGGTCCTTCCCGATCAGCGGAGAGGGACTACGCGGCCTGGATGGCGTGAGTGCCACCCTGCATCTCTCCTGGGAGGCGCGATGATCCACCGTTTCGCCGGGTGGCTTCTGGAGGCGGCCGCACGCATGCTGGAGGATTCCATCCCGGAGGAGAGGCTGAGATCTTTCCTGATCTCCGATGTAGGCAGGCTCCTGGACCAAGCGGGCGGGCAAGCCGATGCAGCATGGCCAACCTGGGCGGATGATCTACGGATGGCGGAGCGATTGCTATCGGAGGCAGGCCTATGGCAGGCGAGGGAGGGGCTTCCCGAAGTGACTGGAAGCTGGCCGCGACAGGAAGGGATGGATCTCGAACGCTGGCTGGAAGGCATGCGAAATACCCGTCTGATCGAAGCGGGGTGTGTGCCGCGCGGAACCGCCGCGGCGCTGGCGAGGCTCCTTGGCGGGGAAGGCCCCCCGGACGCCAGGAAGGCGATGCAGGAACGCTGGCTGCCGGCCCTGCTGCGGCATGTGGAGCTGAAGCGGAGAGAGGCATTGCGCTTGCGGCCCAGTGGCACCCCGCTCGAGACATGGATGGAGCGGGATGAGACCGCCATCCTGTTTGTGCGGGCGGCCAAAACCTGGGGCGACCTGCGCTACCTGAACGCGGCAATGAAGCTCAATGATTGGGGATATGCGGTCCACCGCAGAGCGGTTCCCGTGCAACTGCGCGCCCGTTACCTACTGGCCCTGGCGGAGCAGGAAGCGCTGATCGAGGCTTGGGAGCTATGATGCGCGTGGTGCTCTTTTCGCCGACCGGCAAAAGCCTGTATGCCCGCATGGTCTTGCACCTGCTGGCTCAGGAACCAGGTGTCGAGGTCGCTGGAGTCGTCATCCGAGGCATCTGGTCATGGCGGCGGTTGCGCGGCGACCTGCGCCGGGATGGGCCGCGCCTGATGCGCAAGATCTACGCCAAGCTTGTGCTTGGGGAGCGGGCCTATGCTCCACAGGATACCGACAGCCTCGTGTGGCATTTGCGGGAAGCGGGGTTGGAGGGCCAGTCTCTCAAACGGATCTGCCGCGCCAGGGGCATCGCGTGCATCTCTGTGCGGGATCTCAACAGCGCCAAGGTGGAGACATTTCTGAAGGCTCGCGAAACCGATCTTGTGGTCTTCACGGGAGGCGGCCTAATTCGGAGAAAGATCCTGGCGTTGCCCAGGCTGGGCGTGATGAACTGCCATGCGGGCATTCTGCCCCGCTATCGCGGGATGGATGTGGTCGAGTGGGCCATCCTGGAGGCGCAAGCCGAGCCAGAGACGGGCCTGACTCTCCACTTCATGGATCCGGGGGTGGATACAGGGCCGATCCTGTTACGGGAGCCGGTGCGCCCGAGGGCGGGGGAGGATCTGGCACGGCTCCGGACCCGGATGGAGGGGCGCATGCCCTTCCTGGTGTTGGAGGGCGTGCGTGGGCTCAAGGATGGCCGCCTCCAGCCCATCATGCAGGAACCCGAGGATGGGCGTCAGTACTTCGTGATCCACCCGCGGCTCCGCTGCGCCGCCGAGCGTCGCCTTGCAGCAATCCTGGGGTCTTAGATGCGGAGAGACCAGCTGTTCATCTTGGGACGAGGGGCTGGGTGCTATAATCGCGCAGGCATTCCAGATGAGCATGGAAACGCGGATTTGACAGGATAGACGTGGCATGAAACAGGTCGTGCAAGATGTGCGATCGGGGGAGACGCACCTGCTCGAGGTGCCGGTGCCGGCTGTGCGGCCGAAGAGTGCGCTGATCCGCACAGCGGCTTCGGTGGTCTCCGTGGGCACCGAGCGCGCCGTGGTCGAGTTTGCGGGCAAGAGTATGCTCGCCAAGGCGCAGGCCCGGCCGGATCTGGTGCGGCAGGTGCTGGACAAGGCCTGGCGGGAGGGCTGGCTCACCACCTATGAGGCGGTCCGCAACCGTCTCGACCAACCTCTACCGCTGGGCTATGCCTCCGCCGGAACGGTCGAAGCTGTAGGACCGGGGCTGGAGGGTTTCAGGCGGGGGGATCGCGTGGCCTGCGCGGGTGGCGGCTTCGCCGTGCATGCCGAATACGCAGTTGTGCCTCATAACCTGCTGGCCCATCTGCCACCGGAGGTGGATTTCGAATCGGCCGCCTTCGCGACGCTGGGTGCCATCGCTCTGCACGGCTTCCGGCTGGGCGAAGTCGGGGTGCGCGACCGGGTGGCGATCATCGGCCTGGGGCTCCTGGGGATGCTAGCGGCGATGATTGCCCGGGCGGCAGGTTGCGCCGTCATGGGCGTGGATGTCGATCCAGCGCGTGTGTCGCTGGCGCGGGAATTGGATTTCGAGGCTGTGTTGCGTCAAGAAGCAGAGGACGCAGGAGCAGCCCTCACTGGCGGCCGGGGCTTCGATCTGGTGCAAATCTGCGCTGACACACCCTCGGACGATACAGTCGAACTCGCAGGCGCCATTGCCCGGGACCGGGGAACGGTGATCTCGACCGGGGTCGTGGGGACGCGGCTGCCGCGCAAGCCCTATTACGAAAAGGAACTGCGCTTCCTGATTTCGCGTTCCTATGGGCCGGGACGGTACGATCCAGTCTATGAGCGCAGGGGTGTCGATTACCCCTATGGCTATGTGCGTTGGACGGAAGGCCGGAACATACAGGCCTTCCTGGAACTGCTGGCATCCAAGGCCGTGGATGTGACCCCGCTGATCACGCATCGCTTCCCCATCGAGCAGGCGGAGGAGGCCTACAAGCAGATCCTGCGGGGCGAAGAGACCTTCCTGGGGGTTCTCCTGACCTATCCTAGCGGAGAAAGCCAGCCTGAGCGGCACCGGGTGGATTTGGCCACGCCGCCGCGGGTGCGTGCGGAGGCGCAGGTCCGGCTGGGTGTGATCGGCGCGGGCAATTTCGCCACAGCGGTGTTGCTCCCGGCGATGTCGAAGATTCCGGGGCTGGAGCGGGTGGCCTTGGCGGCGGAAGGGGGCCTAAGCGCAGGCCATGTGGGGCGCCGCTATGGCTTTGCCTACGCAACCAGCGAGTATGAGGAGATCCTCCAGGATGAGCGGGTGAACACGCTGGCGATTCTCACCCGTCACGACCTGCACGCGAAATTGGCAGCCGAGGGTCTGCGGGCCGGCAAGCATGTCTTCTGTGAAAAGCCTCTGGCTCTGACGCAGGAGCAACTGAACCAGGTCGTTGAAGCGCTGAGGGACAGCCAGGGAATGCTGATGGTGGGGTTCAACCGGCGCTTCGCGCCCTTTGCGGTGCGCCTGCGGGCCTTCTTCGAGGGTGTGGACGAACCACTGCTGATGCACTACCGCGTGAATGCGGGATGGCTGCCAACGGATCACTGGCTTCATGACCCTGAGCAGGGTGGGGGCAGGCTACTGGGCGAAGCCTGCCACTTCATCGACTTTCTGAGCTATCTGGCCGGAGAGCCACCCCAATCCGTGCGGGCAGTGGGGCTGCCCTTCTCGGATCGCTACCATGAGGACAATTTCCATCTCGAGCTCCGCTTCCCAGATGGTTCTTTGGGATTGGTGACCTACCTTGCCAATGGGGACCGCGCCGTGGCAAAGGAGCGTCTGGAGGTCTTCGGCGGGGGTCGCACGGGGATCCTCGACGATTTTCGGGCGCTGACGCTTGCCGCCGGAGGGCGCAAGCGGACGCTCCGCTCGCGCCTGCGGCAGGATAAGGGCCATCGAGAGGAGTGGGTCGCCTTCCGGGATGCCATCGTGAGTGGTGGACCGCCGCCGATTCCCTATGCGGAGCTTGTCGGCGTGAGCGCGGCAGCACTGTCGGCTCTGGAAGCTCTGCGCACCGGCGATGCGGCCTCGGTCGAATCGTCCTTCACAGTCTGAGGCGAAATGGCTGTCAGGTATTGGCGCGCACTGCGTGAACTCGGTCCCGGCTCGCTCATTCTCTATCTCATCTATCAACTACCTCTTCAACTAGGCTGGTATCGGCTGCGAACCCCGCTGCGAGACTGGGACAGTCGCCCGCTGCAGGCATGGCTCATGCCGGGCGTATCTCCTGAGCCCCAAGACTACGCCAGCCACCGTGCCAAGCTCAGGGGGCGCTTCTTTGCTCCGCAGCCTGAGACGCTCGGGAGGGATCTCAGAGCTGTCCTTGGGCGGCAGGCCAAACGTGCCGAACGGGAAGGGCAAGGGGTGCTCGAGGGCCAATTCCGCCTCTTTGGGGAGGAGACGGTGACACTGGGCTTCCCGCCGGACTGGCGCCGCTTTGCCCCCCTGGGAGATGCGGACACAGAGACCCGCGTCGAAGCCTGGACCCACTGGTCCAGCTATCGCCTGGAGCGCCTCCCCGCTGACGTTAAGCTGCTGTGGGAACCGGGCCGTTTCGGATGGGTCTACGCCTTGGCCAGGGCCTACGCGCTGACAGGCGAGCGTCGCTACTACCAGGGCTTTTGGAAATTGCTCGAATCCTGGCGGGAGGCCAACCCGCCCAACCGCGGCCTGCACTGGCATTCGGCGCAAGAAGTGGCCATCCGCTGCCTGGCTCTTGTGTACGCAAGCTTCTTCTTCGGAAAGGAGCTGAGGGCCGAGCCGGAGCGACTTGTCCATCTTGTAGAGACGATCGCCTGGCACGCCCAACGCATACCGCCGACGACTGCGTACGCGCGTGCCCAGGACAACAACCATCTGCTGATTGAATCCCTGGCGCTGCTAACCGTAGGGGCCTGCTTCCCTGAGCTCAAGCCAGCGCAGGCGTGGTACGAGCGGGGTCGCCGCGAGTTGGTGGGCGGTCTGCAGCGACAAGTCTTCCCCGATGGCGGCTACGTGCAGTATTCGGCCAATTATCACCGCCTGGCGCTCCAGGCCGCGCTCTGGGCGATGAGGCTCTGTGAGCACATCGGAGACCCCTTGCCAGGGGAAGCGATGGGCGCCATCCGCCGCATGACGCGCTGGCTGCACGCCATGACTGACCCTGAGAATGGGGGCGTGCCGAACATCGGGCCCAACGATGGTGCCATGCTGCTCCCGGCCTCCATGCGGCCGTTCCATGACTATCGCCCCACGCTCCAGGCGGCTAACCAGTTGCTTGCAGGGCAAAGGCTCTTCGAGGTCGGTCCGTGGGACGATTGGGGGCTATGGCTCGGCCTGGAGAGAGGATCTCCGGAGCACGGCCCGACCCCACAGGTGCGGGAGATGGAAAGCATCTTCCCGGCGAGTGGCTTCTATTGGCTGCGGAGCGAGCGGACTCGGGGGATGCTGCGGGCGGCGACCTTCCGTGCCCGTCCTGGACACTCGGACCAGGCCCACTTCGAGCTCTGGTGGAATGGAACCCCTTTGGCACAGGATCCCGGGACATTTCTCTATAGCAGCAAGCCCCCCTGGGATAACCCTCTGAGCGCGGCTCGCTACCACAACACACTCCGACTGGATGGGCGTGAGCCGATGGAGCGTGCAAGCCGCTTCCTATGGGTAGGGCGCACGGCAGCGGCGCCGATTGGCGCCTGGCGCAGTGAAGGCGGGGCGCTGGAAGTTCTTACGATCCAGCACCAGCTTGGTCCGGGCCGAGCGGTGCATCAACGCACGGTCGTGCGCGCCGGCGATCATCTATGGTGGGTCATCGATGAGCTTCTTGGTACGGGCCGGCACAGCGCCCAGGTGGGATGGTGCCTGCCGGACGCGCCGTGGCGGCACCTAAGGCAGGGACTTGCGCTGCGGATAGGACCCGAAGAGGCCATCTTGGGTTGGTCTCCGGCCAGAGGCGAGTGGGCGCTCTATAAGGCAGGCGAGCGAGTCGCCGGCGACTTTTTTCTGGAACTGGAAACCACTTTGGGCTGGGTATCGCCGACGTATGCGCTGCGGGAGCCCGCGCTTCACCTGTTTCGGTCTGTGGCCGGGTTTCTACCCATGCGCATGATCACGACCTGGTCATTGGGATCCGGAGGCGGAGAGCTTTCGCTGACTTTTGCGTCCCCGCGTTTGGGCGAGCCGCCGCTACGCGAGGCCCAGTTTGCGGATGAGCGCTTGGTATGCGATAAAGCTCATGCCATCTTGGCGCCGGACACCACGCTCAAAGGGTGAGGGGTCGTGAGCGTGCAGCTTTTCCCTCCCGGGGTTCCGAGATCCAAGCGGATTCTCGATCTTATGATCGCGGTTCCGGGTCTGCTGTTGCTATCACCGCTTCTGACGTTGATCGCGCTGCTGGTGCGCTGGCGGCTGGGTCCGCCGGTGATCTTCCGCCACCAAAGGCCGGGCCTGCAAGGGAAACCATTCTGGCTTTATAAATTCCGCACAATGCGGGAGATGCGCGATCCAGAGGGGCATCTTCTCCCGGATGATGTCCGCCTGACATCCTTTGGCCACTTCCTGCGGTCCTTCAGTCTGGATGAACTCCCCGAGCTGGCCAATGTCGTGCGCGGCGAGATGAGCCTCGTAGGGCCGAGGCCGCTGCTCATGGAGTACTTGGAGCACTACACGCCCGAGCAGGCCCGCCGGCATACGGTGCTTCCGGGCATCACGGGCTGGGCTCAAATTCATGGACGCAATGCCCTAACCTGGGAGGATAAGTTCCGCCTGGATATATGGTATGTGGATCATTGGTCGCTGTGGCTGGATCTCAAGATCCTGGCGATCAGTGTGTGGAAGGTGCTCACACGGGAGGGCATCAGCCAGCCCGGCCACGCCACGATGGAGAAATTCCGGGGCTCGCCCCCTGCCAACACTTAGACAAAGCGCACAGGAAATGCACAGGTTGCTGCCTGGGTAGGCCTTGCGGAAACCTGCAAAGCTAGGTAGGATGGTCAAAACCAAGGCCCTATCGTATACACAAGACCAAGGAGGAACGGCATGAAAGAGCCCCTGGAATTCTATGATGTGAAGTCGAAGACCAAATTCACCACCACCGATTGGCGCATCGAGACCAAGGTTTCGGACGACGGCAGGAAGCGGTACTTCGCGGTTGCCAAGGCGCCGGCCGGAACGCATGAGGCCTGGCGCATCGTGAACGCCGAGTTTGCATCGAAGAATATGTAGGCCGGGCAGCGCGGTTAAATGATGGTCATCTAGCGAGCCGTCCCTGAGGGGCGGCTCGCTCTCGGTCTGTCGATGGTATGATTGCGGCGCACGGCCCTCCAGAGGGGAGGCGCGAGGAGGGTGGCATTGCAGGGGAGGCCGCTGACTGAACGCGAGTAGGTTATGACCCTGGTTGCGAGTCCATGTGAGGCGCGATGATGCCCAAGCCTGACCTCCAGACAAGTGTCAAACTCCCTATCCCTATGTCGGCGCCAGACATCGGCCAGCGTGAACGCGAGGCCGTGGCGGCGGTGCTTGATACGCCACGCTTGAGCATGGGCCCGGAATTGGAGGCCTTTGAGGCGGCCGTAGCGGAATATACGGGCGCCCGTGTGGCCATCGCCGTGAATTCAGGGACGGCCGGGCTTCATCTTTGCGTGCGGGCCGCCGGAATACAGGAAGGCGATTGGGTGCTCACCACACCTTTCTCCTTCGTAGCATCCTCTAATGTCTTGCTCTATGAACGAGCCATCCCGGTGTTTGTGGACGTGGAGGCCGGAAGCGGAAATATCGATCCGATCGCGGTTGCGCAGGCGGTGGACGATCTGCGGGCCGGCGGCCGGGCCGCCTCGCGCTGGCTTCCCAGGGAGGGAGGGGGCTCTCAAGGTGCCTTGAAAGCCATCCTCGCAGTGGATGTCTTCGGCCAACCGGCAGATTACGATGCCCTGGGGGCGATTGCCTGTGAACATGACTTGGTGCTGATTGAAGACTCATGCGAGGCCTTGGGGGCGAACTTCCGCGGCCGGCCTGCCGGAACCCTCGCGGATGCCGGAGTTTTTGCCTTTTACCCCAATAAGCAGATCACCACTGGCGAGGGGGGCGTCATCATCACCGACCGTGAGGATTGGGGCGAACTGATGCGCTCCCTGCGCAACCAGGGCCGAGCGCCGGGCGATACCTGGCTGGAGCACACCTATCTGGGCTACAACTATCGCATGGACGAGCTGAGCGCAGCCCTGGGGCGGATCCAGATAGAGCGGCTGGAGGAGCTTCTGGGCCGGCGCGAGCAAGTGGCGGGCTGGTACGCCGAGCGCCTGGCGGAGATCCCCGAGGTGGAGCCACCCTACGTGGGACCCGACACCACGCGCATGAGCTGGTTCGTCTATGTTGTGCGCCTCGCTCCAGGGATCGGCCGGGAGGCGGTGGCCAATCAATTAAGTAAGGCAGGCGTCCCTTCCCGGCCCTATTTCGCCCCGATTCATCTCCAGCCCTTCTATCGTCAGCGTTTCGGATACCGTCCGGGCGATTTTCCCGTCACCGAGGACCTGGGAAGCCGCAGCCTGGCGCTGCCCTTTTCAGGCGTGATGACCGAGGCTCAGGTGGATTACGTCTGCGCGGCGCTGCACGAGGCGGTGAGGGAGCAGGCGGGGAAGCAAGCCTGAGGCGCGGCCTTGGCCTGAACATCACCGAACTGGGGCCGGCGCGCGGGGCCGCCTGTCCTGGGTCTCGCACGGGAGCCCGAGACCGGAGGCTTGCCTCCGGCCTCCGCGAAGAAGGAAAGGGCTGACCTTTTGGGTCAGCCCCTTTGGATGCATTGGCCATGGTCTTGCCTTATTGAGGCCGCACCTGCCGCCAATTAATCATCACGAAATTCTCATCGCAACTTGCGGAGGTATTGAAGAAGACCTTCTCAGAGAGCGGCACGCCGGTACCGTCGTGGAGTTGGATCCACAAGGTTCCCTGGCTTTCGATCGGCTCCTCGGCTAGGTCGAAGACGTAGCCGGAAGGTCCGATCTGCGTGGCACTTCCGCTGAAGGCGTCGAGATTGATGGGCTGCCCGGCCAGTTCGCCCTCGAGATGAATGCCGAGATTGGCAATAGGGAGATTCTCGAGGTTGAAGACCTGCCCCCCGACACCCATCCAGTTGCATTCGCGATCATTGGCGATGTTGGGGATGTTCACCGGGTTCCCGGGTTGCACCGCGAACGGCGGCGGCAGAGGGGTGGCGGTGCTGGTTGGCGCCGGCGTATCCGTCGGGGTTGGCACGGGCGTGTCTGTCGGCGTCGGTGTCCGCGTGGGCGTTGCGGTCCAGGCCGTGGGCAGAGGCTGGGCAGGCGTGCTGGTGGGCGTGGGCGTGCCCAGGATGGGCGGCAGCGTGGGCGGCGGGAAGGGGTTGTACTCCACATAGGGGTTCAGGAAGACCATGGTGTAGACCGCGCCCACGGCTAGGATCGCCACCAGAACGATCAGGGAAAGGAAATTGAAGATGAAGTTTCTGATGCCCTGGGAGCGCTTGCGAGGTACGCGGACAAAGGTTTCATCCATGTTTATCGCCTCCTACCCCACCGCTAAGGTGAGAGGAAGATCTCGATCTCGGCGCTGTCGCGGGCGGCACGCAACCAATCCTCAACCGCCTTGCGCTGCAGCGCGATCCGCACAGTCGCATCCAGCGGGTGCGGGCCGCGCTCAAGTGTTTCCACCAGATGATAGCCTAACTCGCTTCTCACCACCGAGCTGATCTCGCCCGGCTGAAGGGTAAAGGCCGCCTCTTCGATCTCGGGCTGCAGC
>Ga0190359_1001987_pt1 | contig 12450 bp, 13 predicted proteins | sample 48721823_MG_FD_161269 | JGI IMG/M metagenome (GOLD analysis project Ga0190359, IMG submission 161269) | Hydrothermal vent microbial mat bacterial communities from Southern Trench, Guaymas Basin, Mexico - 4872-18-2-3_MG | ecosystem: Environmental > Aquatic > Marine > Hydrothermal vents >...
CATGGGCGTACTGAAAACTATCAGAAGAGGTATGCGTGAAGCAAAAGGAGATATTATTGTCACTCTTGACGCCGACGGTCAGCACGATCCAACGGAGATACCCATACTAATCCAGCCCATACTAGATGGGAAGGCTGACTTGGTGATGGGGGCACGTCCATCCTTCCCTTACTGGAGTGAATGGTTTCTCACATGGCTAACAAGCCTCAGGGTACCAGTCAAGGACGCTGCCACTGGTTTCCGGGCAATCAAACAAGAGATAGCAGCGGAGATGAATGTTTATGGTGAGTGTACGTGTGGTACGTTTGTGATTGAGGCAGCGAGACTAGGAGCAAGGGTCGCCAGTGTGCCTATTAGCATTAGAGAGCGTGAAGGCCCTAGGCGTATTCAGACACGTCACTTCCGCCAGTTCTTCATCGTGTTACGGGATGTGATGCGTTTTTGGTAAAGTTTTTAGGCACCTCAGTGTCTTGTATTGGAATACTATATAGAGAGTGTTGGTATGAGTAAAGGAGTAACAGTATGGTTCACCGGGCTACCATGTAGCGGAAAAACAACCATCGCAGATAAACTAGCAAAGGTACTCAAAGAGAAAGGCAGGAAAGTTGAACGCCTTGACGGAGACATCGTAAGGAAAGGCTTGACAAGAGACCTTGGTTTCAGTAAAGAAGACAGAGACATGAACATCGAACGGGTAACATTTGTAGCAAAGCTACTCACACGCAACGATGTGATAGTACTTGCAACATTCGTCTCACCATATATCGCAAGGCGTCAACAGACCAGAGAAGAGATTGGAAGCTATGTTGAGGTCTATGTGGATGCTAGCGTTGAGGAGTGCATCAAACGTGATGTCAAGGGAATGTACAAGAAAGCCCTCGCCGGGGAGATCAAGAACTTCACAGGCGTAGACGACCCATATGAGGCTCCACCCAGTCCAGAGATTACTGTCTATACTGAAAAAGAGTCTGTGGATGAGAGCGTAGAAAAGGTATTAGAATATTTAAAGAAAAATGGGTATCTTTAACCCTCTTTTTTACTCGACCACGATCATGGTCAAGGTTGATCGTACGTGATTTAGGCGCCGGATCTTTACGGTGATAGTGTCTTTGAGGTTTTGCATAGTGTCGGCTTCGAGCCTGACAACGTAGTCGTAGACGCCGTAAACGCCATAGACTTCCTTTACTTCTGGGACCTCTTTCAGGGCATCGAAAACTTCGTTCCCTTCGCCTAAGTCTGTATTGATCAGCACGAAAGCTGTGCTCACATTTAACACCAAAAGGAGCTTGGTGTTTCAATTTTTAACATTTTCTAACCTCAAAGCTTACAGAATGTACAATATATACTGCAGAAATTTTCTATGATCTATTTCCCCGTTTTACCCCGATCATTCATTCGTCTTTTGTCGATGTTTCCTACGTCACAAGCTTTAATTTATTTCGAACATACGCGATTATTGATTATATTGTCACTTTCTCGTAAAATAGCAGTAATCGGCGCGGGGATGACAAGGTTTCATCACAAAGCGCATGCTGAAAAACAAAGCAGAGAGATGTTTGTAGAGGCTACGCTAGAAGCAACTGGGAGCGTCGACAACGGGTTCAACCTAAAGGACTCAGAAGCACTCTATCTCGGCTACTTTAGCAGCGATATGTTTGAACATCAAGGTCACACAAGCGCAATGATGGCTGACGCCCTTGGCATCAACCCAATTCCAGCTACTCGTGTGGAGGCTGCCTGTGCATCAAGCGGCGCAGCTGTAAACATGGGGATAATGGCTATTGCGTCTGGTCTCTATGATGTTGTGCTTGTGGGTGGCGTCGAGAAGATGAGGACGTTGGGTACAGGTGAGGTTACTGATACTCTCGCGATGGCGGCTGATGTCAGCTATGAGGCTGCTGTTGGTTTTACTTTCCCCGGATTATATGCCGCGATAGCTGCTGCTCATTTTCACCGGTATGGTTCGACTTGGGAGCAGCTTGCGGATATTGCGATAAAGAATCATGATAACGGTAAGCTAAACCCTAAGGCACAGTATCAGCAATCAATATTAGAAATTGCTAACAAGATTGGTCAACGAAAGGGACTTGAATTCAAAGACCCAATGGATTTCCTAAAATCAGACCTAAACCCCATGGTAGCCGACCCCCTACGATTATTCGACTGCTGCCCTATTTCGGATGGAGCAGCCGTAGCCATCTTGGCTTCTGAGAAAGTGGCAAAACAGTATACTGATTCCCCGGTCTATGTTGCGGGAATCGGACAGGCATCAGACACCATGGCGCTTTGCGACAGAGCAGAGCTAACATCACTAAACGCATCAAAGATCGCAAGCAAACAAGCTTACAAGATGGCTGGAATCAAACCAAAAGACATCAGCCTCGCCTGCGTCCACGACTGCTTCACAATAGCAGAAGTAGTGGCTACTGAGGACCTTGGCTTTTTTGAACCCGGTGTGGGCGGAAAAGCTGCGTCAGAGGGTAGAACAAGCCTCAGCGGAGATATTCCGATTAACACTGACGGTGGTTTGAAGGCAAAAGGGCATCCGGTTGGTGCTACTGGCGCAGGTATGGTTGTTGAGATGTTTAAGCAGCTCAGAGGCCAAGCAGGTGAAAGACAAGTCTCTGATCCGGAGTATGGGATGGCGCATAATGTTGGAGCTACGGGTGGCACTGTTACGGTGCAGGTGTATAGGAGGTAGTGTTATTGAGTGTGTATAGTTTCAAGGAAGGGTTGAAGGAATCCAAGCTACTGGGATGCATATGCAGTGAATGCAATAACAAGATGCTACCGCCAAGAATGATATGCAACAAATGCGGTTCAACAACTCTAACGGAGCACTGTTTCGAGGGAAAAGGCGTGATAAAGACCATGACCGTTATCAGGGTACCCCTAACAAGGTTCCAAGATCTATGCCCATACATGGTGGGTATCATAAAACTCGATGAAGGCCCCATGATAACCGGAATGGTCCTCGGAGAACTCGATAAGATAAAGATTGGTGACCGCGTTGAAGCGGTCTACTTGGATGAAAACGAGGAAAAAGTACTCGCCTTCAAACCTGTTTAAAATCCTTCGAACTCTGGTTTACGCCGCTCATTGAACGCGGCGATTCCCTCATGAAGGTCTCGGTAGTTCCAAAGTTTCTCGAACTCATCAGCCTCAGCCTTCAGCGCAGCATCTAGTTCAAGGTCTCTGTTCACAAGCTTCTTGATGGCCTTCTGTGCAACAGGAGAACCAGTTACCAGCGCCTTGACGAACTCGTCTACCTTGGCATCAAATTCAGCAACGGGATAAACAGCGGTTAAGAGTCCTAGGCTCTTGGCTTCATCAGCGTCGATTCTTCTACCAGTCAGGATCATATCCATGGCGGTGGTCTTGCCAATGAGTTTACCAAGTAAATAGGTGCCTCCCCATCCGGGTATCAAGCCGAGGTTGACTTCTGGTTGGCTGAATCTTGCTTTATCGTTAGCTAGTCTGAAGTCGCAGTAGAGGGTTAGCTCGTTTCCACCGCCAAGACAGTAGCCGTTGATTGCTGCTACTGTTGGTTTAGATAGTTTTAGTATTTTTTTGAATGCTTTGTGGCCGGTTTCGCTTACTTCTCTTCCCTCAGCGGGGGTCATCTCTGGGAACTTGCTGATGTCTGCGCCTGCACAGAATGCTCTATCACCGGCTCCTTTGAAAACAACTACTTTAACATCGGGTTCCGTTGCCATGTCTAGGTACTCGCTAATTAAGCCGAGCATCTCTAGGGTCATGCTGTTGAGTTTTGATGGTCTATTGAGAGTGATTGTCATCACACCATCCTTCTTCTCCATCAATACCGGCTTCTCTTCACCTAATCCAGCTTTTTTCATCTCGAATGGTCCACGTGGAATGTTTCCACCGAGTTTTATGGCAGTATCAATGTCCTCTGCTGTAGCAATAGCGTCTTTTAGGATCTTATCTGCTTCTTTAACGAAGGGTTCAAGGAGTAAATTTACATCAAAACCTTCTGCTTGTTCTTCTGTTACACTTGGGCGATCCGCGTAGCTGTAGAAGCCCTCTCCGGTCTTGCGTCCAAGTTTCTTTGACTCGAAGAGTTCAACGATCCTTGGGTCTGGTTTGTATTCTTCTCCTAGGTGTTCCTCGAATGTCTTGAGTATATCATATACGATGTCCAAGCCGATGAGGTCACTTAGCATAAATGGTCCGAGGGGCATACCAGCCTTGTGCTGCATGGCAGCGTCAATCTGCTCCATCTCATATTTATCGAGTAGTTTGGCTGCCTCGTTCAGATAAGTAATCAGTATCCTGTTTACGATGAACCCCGGTGCATCACGCTTGACCCACACAGGGGTCTTACCCATCTTGCGACTCAGCTCCATTACCGTCTGGACGGTCTCCTCACTGGTTTTATCGCCTTGGTTGACCTCAATTAGCTTCATGATGACAGGTGGGTTGAAGAAGTGCATACCAATGAATCGCTCAGGGTTAGAGACCACTGACGCGATCTCTGTGATACTGAGACTACTGGTGTTTGAGGCTAGTATGGCGTCTTTTGGTACATATTGATCTACTTCTTTCCAGACCATATGCTTGATCTCCATCCGTTCTGGGATGGCTTCAACCACAAGCTGAGCATCTCCAACGGCTTCCTTGAGGTCTGTAGTGAATTTGATTCTGCTGAGCACATGGTCCATCTCTTCTTGGGATATTCTTTCACGCTCGACACTTCTACTGAGGCTCTTTGTTATTCCCTTGAGTCCGTTGTTGAGGTATTCCTGCGCTATATCCCTGACGGTTATATGGTATCCAGCGGTTGCAGCTACTTGTGCTATGCCGTGTCCCATGACTCCGGCGCCAAGTACCGCTATTTTTTTTACTTGATCAGGTTGCAATGTGTTTCAATCTCGATAGAGTTGAAATCTGCTTATCTGTTTTCCGACTATCAGGGGTAAACCTATTATTATCTTGGAGACTATCTTCGCGCGAGAAATAATATGAGGCAACTAGTTCTGTTGAAGGACATTCCTGACCTCAAGGAAATAACTATCGACCGTGAGACCAGACACCCGAAGACAGAGGGAATCAAGACAAAGATCAGTGATCTTGACAAACGTGCCTTGGAGGCAGCCATCCAAGCCAAGGAAAAAGTTGGAGGAGAGGTTATAGTTCTCTCCATGGGTGATGATAAAACAAAGACAGCCTTACTGGAAGCGTTAGCCATGGGTGCTGACGGCGCTTACATCATAAACGAGGCTGGAGTCAAGGGTATAGACACTAATGCAACAAGCCATGTGCTTGAGGCAGCCATACGAGAGATAGGTGAGTATGATGTAATTATTAGCGGCGAGATGACGTTGGACAGTCTGAGTAGTCAGATTGGACCAAGACTCGCCGAGTTATTGGACCACCCACAGGTTACCTATGTCAAGGAATACGAACTATCAGAGGGTTCTGTTAAAGCAGTACGTGACCTAGACAATCTTGAGGAGGTAGTTGAGGCTCCATTACCAGCGATTGTTACAGTTGTACGTGAGATCAATGAGCCACGGATACCTAGCCTCATGAATATTATGAAGGCGAAAAGAAAACCTCAGACAGTATGGAGTCTAGCAGACCTAGGGTTATCACTTGAAGAAGTGCAGGCGATGAGCTATGTTAAAATCAAGGATGTAACTGCCCCCGAGATGACACGCAAACAGGTGAAGATAGAGGCAGATACAATAGAGGAAGCGGCATCGAAGCTTGCAGCAGCCATCAAAGAGGAGGGAGTCATATGAGCATCCTAGTATTCTCAGAAGACCGTGAACTAGCATACCAGCTACTCGCCAAAGCATCAGAACTAGCCGAGAAAATGAGCAAAGAAGTATATTGCCTAGCCTCAGAAACCCCAGAGGATTACATCAAACAAGGAGCAGACAAAGTTCTACAGTCAGAATTAGGAGACTTCGCCCTAGAATCCCATAGAGCAGCATTATTGAAAGCTGTTGAAGCTTCAGACGCAGAGCTAATACTGATGGGTGCTACAAAGCGTGGAAAAGAGCTTGCTCCAAGAATCGCGGCAGCTTTGAACGCTGGATGCATGACAGAGTGCAACAAGGTTGATTATATTGACGGCGAGGTTGTCATCGAACGATTAACCTATGGAGGTTCTACAATCGCTAAGGAGACCAGCACAAGCAAGCCTACCATAATCACAGCTGCGCCAAGAAGCTTTGACAAACTAGAGCCACAGGACAAAACAGGTGAAGTAATCAAGCTTGAGTTTGAAGCCAGCGAGCCCAAAGTAAAGGTACTTGAGACACGTGAAAAACCAAAAGGCACACAAGACCTTGAGAACGCGGATATCATCGTATCAGCTGGAAGAGGCTTCAAAGCCAAAGAGGACTTGGCTATTCTTGAGGAGTTAGCAGAAGCACTTGGTGGCGCAGCCATAGGGTGTACTCGTCCTATCAGCGCAGACTTGGGTTGGATGGATGACTGGGTAGGCATCAGTGGCAAGAAGGTTAAGCCAAGTCTCTACATGACTTGTGGCGTCAGCGGGCAAATACAGCACGTTGCAGGCATCAGGGATAGCAAGATTATCGTCAGCATAAACAACGATGAAGGCGCAGGCATCCACGGAGTAAGTGACTACAGTATTGTGGGTGACATCTATGAGGTGTTACCTGCTTTGATTAAGGCATTGAAGGAAAAAGCCTAAGCCATACCAATTCCCTTTTTCATTTATGGTTTTAGACGCCCAAACACTGGACGCCATCAAGGAAGCCGCTGAGATCATCAAATCATCAGAATATGTCACCTGTCTAACAGGAGCTGGAATATCTGTAGAGAGCGGAATCAGACCATTCCGTGGACCTGGAGGACTCTGGACAGAGAAAGGCGAGCCATCAATGGATGGTTATAGACGGTTCCTAAGTAATCCTGAAGCTTATTGGATGCGCCGCATGGAGACGAAGAGCGAGTTCGGTATCAGTATTCATAACAGTGAACCGAATAATGGGCACATAGCTTTAGCGGAACTTGAGATGATGGGAGCACTTCAGTATCTGATAACTCAGAACATTGACAATCTTCATCTCGCTGCTGGAAGCAAAAACGTGCTTGAGATACATGGGAACGGGCGTTACCTAAGATGCATTGATTGTCATACCAAGTGGCATCGTGATGAGTTCAAGGTAGAATCAATACCACCATACTGCCCACATTGCGGAGGCATAATCAAGACAGATACAGTTATGTTCGGAGAACCCATCCCATCAAAAGTCCTTAACAGATGTTTTGAAGAAGCAGAAAAAAGCGACTGCATGATCGTAGCTGGCACAAGCGCGACTGTAACTCCTGCAGCGAACCTACCGTTGATAGTAAGAAGAAACGGAGGTAAACTTGTTGAGGTAAACATACGCGAGAGCCACATTAGCAATGTTTGTCATGTAAATATTTACGCGCCATCAGGTGAGGCGCTTCCTATACTAATTGAAGAAATTAAGAAATTAGGCTAATTTCTTTCTTGTCCAGTCTGCTACTTCTTTGCATGTGGCGAACCAGACATCCCCCTTGTCTTTTGCATCGGTTATAAGTTGCTCTAGCATGTTGAGCCGACTGATTCTTCCAATGCACTGGGGGTGACAGGTTAGCCCGAAATATCGTCCCAGTTGGTGAATGCCGTCCCATTCTGGTTTCCATAGGTCCCAAACCTGTTTAGAATTCATCCGGTTAGTCTCAAAGTGAGGCCAGTCATCAAGAAGCCACTCAATAGGCAATTCAACCAGCCCCGTGTCTTCACCTCTTTGTTTCAGCATATATGGCATATCTGAGTCCATAAAATCGCTGTCGTATTTGAAGCCATATTCCTTGATCAACCCAAGAGTATAATCGCTGATGAGCCAATAGGGGGCCCTAAAACCTTCAGGTTTGTAGCCTAGTTTCTCAAAGGATGCCTTCTGTTTCTCGAAAACACCACGTTGGCTCTCTTGACTGATCTCAGCAAGACGCTCATGAAGATAACCATGACCACCCATCTCATGTCCCCTGCTTATGATTTCCTCACAGCTTTCTGTAAACTGGTCTATGGTCCACCCCGGGGTGAAGAAGGTTGCCTTGATCTCCATTCGATCTAGCATGTCAAGAATTCGTTCAATCGCTACATTCGGGGAGAACCTTCCACGGCTCTGTGCTACTATGTCGTGAGGAGCTCTCCACATCAATGCACTATTTGAGTCATAGTCAAAACTTAGGTTGAAGCATGCCTGATATCCGTCAGGCCAGAAACTTTCACTCATAGTTGTTTTGGTGGTTAAAGATACCTATAAAACCATGGATACTGGGGAATTTTCTATGTTTTAGGGTGTTTTTCTTTGTCCCGGTAATGTTCTGGTGAAGAAAAAGGATGGACTTTTATCTCTAAAATTAAAGATATTATCTTTGACTCACAATGAGCCAAGACAACATCGTATACATAGGACGGAAACCGGCGATGAGCTATGTAATGGCTACACTCGCGACATTCAATAACGACAACGAGACCGTCCAATTGAAGGCTAGAGGCAGAGCTATCACCACAGCGGTTGATGTGGCGGAGATTACCAGAAACAGGTACATGACAGGCATGGAGCACCCAGGGATTACCATCGGCACCGAGCAAGTAGAGGATGATAGAGGCACAAGAAACGTCTCCACTATGACCATCGTTCTTACAAAAGGTGATGCAGTAGTTCCACAAGAGGTCTTTGAGAGGCGCCCAAGACGTAGACCCAGAGAGCACAGAGAAGAAGAAAAGGCAGAAGCCCCTGTTGAAGAGGAACCTGCGCCAGAAGAAACTGAGTCTGATGAGGTTGATGTTTCGGATATCAAGGGTGTCGGTGACGCGACAGCTGAGAAGCTCAGGGCTGCTGGTTATGATAATGTTTCTAAGGTTGTTGGCGCTGAGTCTTTTGAACTTGCTTTAAAGACGGGTTTGAGCGAGAAACAGATCGCTAAGATCATTGAGGCTGCCAAGGAACTCTAGTTGCGGGGGAAACCCCTAAAACAGTTTGATGTGCAACTGTTCTGGATAGAGATGAGAGTTTTACAGTTACACTGTAGCGATTTTAACTTCAAGACACTTAAGGAAACTCCCGTAGCGGAGCACCCCGCGTTCCCCAAGGAAGGTGAGTATGAGAACGTCTTGGTTTGTTTCACATGCTTCGAGAAGAAGGACGTAAACAACGAGGAAGACATCATTGAGCAATACGTTGAAAACATCAAGACAGATACTGGTAGAATCGGATGTAAGACAGTGCTTCTACACCCTTATGCTCACCTGAGCCACGAGCTTGGAAGCCCAAAACGTGCGAAAAAGTTCCTAGCGGACCTAGAAAAAAGACTCCAAGAGGAGGGTATTGATGCTCATAAGAGCCCTTTTGGATGGTACAAGGCGTTTGGACTAACCTGTAAAGGTCATCCATTAGCAGAAATGTACAGGGAGTATTAGGGGAACACTTTCCCCGGGTTCATAATCCCGTTGGGATCAAAAACATTCTTTATTCCCTTCATCAACTCAACTTGTTTTTCTCCTACCTTCAAAGGTAGATACTGTTTCTTTGTATAGCCTATTCCGTGTTCACCGCTAATGGTACCACCGAGTTCCATGCTGATCTCGATAAGCTCCTCTATTGCTTCCTCAAGTACGATAGGCCATTCCTCGTCTGATTGGTCCTGCCTTACGACGCTCCAGTGTATGTTACCGTCACCAGCGTGTCCAACCGCGATCACAAGTACTCCATATTTTTGATCTAGGGGCATTACTTTCTCGACGAACTCTGGTATCTTGCTTCTTGGGACACAGATATCAGCCTCATCTGACTCGTAGAAGGCTGTGTAAGCATCTGCCATGGCTTTCCTTGCTTCCCAGAGATCGTCCTGTTGTTTCTGGGTCTCAGCAAGATATACTTCAACTGCGCCTAGGTCTAGACATGCTTCTCCCGCAGTCTCTAAGGCGGTTTCTAGCTCTGTATCGCTGTTGGATTCAACGCCGACAATTAGATAGGCTGGGTTGCTGTTGTCCGGTAGTTTGCGTTCTAGATAGCGTTCTATTGTGACCACTGCGTGTTGTGTTAGGAACTCTAATGCGAATGGGTTAACCTTGCGTCTTATGATCTCGCTTACTGCTTTCGCTGCATCTTCTATGGACTCGAATGGGGCGTAGATTAGCGCCGTCTTCTGTGGCATGGGGATTAATCGTAGGGTTGCTTTGGTGACTACACCTAGGGTGCCCTCGCTGCCTATGATTAGGTCTATTAGGCTGTAGGCGGTGCTGTCCTTGACTGTTTTTCCACCTAGGTTGATTACTTCACCAGTTGGTAGAACTACTTCTAAGCCGTTGACGAAGTCTCTTGTGACCCCGTATTTCATAGCGCGCATGCCACCAGCGTTTGTGTTGATGTTTCCACCTATTGTGCCAGAGTTCTCACCCGGATCAGGTGGGTAGAGAAGTCCTATTTCCTCGGTTTTCTCATGAACATCCATAACCAAGACACCGGGCTCGACTGTGATCATCAGATTTTCCTCGTCAAGCTCGATGACCTTGTCCATGTGCTCCATGTTTAGGGCGATTCCACCGTATACTGGATGGTTTGCTCCACTGAGCCCTGTTCTGCTACCTTGTGGGGTTACTGGTATCATGTGCTTGTTGGCGTATGCCATGAGCTTGGATACCTCTTCGGTGGTGTGTGGGCTGACTACAATACTGGGTGGGTGGGGTTCAAGGGGAGACTCGTCTATACTGTGTCTCTCGATGTCCTCTTGGGTGTTGGAGACGTTCTCTGCTCCAACGATGGTTTCGATTTCGGCTCTGATTTCAGGTGTGATTTCTGTGTATTTAGGCACCTTCCCCGTGCTCCTTGATCTTCTCTATGAGACGGGGTATCACCTCATATAAATCCCCAACCAATCCGAGGCTGGAAATCTTGAAGATAGGTGCTTCGGGGTCATTGTTGATGGCTATGATGACGTCACTTGTTTTCATGCCAGCTTGATGTTGGACTGCTCCGCTGATGCCGCAAGCCATGTAAAGCTGTGGTCTGACGGTTCTTCCGCTTAGTCCTACTTGGTGGCGGTAATCGATCCAGCCTTCATCTACCGTAGGTCTTGATGCGCCTACTGCGCCGCCTAAGGTGTTTGCTAGTTGTTCGATGAGTTTGAATCCTTCTGGTTCACCCATACCGAGCCCACCTGAAACGATTATATCAGCGTCAGTGATGCTTAGCTGTTCAGCTGCCTCCTCGAAGGCTAGTACCTTGATTCTGTCCGTGACTTTGCTCATGTCAACGGGTTTCTTTACTATCTCACCTGTTGGTCTGTCTACTTTCTTGGCTTCAGGGAACATCTTGTAACGCACAGTAGCCATCTGGGGTCTACTGTTTGGTGTGATGATTGTCGCCATGATGTTTCCACCGTAGGCTGGACGGGTCTGTTGGAGTAGCCCAGTCTCTGGGTCAATATCCAGACTAGTACAGTCTGCTGTGAGTCCTGTCTTGAGTTTGGCTGCGACTTTTGGCCCCATGCTTCTTCCGATGCTTGTGGCACCGACTAGGAATATACTTGGGTCTTCCTCTCTACAGCACTGTGCTAGTAGGTCGCTGTATGGGTCGTCTCTGAATTGTTTGAGTTCGGGGTGGTCATAGATGAATACTTTGTCTGCTCCACGGTTGATGAGTTCAGTTGCTGCCTCGTCTAGTTCGCTGCCTACGATTACAGCGTAGACTGGTTCCTTGAGTTCTGCTGCGAGTTCCTGTGCCTTGCCTAGTAGTTCTACTGCTACTTTGTGGAGTTTGCCTTGGCTCATCTCGGCGTAGATCATGACACCCTTGGCGTCTTTGGTCTCTTTCGCTTCGGTCTCCCGCATTATGATGGCTCCTACGGGGCAGACATCAATACATTGTCCGCATGCGCGGCATGCTTCTGTTATTACTGCTTTGCCGTCCTTCATCTCGATGGCGCCAAAGGGACACACATCAACGCAGGCGCCACATCCTGTACAGTCGCTTGTTACGTATACTGGTGCTTCACTCATTTAGATCACCTTGCACTCTTGTAGTTTCTTGAATAACGCTTCTACGAGTTCATCTGGTGTTCCCTCGACTACCTCGCCTGCCTCGTGAACTGTTGGCTCGAATATCTTGACTACCCGGGTGAAGCTTCCCTCTAATCCGATCTCTTTTGGGTCGATTCCTAGATCGTTGTTTGTGATTTCTTTGATCTCGGCTTTCTTGGCTTTGAGGCGTCCTCTGAGGGTTGCTAGTCGTGGCTGGTTGATGTCCTTGCTTACTGTGATGAGTAAAGGTAGTGGTGCTTCAAGGATCTCAACGCCGTCGTCTAGGATTCTTTTGAGTGTGACTTTGCCGTCCTTGATCTCTTTGATCTCGTTGACGTAACAGACATGAGGAATGCCCATGTGTTCAGCCATCTCTGGTCCAGTCTGTCCAG
>Ga0190359_1001988_pt1 | contig 12446 bp, 10 predicted proteins | sample 48721823_MG_FD_161269 | JGI IMG/M metagenome (GOLD analysis project Ga0190359, IMG submission 161269) | Hydrothermal vent microbial mat bacterial communities from Southern Trench, Guaymas Basin, Mexico - 4872-18-2-3_MG | ecosystem: Environmental > Aquatic > Marine > Hydrothermal vents >...
TTGTAATAATTCCCCTAAATTAAAAAAAAGAAACCGGAATTGAGATTCTTCGCATTTGCCCGAAATGATTCTCTCGTATCCGGATAATTTCTGTTATTTGCCGGTAAGATCCGTTCGTTCACCGATTTAATCTTTATTTAATTTATGAACCTCATTATCTTTATGCGAATAAATTATTCTGCATACGTAAGATTTATAAACTTTTAAACTTTTTATATGGAACGCATGGACCCTGAAATCCGACGACCATCCAACTCCAGGAAAACCTGGGGATTGCTGTTGGTTCTGATAGGGGCAATTTTATTTGCCAATGTTTTTAATCTTTTCCCTTATGATGTCAAGAGAATCATCTTTTCCTGGGAAATGTTGCTGATTGTAGTAGGGATCTTTTCTCTCGTCAATAATGAAAGCAAGGTGATTGGTATCGTGCTGGTTGCCCTTGGAGTTTTTCTTATGGGAATTCATTTCTGGGAAGTGCCTTATTATTTCAGAAGAGCTTTCTGGCCGGCAGTGTTGATTGTATTCGGACTTTATCTGATACTGAGTCCGCGAAGACCATACAGACATTATCGTAAAACCCGGCATGGTGAGGAGGATTCCCGGGATTTTCTGGATGAGGTGTCCATTTTTGGAGGCGGCGACCGGATGGTCACCTCGAAAAATTTTCAGGGAGGTCGTATTGTGAGTGTTTTCGGGGGATCAAAAGTTAATATGATGAATGCAGCTTTGGCCGAAGGTTCTCATGTGCTGGATACACTTAGTGTTTTTGGCGGGTCAACTATTATTGTTCCTGCCGGATGGAATGTAAAAGTAGAGGTTACTTCAATCTTTGGCGGGTTTTCTGATAAACGTGAACGGATGCCAAATCTGGTTTTTGATCCGGACCGGATCTTACATATTAAAGGACTGGCAATTTTCGGTGGAGGTGAAGTGAAATCATTCGGAGTTTGAAATGCCTCATCCGATCCTGAACGATCGAAAGAATACCATTATTTATTTTGTGGTGTGGGTGCTGATTGCAGCAGTCCACACCCTGATTTTATGGTTTCTTGTGGATATTACACCTTATTTAGCTGTAGCAGACAGCCTGGTGTTTAATCTTTTGTTCATGGGTATGGGATTGTCTGTCTGGTACACCATTCGTTATTCGGGATATATCCGTGGTCTTATTACCGATCAGGTACTGAATCATATTCTTTCAGGTGTGGTAGCTATCGGGATCTGGTTGGGAGTGGGTTATTTGATTCTTTATTTTATACTTTCTGAACAAACCGCTTACCTTGAGTTTCTGAACCGTTCTATTCCTGCAAGAGTGATCAGCGGTTTATTCTATTATGCAGTACTGGTATTGATTTATTATCTGAACCTGAATACGCAGGACCGGCAGGAGCGGATACGTAACGAAGCCCGCCTCAGACTCCAGGTACGCGAGGCAGAGATAGATCGTCTGAAAGCCCAGATCAATCCCCATTTTTTGTTTAACAGTCTGAATTCTGTTTCTTCTTTAATCGGTGATAATCCCGGGGAAGCTCGCGAAATGGTGATTAAACTCAGTGATTTTTTGCGTTATTCTCTTGAATACAAAGAAAATGAAATGACCACACTGAAGTCTGAGCTGGATCATATTAAAAGCTATATCGGTATTGAGAAGGTCAGGTTCGGAAACCGAATGTCATTTTACATTGACCTGCAGCCTGAGTGCCTGGATATGAGGTTGCCCCATATGATATTGCAGCCGTTGGTTGAAAATGCCATCAAGCATGGAGTGTATGAAAGTACTGAACCGGTGGAGATCCGGCTTCATGCCGCATGCGATGAACGAGAACTTTTAAATGTGACGATCTCAAATGATTACGATGCCCGGGTGCCAGCCAGAAAGGGTAAGGGGATCGGATTAACGAATACCATGCACCGGATGAAGCTGGTGTACAATTCTGACCGGTTTTTTTCCGTTGACAGGACAGCAAATCATTTTACCGTGCAATTGACATTTCCTCAGTTATTGACTCATGACAACAATCTTTAAAGCACTCATTATTGACGATGAAGAACCTGCGCGTATTTTGATACGTGATTATCTACGTGACCATCCGCAGATTGAAGTGGTGGGGGAGTGCAATGATGGATTTCAGGGGATCAAAGCGATTAGGAATAGCCGTCCCGATCTGATTTTTCTGGATGTTCAGATGCCCAGGATCTCAGGATTTGAAATGCTGGAGGTAATTGATGAAACACCGAATGTGATTTTTTCTACTGCTTTCGATCAATATGCCATCAGGGCTTTCGAAAATAATGCTGTCGATTATTTACTGAAACCCTATTCACGTGAACGGTTTGCCGAAGCTGTTTCCCGGGCGATTCAAAAACTTTCAGCGGGTTATACAGCGGACAAACGACTAAAAACTTTGAATATAACCGCCCGGTCGGAGGAAGAGTATTTCGACAGGTTGGTTGTGCGTACCGGAAGCCGCATTAAAGTGATACCGGTAGATGAGATCGAACTGATTAGAGCTGAGGATGATTACGTCAGCCTGGTAACGGCTCAGGGGAGCTACCTGAAGCAGATAACCATGACCCGCCTTGAGCAGAGTCTGGATCCTAATAAATTTGTGCGGGTGCATCGCTCCTGTATTGTTTCAATCAGCAGGATCTCCCAAATTGAACCGTATGAGAAAGATTCTAAAATGCTGGTCATGAAATCCGGTGTTAAAACACGGATTAGCCGTACGGGATTAAAGCGTCTGTACGAACAACTTGGTATTTAAGTATCTGTTAACGATTGTTAATGACCTGGGTAATAAGTAACAGAACCACTATTTTCGATCCATGAAATGGAATCTAAACTGGATTTTGCTCTCCATCGGAGTGGCAATGATTGGCATACTTATATTCCAAATATTTTGGATATCAAACACTTATGATATCCATGCTTTGAATTTCAGAAAGGAAGCAAATGATGCTTTACGTGCGGTGCTGGATGAGGAAGTTGAAGAGGTGGCTTATCAGAATTTCAAATCCGGATTTCTGAAAAGTACTGATCATTCACTTTCATTGAGCTCAGATCAAACGGTAAATAATAAAAAAAATATCCTGGAGATCTCAGACAGTACCGGGCAACAAAACGCTGAGCTGGATCCTGCAGAGATCCAGCGAATCTTTAACCAGATCCTCTTAACACTTGTGAGTACCCGTCCTGATATCCGGGTATTGGAAAAAAAATACCGTACACGGTTGGCCGAACGCGGTATTGAGATCCCATTTATATTAGCATTGAAACGTGAAGGGAAAGTGGTTGAAATGACCGGAAATGATCCCGGAGTTTTCAAAAATGCCCAGGCTATCCAACGAATACCGGGTAGAATAAAACCTGAAGAGCAGATGGTGGCATTCTTTCCCGAGAAAACCACCTTTGTGCTGAAAGGGATGTGGATGACCCTGCTGGCCTCTTTTTTACTGGTCTGCCTGATTGCCGGGAGTTTTGTTTTGATGCTTCGCACCCTGTACAAGCAAAAAAAACTTTCTGAAATAAAGAACGATTTTATTAATAATATGACGCATGAGTTAAAAACCCCGATTGCTACCGTATCAGCGGCAATGGAAGCCCTGGTGAATTTTCAGGCTCTGAACGATCCCGAACGGGGATTTAAATACATCGATCTTTCACGTAAAGAGTTGAGCCGTTTGTCGGGGATGGTTGAAAACGTTCTTGCTGTAAGTAAATTCGGTGAGCAGAGATTGTTGCTTAATATGGAAGAGTTTGATCTGGTGAAGTTAATCCATGAGATTGCCCAGCGGTTTATTATGAAAGACCCGGATAAAATCACTGTTGAATTGGATTTGCCGCTTGAACAGATAATTCATGCCGACCGTCTCCATATCCATAATGTAATCAGCAACCTGATTGATAACGCCGTTAAATATACAACGGGCCACTCTGTGATCCGTATCGGGTGTGAAGAGAAAAATAATTACATTGTGGTTACCGTTAAGGACAATGGAATTGGAATTGCAAAAGATCAGTATAAGCGTATCTTTGAAAAATTCTACCGTGTGCCTACCGGGGATTTGCATGCAGTGAAGGGGTTTGGACTGGGATTAAGCTATGTAAAACAGGTGATAGAAGCACACAAAGGAACGGTTGGAGTATATAGTCAGCCGGGGGCAGGATCCACTTTTTCCATTGCAATACCCGTTTTGCCATGAATAAAAAAATAAAAGTACTTTTTGTTGAAGATGAGCAATCATTGGGGTTGATCGTTAAGGAGAGCTTGGAAATCAGAGGGTTTGAAGTGATATATTGTCAAAACGGACTGACCGGAATACAAGCTTTTAAAACCTCAAAACCTGATATCTGCGTACTTGATGTCATGATGCCGGTGAAAGATGGCTATACACTTGCCGGTGAAATCCGTAGAATTGACTCGCAAATTCCGATAATTTTTTTAACAGCCAAATCACAAACCCGGGATGTGGTCAAAGGTTTTGAAGTTGGAGGGAATGACTACATAAAAAAACCATTCAGTATCGAAGAGCTGATTGTCAGAATACAGGCACGGCTTACAGATCCGGGTCATTCACTTCATGACAATGACAAAACATGGCAATTTACCATCGGAAAATATAAATTCGATTCAAAAAAGCAGGTTCTTGAGTATCGGGGCCAGTTGATTCGTTTAACCCACCGTGAATCTGAAATTCTGCGGCTGCTTTGCATCAACCGGAACCAGGTGCTTGAACGCAGCCTGGTGCTGAATAAAGTATGGGGCGATGATAATTTTTTCAATGCCCGAAGCATGGATGTTTTTATTACCAAGCTCAGGAAGCATCTCCAGATGGATCCATCCATTGAAATTATTAACGTACGGGGTATCGGATACAAACTGGTAAGTTAGACCTGTTTTTTTCTTTATCTTTGGAGCAAACTGATACCCATGACGGTTGTAATAGAAGAAAAAGAACTGGAAAAGTTTATTTTAGTGGGCGACCGGGTGCTGATACGGCCGAAAATGCCGGATCAAAAAACCAAAACCGGTCTCTATCTGCCTCCTACCGTTCAGGAGAAAGAAAAAGTGCAATCGGGTTATATCGTTAAAGTCGGTCCGGGATACCCAATTCCTGCACTGACCGAGATTGATGAGCCCTGGAAACCTGCTCAGGATGAGGTCCGGTATGTGCCTCTCCAGGCAAAAGCGGGAGATCTGGCCCTCTACCTTCAAAATAGCGGGTATGAGATCGAATTTAAAAATGAAAAATACGTGATCCTTTCTCATTCATCCATTTTGATGTTAATCCGGGATGAAGGATTATTCGAATAATTTTATCTTTCTCTTACTTATAATAATAAAAACATGACTCTCTGCCGTTTCATTCACCATGCCTGGCTGGGGGGATTCATCTTGCTGAACTCCTTAAACCTTCAGGCACAAAGCCTGCTGCCTGTAAAAACCAAATCGCTCTCAAATTTTAAAGAACAATTAATTCAATATGATACCTGGTTGAATCATTCACCCGATTTATCTCAAAAGGGATGGAAAGCCTATGCCCGTTATATAGAATTTAATCGCACCCGGCTGAATCCGGATGGCACGTTGCCGGATCAGAAATTGGTTATGGATGCTCTTAAGGAGGTGCAGTCTGAAAAGTTACTCTGCGAACGAATGAAAAACGGAGCGGGATGGAGCCCGGTTGGCCCTATCGAGCGGCCTGAAAGTACCAGCTCATCTCCGTCACACGGAATGGGTCGGGTTAATTGTATTGCGTTTCATCCTACCGATCCATTGACTTATTGGGTGGGGGTGGCACAGGGAGGGGTGTGGAAAACTACGGACGGCGGCGAAACCTATTCTCCGCTGACCGATCAGTTACCCATTCTGAGAATCAGCGATATTGCAGTCAACCCGAATAATCCGGATAATATATTTCTCTCTGTTTGCGATTACGCCTATATCGGTGTGGCTCTGAACACGGATGGGCGGAAAAGACATACCCATTATGGTATCGGTGTGTACCGTACGGATGACGGTGGAATCACTTGGCAACCGACCGGACTGACCTTTGAACAAAACGGGTATGATGCTACTTTGATCCGGCGGGTTTTGATTCATCCGACCCAACCCGGGGTGTTGCTGGCCGGAGGTGTTTCAGGGATTTTCCGTTCTGTGGATGATGGTGCTTCCTGGGAGAAAGTCAGGGATGTGACTGTTTGGGATTTCGAGCAGGATTTTAATCAGGGAGCTGTTGTGTATGCTACTACAGGCCGCGTGAGAAATGTCGGAGGAGGACCTGCCACTATGCTGAAATCTAATGATTTTGGAGTAACCTGGGCCGAATTACCCATCGGATTTCCTGCGGATGAAAGCATCGGGCGTACCGAAATAGGCCTGACCCCTGAATCCTCAGATTATATCTATGTGGTAGCAACTGATCCCTCCGGGGGATTTTATGCATTGTACCGTTCAATCGATGCCGGTGCAACCTGGGAAGTACGCAACAGTTACCAGAATGAAGGCCTTAATATACTCCATTGGTCTAAAGGGAACAGTACCGGAGGACAGGGATGGTATGACCTGGCGATTCTGGTGGATCCGAAAAATAAAGAACGGCTCTTTGTGGGTGGGATCAATATGTGGACCTCCTCAAACGGGGGACAAACCTGGAATCCGGTGACTTACTGGGTAATGTATCACGGATTTACTTTGCATGCCGATCAGCACCAGTATAAATATAATCCTCTTGACCAGAAGTATTATGCCTGTACCGACGGGGGAGTGGCAAGGACCTCAGAGATAATTGCCGGCTCATGGAACGATAACTATAACTGGCCCACCCATTGGGAAGAACGCTCTAACGGTATGATAATCACCTCATTTTACCGTATAGGTCTTTCTGAAATGTTTCCGGGTTATGTGATAGGCGGAGCCCAAGATAACAGTACTTTTTACGACAGGAACGGCCACTGGATCAATTTTATCGGGGGAGACGGAATGGATTGTATGATTCATCCGGATGATCCTTCTATTGTATGGGGTTCTTCGCAATATGGGAGCCTCGTCCGTTCGGATGACGGGGGCGGAGGCTTTAAGGGTATCCGTCCCACCTCGTCAGAAAAGGGGGGATGGACCACCCCGATGGCGATGGATCAAAATAACCCCAACCGGATCTTTACCGGGTACGGAAATGTGTATCGATCCGATAATAAAGGAGATTCATGGACCAAATTGTCGAATTTCCCCGTAATCTCCGGTTACGGCAAACCCGCTATTATCTCGGCGTTGGCACTCTATCCGGCCAATTCATCTACCATATATATTGCAAAAAGAATGCATTATCCCTATATCACCACCTCTTCGGTATGGGCTACTCATAACAGCAACCAATGGGAGGAAATTACGGCAGGGTTGCCCGATTCACTCTATTTCACGGCCCTGGCAGTGGATGATAACGATTCACTCAGCGTATGGATCACCTGCGCCGGATTTCTGAATGGAGCTAAAGTGTATCATTCATCCGACGGAGGTCATACCTGGCAAAACCAGTCGTGGAACCTCCCCAACATCCCCGTAAACGTAGTGGTACATCAAAACGGTTCTAATAATGATGTGGTTTATATCGGTACGGACGCCGGGGTGTATTATACCTATAACGGTTTGAATGAATGGATACTGTATAGTACTCAGTTGCCCAATGTGATCGTCAGTGACCTGGAGATACATTACCCGACACAAAAACTATTTGCCGGTACTTTCGGCCGGGGCATCTGGATGACCGACCTGGTTGAACCCGCAAGCGGTGTAAATAACCCTCCGTTTCAGAATAATACCATGGAGATTTATCCGAACCCGGCATCCGGATTCTTTAACCTGAGAGCAGATGGACTGCAAAACCATGAAGTGTGTGTGGATTTGATTTCCATTACGGGAAGCCGGGTATGGTCACGCAATTACCAGGTATCGCAACAGAAACTGACTGCCGAAGTGCCTGTTAATGTACCCCGGGGAATCTATTTTGTGCGACTCTGGGACGGCAAACGATTACGTACGGCAAGGATCACGGTTCAATAGCGAAAAACAAATAACCCGAATTACAAACCAATAAAATCTGAATAAGGACTTCTTTGTTATGAGTGGTCCGGGAGGATCAAAAGTATAGAGCACCTTCATCTGGCACCCGGGATGAAGCTGGATTATTATGCCGATATGGATAATTTTGCCGAATCCCGCGGGTTTACCGGTAAGGGAGCGGATATCAATAACTATTTGGCTGTTAAAGATCCCAGAGCTTTTCATAATAATTGGTTTGCCCTGGATGAGAACGATTTCAGGTTTAAAGCAGATTCTATTCTGGCATCTCAGCAGGCTGACCTGAATTCAGTTGAAAAAGATGATCCGGATGACCCGATGGTTGAATTCTCGGGTGAAGACCTGAATGGGAACAGGGTTCAATCAACAGATTTCAGGGGGAAATATCTTTACGTGGATGTGTGGGCAACCTGGTGCGGACCGTGTGTATGAAGTTCCTTTTTTAAAAAAGCTGGAGGCTGATTACCACGGCCGGAATATTGCGTTTGTGGGTTATTCTGTTGATTTCGTACAAGGATTTGTAGTTAAATCTCGCGCAGGGCTTCGATCATGGCCATAATGTTTTCAGGCGGTACATCCGGCAGGATATTATGCACGGTGTTAAAGACGAAGCCTCCGTTTTTATTAAAAATTTCAATTCGTTTTTTTATCTGGTCTTTTACTTGTTGCGGAGTGCCCAGATTAAGCACGGTACGGGTATCAACACCTCCGCCCCAAAAGGTGATGTCCTGTCCGAATTCTTTTTTAAGCCGTTCGGGTTCCATTTGATAGGCATTGGTCTGAACCGGATTAAGTACCTCAAAACCGGCTTCAATCAGATCGGGGATTAATTGATAAATAGAACCGCAAGAGTGAAGATAGGTATGCATGGAAGAGTTTTTCCTGGCAAATTCACAAAGAGCGGCATGCCTGGGTTTGAAAAGTTTCCGATAGATTTCAGGTGCCATAAAAGGGCCGTTATCCATCCCCAGGTCATCCCCGAATTTAACGAAATCAACGATGTCTCCCACCGATTCACAAACTTTACTCAACGTGTCGAGATGGATCTCCATGAGCGCATCCAGTAATTGTTCAACATGGTACGGATCAGCGTATACATCCATCAGAAAATTATCCATTCTCCGCAAAAAAGTACCCCATTCGAAAAGATTACATCCCACGCCGATGATGATGGCTCTGTCCGACCGTTGACGCAATTCAAGGGCTTTTGTTCGAAGTTCCTGCCAAAATCCTGGTCGGTTAACCTCCGACCAGGGGGAGACCGGCATAGCGGCCCAGAGTACTTTTTGCATCATTTCGGGAAGATCCCGGTAATGATCCGGATACCCATCCAGATAGGGGAAATAGGTTTGATCAAAAAAAGTAGCTCCTACGGGTTTGCGTGCGATCAGTTCTCCATCCTCATGAAAAACTTTCCATGATTTGTCAGGCAGATGATCCGGTTTGAACCAGTAAGGATAGAAGGCTTGTACACCCGGTTCCAGCTCAAAAGGATACCAGTCTGCTTCACGTGTTAAAAACGCCCGGCCGAGATCAATAACATCAACTCCGAATTGATCCAGGAAAAAATCTTCAGGCTGGGCCAGCTCCTGTACCGTGTCGTAAATCAGTGTTTTGCTATGTGTATGGCCCAGATAGCGGTTCAATCGGTTATAAGCCAGTGCTGAAATACCCGAACTGGGTGTAGCTCCCAGATCAAACGGCACCCGGTCAGGCTCGCAGTGCGTCAATGCAGTCAATATTCTTTCTCTTCCGGTCACTTAAAAACCAATTATAATTTCTCCCATTTCTCCATCCCTCAATTTCTTTTACCTATCATTTCTTCCATCACCTTCTCAGCTTCACTAAGGTAGAAATCTTTTCCCAGATCTTCGATCATTCGTTTGGCGATTTCCTGTTTGGCCGTATCCTGTTGAATAAGTTTACGGTCGGCCTCAAGTGATGATATTTGGAGCCCGGTTGGTTTTTTCAACAGTTCGGTAAATTTTTTATTCTCTTCCTGCCTGGTTTTTTGGCGAGTCATATACTGCTCCAGGTTCAGGGTGTACAGGGTGTGGCGGGCATCCTGTTTCAATCGTTCTGCACTTTGCCGGACAAGTTGAAAAGAGCGGTTTTTGCTGACCCGTTTAGCACTATGTGCCCGGAGTTGTGCTTTATGAATAGTTACGGGCCAGTGTGCAAAGGGTGCTTTCTGGATCTTATCCCATGGGAGAGGATTTTCCTGTTCTTTTTCACCAACGTCCACACTGTCATTGGCATCGGGCAGAATGATATCCGGGGTTACACCTTTTAATTGAGTGGATCCTCCGCTGATGCGGTAGAATTTCTGGATGGTCAGAGAAAGAGCACCCAGCGGTTTAATATCGTCATAGCGGGAAGGAATAAAGGCATCAAGGTTAGCAACCCGTTGAACACTGCCTTTGCCCCAGGTAGAATGACTGCCGATAATCAGTCCGCGACCGTAATCCTGCATGGCTCCGGCAAAGATCTCCGATGCGGAAGCGCTGGAGTAGTTGGTTATCACTACAAGCGGTCCGTTATATTGAGTTCTGGGATCTGTATCTGAAAGAACCCGGGGTGGACCAACTCTGGATTTTACCTGTACCACCGGTCCGCGCGGGATGAATAATCCGGCTAATTTCACTGCTTCAGGCAGTGACCCGCCGCCGTTATTACGGAGATCAAATATTATTCCCTTGGCTCCTTCGGCTTGCAATTTGGCGATCTCCTTTTTTACATCTTCTGAACATTTACGGCCGTTGCGGTCCTGAAAATCCAGATAAAATTTCGGCAGATAGATGTAACCAATTTTTGGTGACCGTTTGCCGTTTTGTAGCATAAGAGAGCTGGCGTATGACTCTTCGAGGATGATCACATCCCGGGTCAGCACCACTTCATGGATACTCCCGTCACGTTTTTTAATTTCGAGTCGTACCTGGGTGCCTTTCGGACCTTTGATCATTTCAACGGCGCGCTCCATTTTCATATCCAGGATATCGACATACGGTTTTTTTGCCTGTGCCACGCGCATAATCAAATCATTCACCTCAATTTGCTTACTGCGCCAGGAGGGGCTTCCGGGAAACATGTCCACTACCATCAAATATCCGTCTTTCTGACGGAGGGTAGCCCCGATCCCTTCATATTTACCGGCCATCTGTACATTGAACCGTTCCTGGTCGCGTGGCGGCATATACCATGAGTGGGGATCATAAACCGAAATAACCGAATTAATAAAGACAGACCACTGGTCGTTGCGGTCGAGATTTTTTACGCGTATGTACCAGTCGTTATAATTATCAAGAAGTCCCTTGCGTGCTTCGGTTTCTAATTGTGCCGTGCTTTTTACGGTGACTGTGTCTGATTTTAAAGCAGCGTTTTGCTGGGATTGGAGGTTGTTGGCTACCCGCATCATGACCTGCAGCTTCAAAGCTTTACGCCAGGCTTCTTCGAGTTCGTGCTGGTTCTTCGGAAAAGAGCGTTTATCCGGATCGGTTTCAACGGTTTCGTTGATACTCAGATCAAATGGTTTGGAAAGATACCGGGTAAAATAGGTTTTGGTTTCAAGCAATCTCTTATTCATCAATTTGGCAGCATCCTCAAAAAGCTGAAAATCTCTTGACATCCATTCATCATCGATCTGATCTTTATATTCAGCCAGACGGTCCACATCTGACTGAAGCAGATATCTCTTGTTCAGATCGAGTTGTTTGAGATAGTGGTTAAAAACTTTTTCAGAGAAGTTGTCATTGATCTCCAGCGGCTGGTAATGTCGCAGGGTCAGAAACTGGTTAACTGCTTCAGTGATAATCTGCTCTTTTTTATTTAGGGGAAGAAGGAATGCCGATAAGATAATCAGCAACGCTACTCCTGCAGTACCCATCCACCAAACACGTTTTTTCATTATGCAGTCATTTTATTGGTTGCAGGCACAAAAATAGATTCTTTGTGTGAATCTCCGTTTAAATAAAGGGAATAAAACCGGCTTTTTCCAGTTTTGAGATGATGTATTTGATCAGGTACTTATTCTGAAAATTAATAACATATTTTCTGGCGTTTTCATCCAAACCGGTAATCCACTCTTTTTCTCTGAACCAGCGGATTGTTTTTGAGATCTCGGCTGCATTCTTTTGAGGAAATATCAAACGGATATCTGCAGCTTGGAAGATCTGTTTCTCTATAGCAATATCGATAATAAGCCTGTCCTGGTCACTGAATATCCGGTCAAACATAGGATGTTTAAAAGCCGGTATCAGGATTTTTTCTTTAACAACTTGATAATCGGTCAACTGATCCATCCTGTCAAGGTCGTCTCTCAGTCCCTCCAGGGCAAATTCAAACCAGGCGAACTGGTCTTTCTCTTCACCT
>Ga0190359_1001989_pt1 | contig 12442 bp, 6 predicted proteins | sample 48721823_MG_FD_161269 | JGI IMG/M metagenome (GOLD analysis project Ga0190359, IMG submission 161269) | Hydrothermal vent microbial mat bacterial communities from Southern Trench, Guaymas Basin, Mexico - 4872-18-2-3_MG | ecosystem: Environmental > Aquatic > Marine > Hydrothermal vents > Microbial...
ACCTCTCCGGCCGGATGGAGGAATTCTGGGAGCAAAAAGCCGCCAACGGCTAAAACCCCCTTTTATGTCGCAGGCCCGAAACTTTCGAAACTTTTCCCCGGGGCGAAATCGGTCAATGCGGGGTTCTAGTCCTAATTATTCATGAATTTCTTAAAAGATTATCTAACCAACTAAAACTAAAGCAAATTCCAAAACCCTCGCATAAACACCCTGCATTTTGTATGTTTTAACATTTCTTTTTATTTTTAATCCCCTGTGCCCCCTGCGCCTCTGTGGTGAATAATCCGGCCTAGAAGACCCAGTTGGCCTGGAGTATCCATCCTCCGGGTATTTCGTCTGAGAAGCCGTATTCAAAGGTTGCCATCACCCCTGGCGGGATGTGCATCCGGATGCTGATGCCGTATCCGGCATGGAGATCGTTGTCCCAGCTATCCTCGTCAAACATATCGTCCATGACCATGCCGAGGTCATAGAAGAGGGCCATGTCTGTGAAGCGCCAGTAGACCCATCGGTATTCAAGGCTTAAGAGCGCAATGTCGTTATCGCGGAATCGCGAGGAGTAATATCCCCGGTGGGTTGAGCTTCCGCCCATAGCCATGAGTTCGTAAAAAGGGACATTCAGAATGTCCTGGCTTTCGTATTCTATCTCTTCGGAAATGATGCGCCCGAACCGGATTCTACCCGCCAGACTCCTGTGCTTTTCCGGCCCGATGAACTTATTGAGAAAAGTCCGCCGGGGAGAGGCCCAATCGTCAAAGAAAAGAGGGTTTAGCCAGCCTGGCTCGGCATAGGCGCGCATGTCCAGCCAGAGTTTGAGGTAGTTAAAGTCGCTTCCCATCTCCGGGCCCACTCTCTCGAATTTGATCTCCTGGTAGTTGCCGCGGTGCGGGCACTGGTAGTCGTCGCGGAAGTCGCGGTAGAAGCTGACAGCAATACCATTGGATACCCCTCCGTCATGCCCGTATAAAGGGCCGCCCCAGCGCACACCAATCAACTCATCATCAAAGCCGAAGCGCTCCTCGTAAGAGGGTGCAGACTTGATGCCGCGGGCTTTCTGGCCCGGGTCTACCTCTACATCGCGGTAAAATATCTGGGTGTTCATGCCGTAGTGATCCGCGAAGTGTTTGCGGAATGTGACGAAGGCCTCGTAGCGCTTCCACCAGTAAAGGGTTTTGTGATCCTTCTCCGATTCATTGCCTATTCCGTAAAAGCCCTCTGAAGGAAACTGCTGGAACTGAGCAAATATGCGGAAGTCCTCGACAAAGGAAACGAACTGGAGTTTTTGGAAGTCAATCATATACCAGTGAAAGTTCCTGTCCGAGGTTAGTGTAAGAAGGTTGAAGAAGACTCCGGTGCGGAGAAAGTCCACGTCAGCGTATGATATGCCGATGCCGTTTCCGAGGTAGTATGGATCGAGCATGAAGCTCGGTGCGAAGAACCGTGTTGCGACTACTTTTTGCTTCTTCGGGGCCATTGGCGGACCGGGCTTTTGTTCGGGTTTGCGGGTGTCAGGTCTTGGCGCTGGCGTGGGTGGAAGCGCTTTAGCCAGATGATGATTGATGGCGACCTGGAGCGGGTCCTGATACATGGCCAGGTAGTCGTCTTCTCTGCCCGGCTGATGAGGGCCTGGGCTGAAGAGGTATGCGAGCCGGAATGGCACGGGCTTCTTGCCTGTCCGCTGGAGGTGTCGGACAATGAAGCCGAATTTTCCGAACATGCCGCGTTCTTCTTCCGGGGGGTCGCCCTTGTATTCCGCATCAGCATAATAGAGGTCCGGGTACAGGATTTTTTCCGGTGAAAGCCCTTCTTGAGAGGGAATTTGAAGGTGAGAGTAAATTGTGCCGTGTTTGCCTGAAGCCGCGACCCAACCAGTAGGACCATAGTCAAGGTCAAGTTCCTCCTGATCCAGGATGCCATCAATGGTGACACCAGCCGGGTTATTCTGGCTGAAGAATTTCATTCCCTCGGACTCGTGGCTCATGTCCAGGGTAAGCTTGTAATTGGCATCGTTTATGTTTCCCCAGTAAACAGGAGTCCGGCTCATCAGGGTAATCTCCACATGGTCCGGGTAGTAGATGACCCTGTTAATCACCCGCACCTGGGCATTGAACCATGTCTCGAACACGGTCTCCATCTCCTTGATGATCCTTATCGGGCCGATCTTCATGCCTCTCAGGAAATGCTGGTAATCATCATTCGTAAGCTCATAGGCCACGACTCCCATTACAGCATATAGTTCTATCTCCATTTTGAAGGCATCAAGCAGGTCCGGGCTCTCCTGGCCGTTCCGCCGGATATAGAGCCGGTCAAATACCATGGGGTTCTCGTCAGGATAGCCGAGGCGGTAGCTTTCGGATATAAATTCATTCAGCGCTTCGCCGAAATAGACATACTGGCAGTCAGAGGGGGATGGCGGGTTATCAAAACTGCATAGGTAAGCATATCTTGATTCCCCGGTTTCGGGATCGTATGTCTCGATCTCCTCGCATTGCCTTGCAGAAGCTGGCATGGCTTGTGGCTCGGCTTTTTCTCCCATATCCCGGGCCATGAATGCCAGCTCGTCATCACGATCGAAACCGGGGTCCGGGTCCGACTTGAGCCTTGAACCTGCATTGAATACATAGGTTGAAATCCCCCTTCTCTTGGTCCAGCTTTTATACACGGTAACATCCATCCGCTCATCAACCTGATAGGGTATTGGAATCATCCTTCCTTCACGGCAGGCGAAAAGCCGGAGATCAGCCGGGTCCTCTCCTGTCATCTGCGAGAGCAAAATGCCCCTGATAACCACCGGGTCATGAACACGCTCAGCGCTTTGGGGGAATACCATGGCAGGAACAAGCAAAAGCCCCAGGATGAGACTACCTGAAAAAACTCCACATGATTCTTTTTTCATACCCTATACCACCTGCTCAAAAATGGACTCCAGACATGAAACTCTGGAAAGGCGCTGGAATTTTCAATCTCTCTCGAAATATCCCTTTTCAAGGTTCGGAACCCTCTTCAGTCCACCGCGATGAGCCTCCCAGGAGGTCGGGAATGAATAGGATTGCCCAGGTTTAAGCCGGACACGGGGAGAGAGTATCTCCATCTCTATCAAGCGGCCCTTCGGGTCATCCTCTGCATACCGCAGTTTGTGCTTATGGATGTAATAGCCCTTGCCAGCGACCCAGACCTCAAAAGAGGCATTGTCCGGATAAGGCATATCCGGGAAATACGGAAACCGCTGAACAAAGGTGTACCCGCTTTTTTTATCCACAAGCGCGGCCCAGCCAGCCCCTGTATCCAGGCCGATCTTTCCAACGATGTTCTCGTATTTCACCTTCATCATCATGTTCCTGTAATCCGGCTTCCAGTTAAAGCTTGTAGCCAGACCGAACATGACATTGTATTTTGCCGGGTACATGCTCTTGGGATTGAGCGGGATGTAAAGCGTGATCTCATCATTGTAGGTCTTCTCATTATCCGCACGCAGGTCCATCTGTGTAACAGACCATATTCCCCAGGAGACATTGTGCAGGGTCACATTCTTCATGCTGGCGAGCAGGTCCAGTCGGCTTGATGAGTCGCACAGCGTGAGCTCACGACTGAACTGCACCCCTGCCCATCCGCCTTTATCCGAGCCGGTGACCCTCACCCTGACCTCTTTGCCGCTTGCCGCGAGAATCTCATAAGTGTATGGTGCCTCGATAACCTCATCCCCCGGGCCAGGCCACTCGTCCTTTCTATCCCAGCCCTGCGGCGCGGGCCAGAGCTTGTCCCCCCCGTAATTCTTCCATATCTCCATGTGGGAGTTTTCCTTCGGAGGATACACCTTGCCCTTCAGGTCAGGGTTGACCCACAGGAAAGGATGCCCCTGATATACATACTGAATGATCCGACCCCCGATTGCCGGGGCTATGTAAACCTCGGTATCCTCGTTTGACATCTTCAGGCATTTCCACCCATTGTAAATAACATTTTCCTCTATCTGTGCCGAAAACACAGACCAGGAAAAGCCGAGCAGAATACCAACGATCAGACATGCCTCCATTTTTTTATTCATCTTTACCTCCCTTCAATACCACCAGGGCATCCAGTGCCTTTGCGCCCTTGCCCTCGTCAAAGACCATGAGCGGATTGATGTCCATCTCCAGGATCTTGTCCCGATGATAATATGCGAGCCGGCCCACACGGACCAGAACCTCCACAAGGGCCTGCAGGTCCGCACGCGGCATCCCCCGGAACCCTTCAAGTATCTTCTTGCCATGTATCTCCCCGATCATGGCCTCCGCATCAGGCCTCTCAATAGGCAGTATCCGGAGAGAAACATCCTCCAGTACCTCCACGAACACGCCTCCCAGCCCCACGAGAATGGTCTGCCCGAAATGCTCGTCCCGGGACACGCCGACTATCACCTCGGTGCCTCCCTTGACCATCTCCTGGACAAGCACTCCTTTAATCCGGGCCTCCGGATTATATCTCCTGGCCGCGGCAAGAATTTCCGAATAAGCCCCGCGAATTTCATCATCCCCGGAAATACCCAGTCGAACCACACCTGCCTCGGTCTTATGAAGGATGTCCGGCGAGTCAACCTTCAATACCACCGGATACCCAATCCTGTTTGCGGCTGAAAGAGCAGATTCCTGCGACTGAACCAGCTCCTGCGCTGTGGTCCCGATGCCGTAGATACGAAGGAGTTCCCTGGACTCGCTCTCGCTCAAGGGGCCGCTCTTGTTTGAGAGGAACATCTCTGCGAGCTTGCTCACATCTCCGCAGTCCAACTCCGGAAGGTCTCTCTCATCCTCGATCCGTTTTCTTTCAAGGTAAGCCCCATAGTCTGAAAGCTTTGAAAGGGCAATAACCGCCTTCTCCGGAATTCCGAAGGCTACAAGCTCGAACCTGCGAAAGATCTCCGGCACGGCTGAAGAGTCAAAAGCCACAGACACTATTGGCTTGCCGTGAGCCCGCATCAGGCCCTTGATCCGCTTGGAAAAGACATCATCGCGCCAGCTCCGGGCCTCCCGGAGGTTGATCCCTCCAGACTTCTGGGTGCCTCCGAGAGATTCCCCCTTTTTCGGCTTCTTCAAGCTCCGGCGAAATCCCTTGCCCAGGGAGTGTAAAAAGCGAAAGATCATGAACCTGTAACGGCGCAGGATATTCAGCAGGGGCAAGAGCACATCGCGCGCATGGAACCGCGAGAACTGCATCCCGGTAAGTGACCCGAGGCTGATGATGCTGTCAAACCCGGAATCCTGACTCAGTGCTTCCATCACCTCTATGTGAGCGCCGCGTTGCATAGTGCCGACCAGGTCTACCGGATTGGAATGGCTCCAGAAAGCCGGAAGCACCCGGTCAATCCGGTTCATGGTTTCAGGAGAAAGTTTCGGAATCTCCAGACCCTCGCGGGCACACAGGTCCGTGGTAACCACGCCCCAGCCTCCGCCCATGGTCATGATCCCCACCCTTTTGCCCCGTGGAATCGGCAGATTACCGAATGTCCGGGCAAGGTCTATAAGTTCCTCTGTGCTGGATGCCTCTATGATCCCGGCCTGTCGCACCATGGCCTGATACACCCTTGAGGATGTGGCTACAGCCCCGGAGTGGGACTGCGCGGCCCTGGCGCCGGCCTCGGTAACCCCCACCTTAAGGGCAATGATCGGCTTGCGCCGCGAGATGCGCTCCGCGAGATCCAGGAAGCGCTGGCCGTTGGCCAGGCCCTCAAGGTACAAGATGATAACCTTGGTGAGCGGGTCTGCGCCGTAATACTCAAGTATCTGGTCGCATGTGGTCTGGGCCTCGTTGCCGGAGTTCACAAACCGGGCTATGCCGAGTCCGGCACGCTCGGCCCACCCGAGAAGCTGAACCCCGAGGTTCCCGCTCTGGCTCAAGAAGGATATGTGCCCTGCCGGAGGGCTCAAAAACGCACCCATTGCCATGAGCTTGTTCGGCGGACAGCAGATGCCCATCATGTTGGGACCGATGATCCTGACTCCAGCCTCGTTCGCCCGCGCAACCAGGCGGTCCTCCAATGCTCTTCCCTCTTTTCCGACCTCGCTGAACCCGGCCGAAATTACAACCACATTCCTGACACCCTTGTCTGCACATTCATCAATCAGAGAGATCACGGCCCGACCAGGCACCGTAACAATCACGAGGTCAACCTTAGAAGGAACACTCTTTAAATCCGGATACGCTCTGTACCCGTGAATGAACTTCTCCTTGGGATTGATGAAAAAAAGCTCGCCCTCATACCCTCCGAGCACAAGGTTCAAGGGCAGGATAAAACCCCATTTCCCCGGAACATTACTTGCACCGACCACGGCTACGGAACGCGGGTTGAATAGAGGCTCGAAGCTCTCGATGAGTTCCGCTGTGCTCATCAGGAGGGACCTGTGTTATCGAGTTCAAGCAGGGCCGCGGCGCCTATGGCCACGGCATCGCCCTTGAGCCGGGAGGTTACGATCTTTACCCTCTCCGCACTGAGCCTCACCGCGCGAATCCGGACATAATGCCGTATGAAGGAAACGAGTGAGGGGTTTCCCTCAATGACGCCCCCTGCTAAAACCAGGCAATCCGGATTGAGAAGGGACACCAGATTGGCGCAGAGAACCCCGAGCGAGGCTTTGGCTTCCTCCCATATCCGCTTTGCCACGGGGTCTCCGCGCCGGGCCGCATTGGCGATAGTGCGGGTATTGATTCGAGAGAGGTCTCCCTTTACCATGCCTTTGACCATCTGCGATTTGCCCTGACGCACTGCCCTCCTCATCCTCTCTTCCATGGGCATGCCGCCTGCATAGGCCTCGTGACAGCCGTAATGGCCGCAGTCGCACCGACGGCCCTTTTCACGAAAGATCAGATGCCCTATTTCTCCAGCAGTGCCGGTGGCTCCCTCGACCAGCCGGCCGTTTATCACGATCCCGCCGCCTATACCGGACCCGGGAAACACTGCGACCAGGTCTTTCGCATCTCGGCCCGCGCCGTAGCGATATTCTCCCCAGGCCGCGGCATTGACATCATTTGCGATCCGGACTCGCATCCCTATTCGCTTCTGAAAATTCCTTCCGAACTGCACCCCGAACCATCTCAGGTTCGGTGAATTATCAATGTACCCGCTAATCGGATCAAGCTGGCCGGCCACGCCTACTCCCACGCCTTCAAGCTGGCTTTTCTTGATCCCCTTTTTCTTCAACATCGCCTCCACGCACCCCGAGGCCCGCTCCACTATCGGTTCCACGGCTCCAAAGCTATCGGTCAAAATACGCTGGCGGCTTTTTACCTTGCCATCAGCGGTCAAGATAAGAATCTTGGTCTTGGTCGCCCCTATATCAATCCCCGCCCTATACTTCATAATCCGTTTTCCCCTTTTATCAAGACTCGGTGAATCAGCTTTTCCGCCCGGAATCATCCTCCGGCTTCTCTCCGGGATGAACAATTCCCCCGGAGATGATTACCTGAAAGGCCTCTTCAATCGAAAGGTCAGTATCAATACATTGAGATTCCGGAACCATGAGCAGAAACCCGGAAGTGGGATTGGGCGTTGTGGGCACAAAAAGGTTCAGCATCTTCTTCCCGGTCTTTTCGTTGAAAAGTTCCGCGGACTCACGGCTTACAAAGGCAAGCGACCACATGCCCTCCCGCGGATACTCCACCATAATCACCCGATTGAATTTCCCCTTTGTGGTAAAAATGGATTCAAGGAGTTGCTTGACCGCCTTGTAGACCATACCGAGAAAAGGAATCCGGTCAATCAGGTTCTCACCAAAGCCGATAATTCTCTTGCCAATGTAGTTTCGAGCGACCGCGCCTGCGATCAGGATGACAACAAGGACTATGATCAGACTGAGGCCTATATCACTGAATTTCAATCCGATATTGACAAGCCCCTTCAGACCCTCCGGAACATGTTCAACTATCGCGGTGGACGGGATGATCCCGAATTGCAGTTTATCGGCAAGCCACATGACCAGCCAGTAAAGGACCATCAGGGTCACCGCGATCGGCATGAGCACGAGTATGCCGGTCAAAAAATATCGCTTAAAAATAGACCTCATATGTTCCCCTCCACGCCAAAGGACAAGGGGTAAGTTAACAGATAGAATCCTGCCAGTCAAGCCGGGCACGGAAACCGAGGATCGCGGTATCTGGCTTTGCCTGGCTATCTTTTAATTCCAGGGCCGGCGCAGGTTTATGGCTCGGTCCTGGATATAAGAGAGAGGGTGGAGATGTCCTTAAGCGCAGGCCGGAGGGCAAAGAGTCCGATCAGGGCCCGACAGAGGCCGCGGGCAAATGGAAGGAATAATGTAAGGGCTTTGATGTCTTCTTCGGACCCGTAATCTCCGAAGAATATCAGCCAGGCAAGTGATCAGTATCTGTTCCTCGTTCCATATCACGAATAATTTTCTTGACAGTGGTTGAGACACGCCTATAATCAGTAGGTATAGGCGGGACAATTGAGGGATTCAGAGGTCAAGTAGGAGGGTGTCATGGTTTATATCCCGGGATTCCTGGTTAGCAAGGTATACGAGCGAGGAAGCCTGAGGAACATCGAACACGGGTTCGAGTTCTGTTTTGTCAACACCATGACCCCGGTGCGGATCAGCGGAATGCGCGATGTAAGTGTTGAGATGGACGGGGTGCACTACTCGATTGACAAGATAGAGCTGATCCTCGGGGGTCGCCCTGTTTCCATGAGCGGCGGCAAGCTGGATGAGGCTGTCATGTTTGCCAGGGAGTCCAAGCTGGTCATCCGGGTGAATGGCGACAATCTGTCCAACGGCAAGCATGTTATCAAGATAAGTTTCATCACCAATGAATACGGCGGAGCCACCCTCAAGGTCAGCGATATAATCGGCGAGAGCGAGGCGCCATCTTTCTTTCAAAGGATAAAGAACCGATTCAGCGGCACAAAGGAAGATGCGCAAGCAGGGCCGCTTTCCATCAAGGGCGAGATCGGGGGCGTGCCTCTGGATCCTGATTTCTCCCGGCTTGCGACCGCGCTGAGAAGGGAGGAGCCCGATCGGGTTCCGCTTTTCGAGGCTGAAATAGCCATACCCATCCAGGAATGGTTTCTGGGCCGGGAGATAAACAGTGCCACGGATGAGGTTGAGTTCTACATCAGGGCTGGCTATGATTTCGTGCCGGTTCTGCCGCCCTTTTTCACTCCGCGGCTGATGCGAACCGCGTCGGACAAGGACGGAACACTGGACGATGGCGCCCGGGAGCGCGCGTGGCTCACGGAGAGCGAGGGCATTATCAAGACCATAAAGGATGTGGAGAATTTTCCCTGGCCAAAGGCAGAGGAGGTTGACTTCTCGTCATTTTACGAAGTAGCGGAGATCATCCCGCCAAGGATGAAAGTGCTCGGCATGCTCTCGCCAGCCGCGGTATTCGGAAACTGCTCCCAGGCCATGGGCCTTGAGAATTTTTCCTATGCACTTTACGATGATCCTGCCGTGATCGAGGCGCTCTTCGAGATCATTGGCTCTACTTATGTGAAGATAGCGAAGAGACTTACCCAGGTGCCCAGGCTGGGTGCGGTATTTATGTCCGACGATCTCGGCTTTACCGAGGGACCACTGGTCTCGCCCAGGGTTTATCGCAAGTATGTCTTTCCATGGTATAAGCAGATCGGGGAGATTCTTGATGGCGCTGGCCTGCCATTTATCTTTCACTCCGATGGCACGCTGATGGATGTCCTGGATGACCTTGCAGACTGCGGGATCAAGGCCATCCATCCCATCGAGCCGCAGGCCATGGATATAGTGGAGGTCAAGAAGCGTTACGGTGACAGGTTCTGCATCTTCGGCAACATTGACCTGGACCACACCCTGACACGCGGCACTGTTCAGGATGTGGAGGAGCAGGTAAAAAAGAGAATAAGACAACTTGCTCCCGGGGGAGGCTATGGATTGGCCGCGTCCAACTCTATCCCCGAATATGTCAAGCCGGAGAACTACAAGGCCATGCTCGTGGCCGCGAAAAAATATGGCAAGTATCCAATTAGTATTTGATCAGAATCCAGACAAAGGAAGGTAGCTATGACATCCGAACCCGCAGTCAAAAACTGGCGCGAATCCTGGTCTGAAAATGAATCGCCCGGACAGGATCGCATCAATAGAATTCGGCACCGCTACCAGACCGGTCCCAATTATATCTCGGTCGAGCGGGCCAGATATTACACCCGGAGTTGGCAAGAGACCGAGGGCAAGGGGATTCCGCTCCCGGTCCGGGTGGCCCTGGCCATGAAGAATGTCTATGAGAACATGACCCTTTATCTCGATCCCGATGACCGGATCGCGGGTTACTGGACTGAATATTTTCTCGGGATACCTGTCATGATAGAGCGCGGCGAGTACAATACAGTCCTTGAAGCCGAGCTTAGCAAGGCATCCATGGTTAAGTTCAGAATCCGCTCGATGGCCAAGGGTTTGTCTTATGTAATCAAAAAGGGCGCGCTCGGAGAATTCATCAAGAATCAGAAGATCACCAGACAAAGCGGTGCTCAACCCTTGAATATGGATTTCAAAACCATGTCTGAGCGCAAGATCAATCCTTATCAGATCAAAGATGATGATAAGCGAGAGTTGCTTGAAAAGCTCCTGCCTTGGTGGAAAGGCAAGGCGATCGCCGACATCCTGGAGAGGGAGCTTGATAAAGCCGGGCTATACTCCAAGGATATGAATGATTTTGTGCATGCTATACCCGGAAATACCTCCAGGCAAGTTATGATGCTATCAACCTGTGCAACCATCGCAGTCATCCAGGGTCATGTGATTCTGGATTACGTGCCGGTCCTTGAAAAAGGGCTCCTGGGCATGAAAAAGGATGTTCAGGAAAAACTCAGCGGAAATGGCAAGCTCTCCGAGCCGGAGCGAGATTTTCTCCAATCAATCGAGATGGCGCTTGGTGGAGTGATGATTTTTTCCAGAAGAGTTGCGGAAAGAATTAACGAGGAGATCGAGAACGGGGTTGGTCCGGAAAGAAAATCTGAGCTTGAGAAGATGTATGCCACATGCCTCAAGGTGCCTTTTGAACCGGCAGAAACATTTCAGCAGGCAGTGCAGTCAATCTGGACGGTAAAGACAGCGGTTGAGCTTGCACTCCCCGTAAACCTGCATTGCTTTGGTCGCCTGGACCAGATTCTTTACCCGTATTACAAGGCGGACCTGGAAGCAGGAAGGACCACACCGGACGCGGCAAGGAATCTGCTCGAAGAACTCCTGCTCAAGATCATGTCGCAGAACATCAGGCCCGAATCAAACATCCTGAGCAGGTTCTATCACCGCTATCTGGGGTCATCGCCGGTTACACTGGGAGGGCTTAAGCCTGATGGCGAGGATGGCACTAATGAGTTAACATACCTGTTTCTCGATGCCGCGCACAACTCCAAGGCCATCACCAATGTCTCAGTAAGAATCCACCCAAAGACACCTGACAGCCTGTTGTTCAAGCTGGCTGATTATTTGTACCAGGGCACATCAAGCTTCTCTCTGTTCAATGACGAGATCAACATCGAGGCCATGAAGAATAAAGGCTTCTCCGAAGATGATGCCCGCGATCACGCGGTCATGGGCTGTGTGGAGCTGACCTGTCCGGGCAAGACAGGGAGCATGAGCGCCAATGCACTCTTGCTCTCCCGCATGCTTGACATCACGCTCCGAAACGGCGACTCCAGTATCCTGGCCGGAACACTGCGCAACGAGGGACTCAAAACGGGAGACCCTGATACCTTCCAGAACTTCGACCAGCTTCTCGATGCTCTACAGAAGCAGGGGAATTATTTCTTGGGTAAGATAGTCGAGGGGTCCAACCTCAGAGACAGGGTCTATGCCGAGCATCTGCCCGCGCCTTACATCTCAGCATTTATTGACGGCTGTCTGGACAAGAAAAAGGATGTGACACAGGCCGGCGGCAAGTACGACCTCTCTGGAATCTCCATGATCAACTCGATCGCAAACCTCACTGATTCACTCCTTGTAATCAAGAAGCTGATCTTTGAGCAGAAGAAGGTCACTTTCAAGGAGTTTATAGATGCCCTGGACAATAATTTCAACGGATACGAAGGACTGTATAGAGATATAAAGAAGCTGGAGGGCAAATGGGGTAACGGTGATCCAGAGACGGATGAGATGGCGGGAAGGGTGATGAAGGAGCTCTTCAGGGAGACCTACCAGTATCGCAATTATAAAAACGGGCCCTTTGTGGTCTATGTTATCAGTATGACCACTCACACCATTGACGGCAAGCTCTCGATAGCCTCACCGGACGGCCGGAAGGCCGCCACGCCCTACGCCGCAAGCTGTAATCCCTACAATGTTGAACGCTCCGGAGTAACCTCCGTTTTGCGCTCCGTGGCATCACTTCCTTTTGAGGATGTGATGGGCTGTGCCGTGAATGTCAAGTTTCATCCAAGCGGAATAGGCGACAACGAGCAGGCCAGGGCCAAGTGGGTTTCCCTGAT
>Ga0190359_1001990_pt1 | contig 12440 bp, 14 predicted proteins | sample 48721823_MG_FD_161269 | JGI IMG/M metagenome (GOLD analysis project Ga0190359, IMG submission 161269) | Hydrothermal vent microbial mat bacterial communities from Southern Trench, Guaymas Basin, Mexico - 4872-18-2-3_MG | ecosystem: Environmental > Aquatic > Marine > Hydrothermal vents >...
AGAAGTTTCCAATACATAGTTGATTATAGATCCATCTCCAAGCATATATGCCCAGCTAACAATTCCAATAACACCTGCTAAAATCAATAAAATACCAGCGACTACAGGTTTTGAAATACTATAATTTTGTTGCATTTCTTCCAAATTTATTCCTCCTCAAAGTTTCAAGTCTTTTTACTTCTTTTACGCCTTTCATCTTTTAGAATATTTGGCATAATGTTTTTTATTACATACCAAAATGCTATCAAACCGTAAATAACTAACGCAGTTTGTAAATAGATATGATATGATTCAGAATAGTATCTTGTTGCCTCTACAATTAAATTAAATGGTAGTTGAATAAGTATTGCAATTATTAAAAATTTTATGAGTTTATTCTTATAGATTCCATATCCAATATATGCAGCAGTAGCCGCATGAAATAATATAAAACCAAGAGAACCAAATGCTACAATTGAAATAAAAGTTAAATTAGTTCCAGATGACATACTACCCAATATCACCAAAAATGGAGTGAAAGACGAACCAAAACCCAATCCTAAAGACAGCCCATATATCACTGTTTCTTTTTTACCATGTAATCTTCGTAAATTCAGAACTATTGTTTTAAAAAGTTGCTCAAAAAACGCATATAGTGCTATATAAACCAAAGCATTAACGAAGCCAAATGTTAGTGATGGCAAGGGATTTGTTACAAATCTCACTATAGCTGCTATAACTCCAAATATTATTCCTATTATAAAAGTCAAAAATATACCTTTGTCTTTGTAAAATCCTTCATAACCTTTCAGACTTATGTACAATAAAATTAATGCAGGTATTATGCCAAGAAACAGCAATCCTTGAATTTGTATTTCCATTTTTTCTAGGACTAAATAGAGAAGATTATATTAAATATCATCGATTACCTTATAGCATTAAATGAGGAGTGAAATTATGTTAAAAACACCAGTAATAGTCTTAAACGTAAAAACATATGAAGAAGCCACATGGAGTAATGCTTTAAAAATCGCTAAATTAATGGATAAAATAGGAAATGAAACAGGAGTCAGTATGGCAATTGCTGTACAGGCAACAGATATTGCGCTATGCGCAAACGAAGTCTCCATGCCTGTTTTTGCAGAGCACATCGATCCAATAAAACCAGGTAGTCATACTGGCTGGACTTTACCCGAAGCAGTGAAAAGCGCTGGTGCTGTTGGAACATTAATAAATCATAGTGAGCATAGGCTTATACTTGCAGATATTGATGTGTGCATAACTCGTGCAAAAGAATTAGGATTGGATCATATTGTTTGCTCAAATAATGTTGCAACTTCAAAGGCAATTGCTGCATTTTCACCAAATTTTGTTGCTGTTGAACCTCCTGAGCTCATAGGAGGAGACATTTCAGTTACAACAGCAAATCCCAAAATCGTTAGCGATAGTGTTGAAGTAGTAAAGAATATTGACAAAAATGTGGGGGTTCTCTGTGGCGCTGGTGTGAAAAACGGTAGAGATGTAGCAAAATCAATAGAGCTTGGTGCTGATGGAGTGTTGCTTGCTAGCGGAATTGTTAAAGCAAAAGATCAAGAAGAAGTAATACGCGATTTAGTATCTGGATTGTAATAATATTCAATTTGAATAAATGCTACAAGATAGAGACTCTATTTTCCTACTTTTCTTATTTTGAACTCGCCAATTCCTATTGGAATTATTTCAATTTCATCTCCATCATTTATATCGTGAGCCTTAGCTAATTGACTTGGTATAGTCAACACCAAACTGCTACCCACTACTCTAGCTTTCCTTGTTAGAGGCATATCCCATCCACCACGAATAGTGTAATGTATATTTGGTTATATATATGTTTTGATTTTTTTTGATATATCTAAACATATTCATCCTTTTTATAAAATTTATTTTATGAAAAAAATAGATCTTGGCAAAGAGTTATGTATAAAAAAATAATACACCCTGCTTGGGTTGAGGCTTTATGAAAATATTTATTGACACTGCAGACCTAAAAGAAATAAAAGAAATAGCATCGTGGGGCATACTTGATGGGGTTACAACAAACCCCACCTTACTAGCAAAATCTGGAAGATCTTTTGATGAAGTTATAGAAGAAATATTCAAGCTAGTGGATGGTCCAATAAGTCTGGAAGTAGTAAACGAAAAAGCAGAGGACATGGTTAAAGAAGCAAAACAGGTGATTAAGAAAGTAGATCCAAAGTATCAGAAAAACGTAGCAATAAAAGTTCCAATGACAATTGAGGGATTAAAAGCAGTAAAACAACTTAGCAAAGAAAAAATAAAGACAAATGTAACATTAGTTTTCTCAGCAAATCAAGCTTTACTTGCAGCAAAAGCAGGAGCTACATTTGTAAGTCCATTCATAGGAAGATTGGATGATATTGGGCAAGAAGGGATGCAAATAATCGAAGAAATTATGGAGATATTCTGTAATTATGACATAGAAACTGAAGTTATAGTGGCAAGTATCAGACATCCCATTCATGTGATAGAAGCAGCACGTCTGGGTGCAGATATTGCTACGGTACCACCAGCAGTCATTAGAAAGATGGCAAAACACTCATTGACAGATAAAGGGGTAAAAGCTTTTCTTGAGGATTGGAAAAAAGTAAAGAAATAGATTATTTTGGCCTCTTGATTTTACCAAAATCTTTTTTTCGCTCTTTCGTGTCTTTTCCGGTAGCTTCAAAAAGAAAGGCATTCCATCTTTTGATAATGCTATAATCACCAGAGACTTTTTTTGGGGGTTCAATACCCACAAAAAGAATATTTTTTTCCTGCCTCATGTCAATCTTCCCGATGCCTTCAACCTCAAATTTCATCCCGTTGAATATGTCTCCTTTTACTCCAAAATATTTGTTAATAATTGCACTTATATCTGGATTATGTCCTTTTTTGATTTTATATTCCCTCATAGTTAAATACCATTTTCTGACATCAAAAATAAAGATATTAATGTTTTCATAAAATCGATTTTACTGTTGATTTTCGATAATTTCAAAAGCTTTTTCAACTGCTTCTTCAGCAGAGCTTGCCATAACATAGGTTGATTCTACATTTTGCATTATATTTCCATTTATGATCTCATCAACAATACCCCCAGTTCCTTTTACTAGAATTAATGGTTTTCTGGAAATCATGCGGAAAGCTATTTCATTAAGTGTGCCCCATCTGCCACAGATCGCGATAGTTACATCACCTGTACCAGAAACAAGATAATTTCGAACATTCCCAATATTTGTTGGAATTGCAATATCGATATATGGATTTGCCTCGTCTTTTCCAAACGGCATTATCCCAACAGTGATTCCATTTTCGGATTTTGCTCCTCTGCATGCTGCCTCCATTACTCCACCATGTCCACCGCAAACAATAACACCATCTCTCTGAGCCACTAGTTTTCCTATCTTCTCAGCAACTTCGAGAGTATGACTATGAATGCTTAAATCGTCATGATCACTGCCACAAATTGAGATTAATTTCCTCATAAAAATCTCAATTAAATTATTGTTTTTAATGGTTGTCATTTTAAAATATGTATAACTTTTGGAATTTGTTTTTACTACACGGTAACATTTAATAGAGATTCTTGCATAGCAAAATGAATTCTAGGGGATTATAGAACTATGAAAATCACTGTTATTTGTCCCAATTGTAAAAATCAAATAACAATTGAAGGAGAAGAGGGAGAAGTAAAAGACATTACTTGCCCCCAGTGTAACGAAAAAGGTAAAGTTACTTTCAAAGATAAAAAAACAGAGGAGGCGGAAATTAAATCTCCAACAATAGAAATTAAAAATCTTACAAAAGCATATAATGGAACAAAAGCAGTTAATAACATTTCATTTTCAATAGAAAAAGGAGAAGTCTTTGGTTTTTTAGGACCTAATGGTGCTGGTAAGACTACTACCATCAAATCCATTCTTGGATTGATAAAGATTGATAGTGGTGAAATCAAGATAAATAATTTTGATATTCACTTATTAGAAAAAGAAGCAAAGAAGAATGTCGGGTACATGCCTGAAAAAGTTGCTTTTTACAATAATTTAACCGGCCTCCAAAATCTCTATTTTTATGCAGAAATGAAAGGCGCCTCAAGAGAAGAGTGTAAAAACTTAATTGAAGAATTTGGCCTTGGCGATTCAACTAATAAAAAAGTAGGAAAATATTCAAAAGGAATGGTTCAGAGACTTGGCATGGCGCGTGCAATTTTAGGGAATCCACCAATATTGATATTGGACGAACCTTCCAGTGGTCTTGATCCTAGTGGAGTTTTACAAATTAAGAATAAAATTAGAGAGCTGAAACAAAAAGGCATTACAATATTTGTTTCATCTCATATTTTAAGTGAGATACAGGAGGTAAGCGATAGAGTTGGAATAATCAATAGAGGAACTCTTGTTGCAAAGGACTCTGTTTATGCATTAAGTAAGAAATTAAACTTGAAACCTCGCATGATTGTTGAGTTAAAGAATATAAGCAAGGACATAGAAAATGCAGTAAAAAATATTAAACAAGTAGATGAAGTTAAAATCCATGAAAATAAAATTTTTATACTCTGTGATTCGAAAACAAAAGCAAAAGTAATTCTAGCTATTGCTAAAGCAGGCGGAAACATTATCAATCTTACAACTCTTGAGCCTACACTTGAAGAAATCTTTATGAGATATACAGGAGATGCTGTATGATTCAAAACATAATTTTTAGTATCGCAAAAAAAGAAATAATGGACAATATTAGAAATAAATGGATCATAGTAATGTCCATTTCTTTTGCAGTACTCACTTTGTTAGTATCCTATGCAGGTTCTATTGGGAGTGGAGGATGGCAAGATTTAAGTGGCACCGTTGAAGGCATGAGTGTTTTGGTAAACTATTTTCTTACAATAATTGCTTTGATGTTGAGCTATTCTGCAATTATTGGAGAAATAGAGAGAGGGTCTATGAGCGCTCTTATTTCTTTACCTGTCAAAAGATTAGAAATTATTTTAGGTAAATTCCTTGGCCTTGGTGCTGTTTTAACATTTACAATCTTGGTTGGATTTGGTGTTGCAGGAATTGTAATTGGAACAATGGTTCCAAATGTAGATTATTGGAGATATTTGTTGTTTATTGGCGCAACAGTTTTGGTAGGTCTAGTTTTTTTAAGTATAGGAATGCTTTTATCGTGTTTACTTAAAAAGAGATCAACTGCCATGGGTAGTGCAATCTTTGTTTTTTTCTTATTTACCATTATATGGGGGCTTATTTTAGCAGCACTGCTGATTGTTACGGGCAATATTCAATTTAGTTCCGATCCAAACGTGGCTCCAGTTCTCAAGAATCCTGATTGGCAGTATGCAATGAACTTTTTAAATCCGCTATCCGCATATGGTGGTATTATAAAATTCAATGTATTATCGAGTACAGATGCAACCTACCCAGCATTTTACAATAGTGTAAATGTGTTTATAGCCCTGCTAATTTGGCTATTTGCACCATTGATTGTTGCATATTGGGCCTTTAAAAATAAAGATATATAACACTTCCATAAATCTTATAAATACTATCTGTTTACACTAGTTCTCACATATCTGAGGAATCATCCTATGGCAAAGAAAAATGTCAAAACAAATCCTATGCTAAATTCATTAATTCAAGAACTAAAAAAGCAATCTAATGAAAAAGATGTTGCTCTCTGGAAAGACATAGCTATTAGATTAGAAAAACCATCAAAAAACTGGCCAGAAGTAAATTTAGATAGAATCAGTAGATACATAAATGAAAAAGAAATTGCACTAATACCTGGCAAAGTTTTATCAGATGGCGATTTGACAAAGAAAGTTTCAATAGCTGCCTGGTCGTTCTCGCAAAAAGCAGAAGAAAAAATCAAGAAATCCGGTGGAAAAGCAATGTCAATTGAAGAACTTATGAAAACAAACCCAGATGGAAAAAATATTAGGATATTGGGATAAATATGGTAGCAATAATTGATGCAAATGGTGCAACTCTTGGAAGACTTTGTACAAACACTGCAAAGCGACTATTAAATGGAGAAGAAATTGCAATAGTAAACTCTGAGAAAGCAATTATTTCTGGTAAAAAACGTATGATAAAAGAAAAATATAAACAGAAACGAGAGGTTGGAACATATCGTAAAGGGCCTTTCTTTCCAAGAATGCCTGACAAAATTGTGAAAAGAACAGTTCGTGGTATGATTCCGTATCAAACATCTCATGGACGAGCTGCATATAAAAGACTTAAATGTTATATTGGCATTCCAAAAGAGTTCAATGGAAAAAAATTTGAGAATATTAAAGATGCTGAAAAACAACCAGTCGATTTCATAACCATTGAAGAGCTTTCAAGATTCTTAGGAGCGGATATCTAATGGTAAAAAAAGTAGTAAACACATCAGGAAAAAGAAAAACTGCAGTAGCTAGAGCAACTGTCCAGAAAGGATCTGGCCTTGTAAGAATCAATAACATACCTGTTGAACTTTATGAACCTGAAATTGCCCGTTGGAAAATAATGGAGCCGCTAAAAATTGCTGGGAGTCATGTCGATAAGATTAATGTTGATGTTAATGTTAAGGGTGGAGGTTTTATGAGTCAAGCAAGTGCAGTTCGTACTGCTATAGCCAAGGGACTTGTAGAATTCACAGGAGACCCTTCATTACGAATTGCATTTCTTGATCATGATAGAAGTCTTCTTGTCAGCGATTCAAGAAGAAAAGAATCTAAAAAGCCTCTTGGACGTGGTGCGCGAAGAAAGAGGCAAAAATCATATAGGTGATATTGTGATAATTCCAGTAAGATGTTTCACATGTGGAAAAGTAATTGGGGACGTTTACGACAGTTTTATAGAGAGATATAAGGCATATAAGAAAGCCGTGGATGCAGGTGAGAAGCCAAAGGAAACTCCTAAACAGATACTAGATGATCTCGGTCTCGATAGATACTGTTGCAGGCGTATGATTCTCACGCATGTTGATTTGATTGGAGAAGCAGCACCTTACGAATAAAGCAATTTTTTATCCATACTTTTATCAATTTTTATTTAATACCAACCTAATTGTTTAGTCTTTAATTTGGGCGCGTGGCCTAGTCTGGATATGGCACTGGCCTTCTAAGCCAGTGATCGCGGGTTCGAATCCCGCCGCGTCCGTTATTTTTCTAATTAAACAATTATTTAATATAGTAAAAACTATATTCTATTACTGTAAAGTGGGCAAATAGATGGGATGCAATATAAGAGATAGTTTGGTTCATAATAAAGTAGGTTTTTCAACATCATTAGAGGGTGGTAGATGAAAGAAGAACCTGATATTGTTAAAGAATTAAAAGAAGAAGAACGACTTGGAAAACTCAATTCAAAAAAAAGTAAAATATTTTATTTTCAAGATTTGGAAGAAGAAGAGTCAGAAGATGAAAACACATACGAAGATATACAAGAATTTAGCAGTATCAAATTAGAAAGTATTAAGGAAAACTATCTCTCTTTTTTTGAAAATTATTTCATAGGAATCACCATAGCCGATGAAAAAGAGCGGATAGTTTCTTGGAACAAATATGCAGAGCATATTTTAAAAATGAATGAGAAAGATTTATTCTTAAGAAATGTAAAAACTCTTTATCCTGAGGAAGAGTGGAAAAAAATCAGAGCTGAAAATATTAGGCAAAAGGGGATGAAGCATAAATTTGAAACAAGAATGTGTAGAAAAAATGGTGAAGTTTTTGATGCGGAAGTTTCTGTTTGTGTTTTAAAAGGTAAAGATGGAGAAACAACCGGATCTATTGGTTTTATTAAAGACAATTCAGAAGTTAAAAATACTGAAAAGAAACTATGGTACGCAGAAGAAAAATACAAGACAATATTTGAAAACTCTGCTGTAGCAATAATGGTCACCGATGAAAATGAATGTATTGTTTCATGGAACAAATATGCCCAAAAACTATTGGGAATGAGCGAAGAGGATTTACATCTAAAACCTGTGAGAGAGCTATATCCTACCAACGAGTGGGAGAAAATCAGAGCTGAAAATATTAGACAAAAAGGGATGCAACATCATCTTGAAACTAAGATCAAGATGAAAAATAATAAGCTTCTTGATGTTGACTTATCAATTAGTGTGTTGAAAGATCGTAATGGAGAAGTTGTTGGTTCCATTGGAATTATAAAGGACATTACAGATCAAAAAATTATAGAAAAAACCCTTATTGATTCCGAAAAAAAGTTTAAAGGCATTTTTAATGCAACTAGTGATTTTATATTATATTTGAAAAAAGATTTGATTTTAGATATAAATGAGAGCGCCTTAAAGTTAAGTGGTTTGAAAAAAGAGAATGCTTTTGGTAAAAAAATCTCTGAATTAAAAGGATTCTTTTCAAGATCTGATATGAACAAGCATCTCGATGCAATTGAAAAATCTTATAACGGTGTCAAGGTAAATGATTACGAAAGTGATCTTAAATCAGTTTCTGGTGACACATATAGATTTTTGTTTTCTGTGGACTGTATAAAAGAAGACGATGAAATAAAAGGCATACTCTTAAGAGGGAGGGATATCACCCAGCGACAACGTGCGTGGGATGAGCTTGTCAAACTGGAAGAAAAATACAGAATTCTAGCTGAAACCTCTGCTGATGGGGTTATTACTATTGATCCCATGGGTCGAATCACTTATGTAAATCCTTCATTTGAAAAGATGCTTGATCGTAGAAAAAGTCAAATTCTTGCTACATTGTTCAGAGATTATCTCTCTGATGATTCTGTTTACTTTTTCCAACAAATCTTTATTGACGCTAGAAAAAAAGATGAAAAAATAGAGCATGTGGAATTAGAACTTGTTCATTCCAATGGAGGCCTAATACCTATCGAGGTTAATCTAGCACCATTAAAAAAGAATGAAGATTTTATTGGGATTGTTTGTAGCATTCGAGATATCACTGAGCGGCGTAAGGTAGAAAATGAATTGAAAAAATCTGAACGGCTTAAAACAGAGTTTATGAACATTGCAGCACATGAGCTTAAATCTCCTGTCACCCCAATAAAAGGTTATCTTGAGTTAATTATTGCAGACAAAGAGGCTAATGAAAAAATTAAGAATTGGGCCAAAATCAGTCTAAGAAATTCTGAAAGACTTTTAAGACTTGTAAATGACATATTAGACGTATCTCGTTTAGATACGGATACCATGCGATTTGAGATGGTGAAATTAAACAGCACGGAAATTCTAGATGAAGTTGTCGAAGATATGAAACCGGCTATTGAGAAAAAAAATCTTAAGTTCATCACAAAAATTCCCAGAGATTTACCAGATATAATGGGAGATCGACACAGGCTTTCACAGGTATTCAAGAATCTACTTGGAAATGCATTGAAATTCACAGACAATGGATCAATTAGTGTTGAAGCAGAGAAAAAAGAAGATCATATTGTAATTGCTATAAAGGACACAGGTGTTGGAATATCTAGTGGCGAGGTTAAAAAAGTGTTTACAAAGTTCTATCAGGCATATTCTGGCGATGACCGTAAAAATGAAGGGGTAGGTTTAGGGTTATTTATCTGTAAAGAAATAATTAAAAAACATAACGGAGATATCTGGTTGGAAAGCCAACTTAAGAAAGGCAGTACATTCTACGTTAAACTTCCATATCTTCATAAAATGGTGTTAAAACCTGATAAATAAAGTCTTAGTCTTTGAGGTGACATAATATAAAAAAGAAATGCCCAGAATGCGGATCCAAAGCAATTAAACTATATCAGAACAAAAGCGTAGATGGTAAACGCAGATGGATTCCAATTGCTTGGACTTGTACAAAATGTGGCTATACTTACAATGTAGCAGCAGATACCTTGATGTATAAAATGGGAGATGAGGCTTACGACGAATCTTTTAATAAAAAATGTCCGAAATGCGATAAAAATCTTGTGAGACTTTATAGGCACATCAATCCACTACATGGAAAGCAGAAATGGGTATCGCAGGGATGGTACTGCGAGCGATGCAAATATATTTGGATGGATAAAAAGAAAAGAGAAGAATAATTTCAATTGGTTAAGTTCTCAACAGGACTGTTTTCTTGTTCTTTTTTTGTTACATAACTAATACCAATCTCTGTTAACTCGATAACATTAAAAGAGGTATATTGCAACAACTCATTTTCTAAGAGTCTTCGAACCATATTGTCAAACTCATCTTTAGAAATATGAAGAAGTTGAATAGCTGTTTCAGCTTCCATGTCTCGAGATCGGAGCATTTTTAATAGCTCAATTTCTTTTTGACTGGGTTTGAATTCTTTTTCTATTTCATCGGGGAGTTCCTCAAGTGTGTCAGATAAATTCTTTACATAATCTTCAACAATAGAATCTAGATTCAATGTATCTAAAACTTCACCATTTTTATTATATAATACACACACTCTATGTTTTTGGTCGTACTTCCAAGAAGATACGTTTTTCCAAGTATAACCAAGAAGACTAACATCGCCATGAGGCTTCTTAGCTTTAGCTTTCTTACGCTCACGACTACGATACAGATAATGCTGCTCAATTTGAAGGGCAACCAAATCAACTCCGAAATTCTGAAGCTCATCCATCAATTCATCACCAGCCCTTCTTTTGATCTCTGCAATAAAAAATAAACCACCTTTGCCAATAATGTCCATGTAAACTACTCTTACTATTGCTTCTATAGCTTTACCTATCATTTCACGATCAATCTTTTCGATTTCTGGAGAGATTGCTATAGCTTCATCTTCAAATAATTCGCCTTTATCATTAATCCTAACATATTTTAAAAATATGTATTTTTGTTCTAAGGTTTTAATTATTGAACCTATGACCTTTGCTGCAAAGCTATTGGTTGTGCGTCTCCCTGCTACATGATAAAGGGCTTTGAGTACTTCGCCCAACACATAGGAATTAGTATATTTTACCATCTCACTTTTTGAATAATCATTCGATTTAATTATCTTTCTATTAAAAGAAAATTTCCTAAATCATTAAATACAAGTATTTGTTTAGGGCAAGCTATAACTTATAAGGACAATAGAGTATGAAACGCAGTTCAAGGGTCTGGAAAAAGAGACATAAAATGCGCTGGAAATGGCGAAAGAAACGCATGCGACGTGAAAAAAGAGCTAGACGCAAATAGGTTATAAACTAACTGGGGGTATGGTGTAACCCGGCATCATTGTGGGCTCCAGTTAGGAATGATTAAAAGAGGGTCATCTGATATGGTGATGAGTAACTGGAGCGATGACCTATAGAAGAGACCCGCCGATCTGGGTTCAAATCCCAGTACCCCCATCAAAACATATGAAAAATGGGTGAAAAGAAAATGTTAAAAATCAACTTTAAAAATTTCAATGCATGGACAATTTTATCAATTATATTTATTTTGGGGGAGTGCTCCATTGGATCTATTGGGGAAGTAGATATGGGGTTTGGTATGATATAGGTATCTATTCAATTACAATTGTTTTAGTTTTAGCTGGAATTCTTGGATTGACATTATCTCTAATGGAAACAGAAGAGACAGATTAAATCATATCCCATGTTAAAATTGGATTTTTTGTAGCGCCAACTTCATCTACACGTTTAACAGAAACATTGTTTGGTGCATTCTTTACAATATCTGGCTTTTCATCTGCAATTTTAATTAATGCTTCAATGTACTTGTCAAGATCTTTTTTTGATTCTGTTTCAGTTGGTTCGATCATCAATGCCTCTTTGACAATAAGTGGAAAATAGACTGTAGGTGGGTGCAAGCCATAATCCAAAAGTCGCTTTGCTACATTTTTTGCTGTGATTTGTTTTTCTTGTTTTAATTTTTCGCAACTTAGTACAAATTCATGTTTTCGTAGTTGTTTATAGGGCATTTCATATTTTTTGCTGTTCAAGATTTTTTTCTTCATGTAGTTTGAGTTTAAAACAGCAATCTCTGATGCTTCCTTTAATCCATCTCTACCCATCATTTTGATATAAATGTAGGCCTTTAGAAGAACTGAAAAATTGCCATAAAACCCTTTAATTTTACCTATGGATTCTGGTGCATCATAATCAAAGAAGTATTTTCCATCTCTCGATTTACAAAGTCTTGGAACAGGTAAAAATTTCTCTAATTTTATGTTAACACCAACAGGTCCACTACCAGGCCCTCCACCACCATGCGGTGTCGAAAAAGTTTTATGAAGATTTAAATGAACAATATCAAAACCCATATCACCAGGTCGTATTTTCCCCATTATTGCATTCATGTTTGCCCCATCATAATACAATAGTGCACCTGATTTATGGACCATTTTAGATATCTCCAGAATATCTGATTCAAAAATGCCAAGCGTGTTTGGATTAGTAAGCATGAAACAAGCGGTTTTCTCTGAAAGCGTGTTTTCTAATGCCTCAAGATCGACAGTGCCATCAGAGTTCGATGGCATCTCT
>Ga0190359_1001991_pt1 | contig 12436 bp, 12 predicted proteins | sample 48721823_MG_FD_161269 | JGI IMG/M metagenome (GOLD analysis project Ga0190359, IMG submission 161269) | Hydrothermal vent microbial mat bacterial communities from Southern Trench, Guaymas Basin, Mexico - 4872-18-2-3_MG | ecosystem: Environmental > Aquatic > Marine > Hydrothermal vents >...
TGGTGTTATCTCTTGCTGTCAGCACAGTATACCATGGCCACGTAAGGTTGCCCCATCCAGCAAGGGGCAATGATGTGAGTCGGTGGAAACTGGGTAGATCCCTCATGGAACAAGATTGCCTATGCTTTGCTCTGCGTGCAGCGGTTTGCGCCGCGAGAGACACGTGAACTTCCACCCAATGCTTATGATTTTCTAATGTTCATGTGGTATAAGAGAGTATTAGTGACTTTCGCGTCAGAAGTCGCGATAGAGTGACAACAACACCAATCATGTCGTACAAGGAGGTCCAAAGTGAAACACGTGCTCCGTCTACTGTTCGTATGGGCGTTGTTGTTGTGGTTGGTCCCCGCGACCGCTGTGGTGGCACAGGGGGTGACTGAGCAATCAGGCCCTACTCTCAGGTTCTACGCAGACTATCCCGGTGTAGTGGTAGGTGCCGGCGAAACGGTGACGACCAACGTGACTGTGTACAGCAGCGTCGAGCAGGAGGTACAACTGGATGTCGAGTCGGCTCCCGAGGGTTGGGTGGTTGAGTATCGGGGACTGGGAAGAACGGTAACCTCCACTTATCTACAAGCGGACAAACAACGTTCTCTCGACATCCGGATTCAGATCCCAGATGATGCGTCTCCCGGGACCTATGAAGTGGTGGGTGTGGCGCGTGGCGGCCGAGAGGGCAAGGCGCGGCTTGTTCTGACATTGACCGTTGAGAAGGAATCGCCTCAGGCCGTATCGCTCAAGGCCAATCGGTCCACCGTCTCAGGCTCGCCTGATGCGACTTTCCGCTACGATCTGACGCTGGAGAATCGAAGTGATGCAGATCTTACGGTGGAGCTGAGCGCTACTGCTCCGCAGGGCTTCAGCACGCGCTTCAGCGTTGGGGGGGAGGAAGTCACCAGCGTGACGCTGGGCCCCAATGAGGCGCGCAACGTAGCCGTCATCGTGGATCCCTCCAGTGACGTGGAGGCGGGGAAATATCCGATCGTCGTCCGCGCGGTAGGACCGACGGCCAGCGACAGCCTGGAGCTCACAGCCGAGGTGACAGGCGATGTCAAGTTAAGTCTGTCAACGCCAGATGGTCGATTGTCAGCCGAAGCCGTGGCAGGGCGAGAAACGCCCATCAAGTTGACAATTACGAACGACGGATCTGCCCCCGCGGAACAGGTCAAGCTGAGCTCGTATGAGCCTTCGGGATGGGAGGTAACCTTTGAGCCTGCGGAGATCGCTACCCTGCCAGCGGGCGAGAGTCAGGAGGTTATCATGAAGTTGAAGCCCGCAGACAAGGCCGTGGCGGGTGATTATGAGGTGACAGTGACCGTCAAAGCTGAGGATGCAGATAGCGTCTCGAAGGACATTCGCATCACCGTGGTTACCTCGACGCTTTGGGGGGTAGTGGGGATTGCTTTGATTGCTGTCGCTGTGGGTGTCGTCGGTATGGCGGTGTCGCGTTTCGGCCGACGATGAATGAGGAGGTGGCATGGACGCGATAATCGAGACCCAAGACCTTTCAAAGCACTATGGCGACTTTGTAGCGGTTGACCGACTGAACCTGCAGGTGCACGAGGGCGAGGTCTTTGGTGTGCTCGGGCCCAATGGGGCTGGTAAGACGACCACGATCTTGATGCTGTTAGGGCTTACGGAGCCGACATCAGGTGTCGTCCGTGTGGCGGGCCTAGATCCTGGTCGCCAGCCATTGAGCGTGAAGGCGCAGGTGGGATATATCCCAGAACAAGTCGGGTTCTATGAGCACCTGACAGCACGTGAGAACCTCGTCTACACAGCCAAACTTAACGGCCTGTCTCGAGAGCTCACGCGGGAGCGCATCGAGAGCGCGATGGAGCGTGTTGGCCTGAGCGATGCCCTCGATCATGAGGTGCGTACGTTCTCTCGCGGGATGCGTCAGCGCTTGGGGTTGGCTGATGTGCTGGTGAAGGCGCCGCGCATCATTATCATGGACGAACCTACGCAAGGGCTAGATCCAGAGCGGGCGCTCGAGTTTCTTGAGCTGATTCGTTCGCTGCGAGAGGAAGATGTGACGATTCTGCTGGCTTCTCACTTGCTGTATCAGGTGCAGGCTGTTTGCGACCGTGTGGGGCTTTTTTACAGGGGCCAGATGGTGCTTCAGGGGACGGTGCCTGATCTGGCCAGGCAAGTGCTGGGTGGAGCCTATCGCATCCAGCTCGAACTGGCGACACCTGATGACGCCGTGGTCGAGGCCATACGCAGAGTGCCCGGTGTGGTGAGCGTTCACCCGTTGAATGGCCAAGGCTACGAGGTCGAGGCCCGAGACGACATCCGCCCGGCGGTGGCCCGTGCTGCGATACAAGCCGGTGCTCAGCTCCTGCGTCTCGACATTCGTGCGCAGAATCTGGATGATATTTACACAGCTTACTTCGGGGAGGTGAGAGATGACAACGCAAGCACAACCGGTTGAGACTCCCACCGTGCGACACGCGCGAGAGGGGTCGCCATGGAGAGGGCTGGGGGCTGTGCTTGCCAAGGAGATGGCGGATCAGCTTTCCAGTGCCCGGATGCGCATTCTGGAGGGGCTGATCGTCCTCACGTCAATCGCCGCAGTATATGGAGCGATCCGAAACCTGCGCACGACAGTCGCCCAGGATGCATTCCTCTTCTTGCGGCTCTTCACCACAGCTCAGGAACCTCTACCAGCTCTCGTGGGTTTTCTGGCTTTCTTGGTCCCTCTCATCGCCATCTCCCTTGCCTTTGACTCAGTTAACGGGGAGCTTAATGCGCGCACTATGGCCCGGGTGCTCTCGCAGCCTATCTATCGAGATGCTTTCCTAATGGGTAAGTTCCTGGCCGGGTTGGCGACAGTAGCGTTGGTGCTCTCAGCTATCTGGCTGTTGATCTTCGGCCTTGGTTTGGTCGCACTTGGTGTACCACCAAGCGGCGAAGAAGTGGCGCGCAGTCTGTGGTTCCTCCTGTTGACGATCTTCTATGGTGGCGTCTGGTTGGCCTTGGGGATGGTCTTCTCTGTGGTCTTCCGCCAGCCGGCGACAGCGGCTCTGGCTTCCATCGCTGTATGGTTGTTTTTCATGGTTTTCTGGGGCATCATCGCGAGTGTGTTGGCGGGGAGCCTTATGCCGATTCGGTCCGGTTTCCTGGAGGAGTGGTTGGCGCAGCGACAGTTGGAAATGACGCTGCTGAATCTGTCTCCGAACACACTCTATGTCAATGCCACGTTGGCGCTCTTGAACCCTGCGATTCGCTCGCTGGGATTGGTGTTGCCTTTTCAGCTTGAGGGAGCACTTCTGGGGAATCCACTGCCCCTGCGTCAGAGCCTTGCCCTGATCTGGCCACATTTCACAGGTCTGGTGGCAGGGACAATCCTGTTGTTTGCTCTGGGTTACGTGTTGTTTCAGAGACAGGAGATTCGGGTGTAATGAGCCGGGCGCAAGATGTCGCGAGATGCTTGCAGGGGGCTCGTCAACAGGCGAGCCCCCTGTTTTGTGTCAGACCTGGAGATCGACTGGAAACCGCGACAGTGGCCGCCGCAGAGTGCATAGTGACACGCTCTACGGTCTATGGTAAGATGGAGTGCGTTCGTATAGCCGGACCATAAAACTGTGTTGGGTACGACAAAGAGGGAGAGAGATGGTGTCAGTTCGAGAGCGCCTGCATGAACTGCAAGAGCTTGTGGAGCTTTCCGAGGTTGGTCAGATTGCCCGTCGTGCATTTGCCAACAACTCGTTTGATGGCGTGTTGACAATGATGGGAGTGGTGATGGGGAATTTCCTCGTCGGAGTCGACAATGCGAAGGTGGTGTTAGTCACTGGCCTGTCCACTGCTTTGGCAATAGGTGTCTCAGGAGGGTGGGGGGCCTATTTGACGGAATCCGCTGAGCGTCGTCACGCTATTGGAGAGCTTGAGCGGATTACTTTGACCAGGTTGAGGGGTACCAGGATCGGCAAGGCCTCTCGGATTGCGGTGTGGTTAGTCGCGGCGGTGGACGGCCTTTCGCCTTTCATGGCTGCGTTGCTTGTGGTGCTGCCGTTCTTCTTCGTGCCACTGTTACCCTCGATCCAATATGCCTACTACGCCTCGATCGGTATGGCACTTGCGGCGCTTTTCGGTTTGGGCCTGTACCTTGGTCACATTGCCGGGGAGAATTCTCTGGCCCTTGGCTTGAAGACAGCGGTGGCTGGTGTTGTCTCGATGGGGCTGAGTTATCTGCTGGAGCAGATCGCACGTTAGCCCACTCTACACGCAGCATACAGTCGTTTTCACTGTAGAAAGCAAGTGTGAGAAAACCTGCGGCGTGCATGGCCTTTGGTCTTGGACACTCCTGGTGAAGCGTTCGCCGATGTGGCGCTGTGGCAAGTGCCACCTGCCTGGCAAGAAGCATTGCGACGAGAGATCGCTGTCGATTTGTCCAGGACGCGAGAACTGCTGGATGGTTTCCATTGGTGGCAACGTGTGCCCGCGCACGGGTTGTTGATGTCCAAGGACTCATCGATGGCACGTGCGGTGTTGCCAGACTTCTCTCGGATCATCGCCTACGGTACTGACGCGGACGTGGCCAGGTTGTGCGCGCCCGAGGGATGGGCCTACCGCGGTACTGGTTTGATCCTACAAGTGCAGCCCAGTGATGGCTGAGATCATCCGCGATGGTGGACAACTGACGGTACGGGGCAATAAACGGGCGGATGATGTGGTCTTGATACTGGCGGCCGACTAGGTGCTAGATACAGTCCTCTTTCGTCCCAGCCCCCAGCGACCGAATGAGAGACGGTAGAGTAGATAGTCGAATGTGTTTCCCATGAGGTTGCCGATGCGGATGACACGGAGGATCAGATCGATGGCGTGAGCGGTTTCCTCGCCGTAGATCTCAACGAGGCGGGACCAAGCCTTGGGGTCTGGGTTGCCGTCGCTTTCAGCGAAGTGCTCTGCGTAGAAGAGCGCCGGGCACTGCTCGGGTGGGCTACCGCCGAACTCTCCTTCGGCTAGCGCCGCTAGTTCGTCCTGTGGGATTCCGGCAGTGAGTGCCTCACGGGCGTGCACGTAGCTGCAGTAACGACAGCCGTTGACTTGGGTAACAGCCAGCATCAGGCGTTCGCGAAAGGCCGGATCAAGCGTCTCGCCGTGCATGAGCGTGCGCATCTCATCGCGCCGGGCCATGGGTGAGCGCATATCCTGGATCAAATCGCGTAGCCGCCGATATCGGCGGCGGGGAAAAGGCCTCATATCCAGACCCCTATTGAAAGGCTTTGACGTTATTTATTATCTTCGATAGCTCTAGAGCAGCAAGGGGGCGTCATAGGTTGTGAGCGAAAGATGATCCCCCAATGTCTGCCATGGACCTGACCTTGTATTGCGCCAGCAATTCCAAATATGGCGGGTTCACAAGGACGTGACCTTCGTTTAAGGCCGGACTGTGCAGCACTTGACCCACAATCACGTGGTTTATAGCCGCAGAATAGGGCTGGCCGGCCTTAGCAGGTTTCATATTGGGAATTGCTGCTTGACTAAGGTAGGAGTTGAGGTATTATAAGAATGTAGTTATGCGTGAGGCCTCGCGTGTAGCAGCGCGGGGCCTTTTTGTGTGAATCAGGAAGAAACGGAATGAGACTCAAGATGGCAAGTAAAAACAGCAAAAAGGAAGCACCTATCGCAGATGTGCGGATCGTCGGCATTTTCGCCCATGTCGACGCCGGTAAGACCACCACGTCTGAGGCCATTCTCTATCATACAGGCCGCATACACCGTGCGGGCAGCATCGACGACGGAAGCACCCAACTAGACTGGATGGACCAGGAACGCGAACGTGGCATCACCATCATGTCAGCCGCCACAGCCTGCCACTGGCGAGGCCATCGTATCAATCTAATCGACACACCCGGTCACATCGACTTCACCGCCGAGGTAGTACGCTCGATTCGCGTCATCGATAGCGCCATCATCGTCCTCTGCGGCGTTGGTGGCGTCGAACCGCAGACAGAAGCTGTCTGGCAACATGCGGACCGTGAGGATCTCCCACGGCTGGTCTATGTCAACAAACTGGACCGCACCGGCGCAGACTTCGACCGCGTCCTGGACGACATCCGCGAGCGTCTCACCTCCAACATCACACCTATACAGCTGCCTATCGGGCAAGAAGGAGCGTTCCGAGGTGTCGTCGACCTGTTGACCCAGCAGGCACTGGTTTGGGAGGATGGGACCGAAGAGCCCGAGCTCATAGCGGTGCCGGAGAACATGGCGGCGAAGGTCAAACAAGCACGCGAAACGCTCATCGACAGCATCTGTGAGACCGATGAGACTCTTCTCCTCCAGCGGCTGGAGGGAAAGGAGCCAGAGCTTGAGGACCTCAAGGCGGCCCTGAGGCGTGCAACGATCTCACGCACTCTCATCCCCGCCCTCTGCGGGGCCTCCCGACAGCACATAGGCATTACGCCACTGCTGGACGCAGTAGTGGACTACCTGCCAGCCCCCATCGACATGCGCCCTGTTATAGGGCATCGACCCAATCAACCCGATGAGATCATCGAGCGCCCAGACGACCCTACAGCACCTTTCTGTGCTTCAGCATTCAAGATCATGGTCGACCCCTACGTAGGACATCTGACCTGGGTCCGTGTCTTTTCCGGTACTGCCCATGTTGGCGACACCTTGCTCAATGCACGCACGGGTGACCTGGAACGTATCGGGCGAATCTACCGGATGCATGCCAACCACCGCGAACAGGTGGACACCATGGGAGCAAGCGATGTAGTTGCACTCGTTGGCCTTGGGTCAGCCGCTACCGGCGACACCCTGTGTGACCCGAAGGACCCCATCATCTTGGATTCCTTTGAATTCCCAGAGCCGGTAATCTCCATTGCCTTGACCCCGGCCTCGAACAACACACGTGATCGCCTGCATCAGGCCGTACGGCGCTTGGCCGATGAAGACCCCACGCTCATCCACAGGTTGGATCCAGAGACCGGCGAATTGACTCTATCGGGCATGGGCGAACTCCACCTGGAAGTAGCAGTCGAGCGATTGCGCCGTGAGTTTGAGGTTTTCCCCAACCTCAGCCAACCCCAGATTGCCTATCGCGAGACAGTGCGTCGTGCTTCAGAAGGGGTGACAACCTATCGCAAACAGACTGGTGGCCACGGCCACTACGCCCGGATCCGCATGCAGATAACGCCGCTAAGTGACACGGCCCAAGACATTGTCTTCGAGGATAGATCTCCAGCAGCTCATCTGCCGCGGGAGTTCATACGCCCGGTCGAGAAAGGTGTGCGAGCAGCACTGGAGAAAGGCGTTATCGCCGGGTTCCCCGTCACAGGCGTGAAAGTGACTCTGCTTGACGGCGACTATCATGATGTCGATTCTGCAAGCCAGGACTTCGAGGTTGCGGGCAGCATCGCCGTCAAAGAGTTAATCCGCAAGGCAGCGCCCGCGTTGCTGGAACCTATCATGGACCTCACAATCAACGTGCCCGAGGAATACCTGGGCAGCGTGATCGGGGATATCGGCAGACGCCGTGGCACCGTCCACACACTGCGCACGCGAGGTAACTTCCGAAGCGTGGAGGCTGAAGTCCCGCTGGGAGAAGTACGTGGTTATGCTACCGACTTGCGTAGCCTTACCCAGGGCCGTGGAACGTTCAGCTTACGGCTCAAAGACTACGCCATGCTACCACAGTCCATCGCCGAAGAGGTGATCAAGGCTCGCCAACAGTCGGGGCAAAGAACCATGGCCCAGCAGTGAGAAGAGCCAGACACCTGTGGTGGCCCTCCCACCCCACCTCGGCAAGCGGTGGGGAGCAGTGGCATTGTGCCGCCGTTCCCACCGCCTTCCTACACCATGATTTGACTTCCTCAAAATGTATGCCATAAGAGGCCCAATCGCCTGAGGCCAGGCACGTCAACGCTTTATTGAAGATCCTTAATAGTCAATATGTCTTATATCAGGAGGGTTTGTCATGGCCGAGATCGCTTTGGTTACCGATAGCACCGCTTACCTGCCGCCAGAGGCAGTGACGCAATATAACGTCCACGTAATCCCCCTCTATGTACATATGGCCGGCCAGACCTACCGCGACGGGTTTGACCTGAACCTGGAGAACTTCTATCAGTATCTGGAGACGGCGGCAGAACTTCCTACCACCTCTCAGCCTTCCATGGGCGATTTTCTCGAACTCTACCGGGAACTCAGCAAGAAAGCAGATGCCATCATCTCAATCCACATCTCGGCAGGCATCAGCGGCACCATTGCCTCCGCTATGGCTGCGCGCCAGGCGCTGCAAGCAGAGATGGACAACCCGCCTGAGGTCTATGTGATCGATTCCCGGATCACCTCGGCGAGTCAGGCACTCATCGTGATGGCAGCCGGCCGGGCCATCGCCGAGGGACGTCCTGCAGCGGAGATTGCCGTCATGGCAGAGAGCATGGCGGAACGTTCTCACGCTATCTTCGTCGTGGACACACTCAAGTACCTCCACAAAGGCGGGCGGATCGGAGGTGCAGCGACACTCATGGGTACAGCGCTAAAGATCAAACCGCTGCTCTATTTCCGAGAGGGGAAGATTGACGCGTTGGAAAAAGTAAGGACCAGCAAACGCGCCAAGACACGCATGCTCGAGATCGTCGAGGAGTGGGCAGGGGGCAAGCCAATCCGGTTTGGAGTTGTACACGCCCAGGCAGAGGAAGAGGCCCATCAGATACGAGACTACATCCTAACCCACTTGGAATGCCAGGAACATCTCATCTCCCACCTCAGCCCTGTGATCGCCACTCACGTCGGCCCAGGGACTTTGGGCGTTGTCTTCTATACAGTCGAAGACGGGGATAGCTAAGGCAGAATAGGGTTCGGGCTGCCACACATATCACGACAGCGTCATAGGAACGTGTCATAGAAACGTAAGAAAGACGTCAGATTTGCGTCAAGAACCTGTGTCGAAACCTGCTATGCTATAGGTAGAGCGCGCAGGAACGCAAGCGACATGAGATTCTCCTCCTTCTGACAGACCGGGGGCTACGGGGGCAGCCCCCGGTCGCGACGTTTCAAAGGCTCCGCGGCATCCAGAGGTATATGCCTCCTGGCTTGCAGGGGCATGAGCACACTAAGTTGCCCCATACCGCACGGTCTTCCCAATGGGGGACCTTGGCTGCCTAGAGTTTGTTGCGTCACATCGCACGGGATTCTGGAAAGGGTACGCCGCTCCATTGAGTTGTCTTTCAGCCTGCTTCGACTACACTGTTGCCCGTGGACAGGTCTTTTGTTTTCCCACCCGCCAGCAGCGGGCAGGCATGGCGCATCCTTGTGGTGGATGATGACCCAGTCGTGCGTGAAATCGTCCGCATCCGCTTGGAGCGCGCCGGATGCGAAGTGTGGACAGCCGACAGCGGTCAACAAGCCCTTGAGGTCGTCGACCGCCGCGGGCTACCACACCTGGCAATTGTGGACATTATGATGCCCGAGATGAACGGCTTCGAGCTATGCGCACGTCTCCAGGCGTGGAGCGATCTTCCGGTGATCCTGCTCACTGCAGTGAATGATGAGCAGACGGTCGTGCGGGGCATCCGGTTCTTCGCTGAGGACTACGTCACAAAGCCCTTCCGTGGCGCCGAACTCACAGCGCGCGTGGAACGGGTCCTCAGACGCATCGGGGATTTCGCCTATGTACTTGAGCCAATTCTGCGAGTTGACGAGAACCTGTCGATTGACTTCGCGCATCGCACAGTTTATACGCAGTCAAGGACCATCTCGCTCTCCCCTCTAGAGACCAAATTGCTCTACATCCTGATGCGACACGCGACCCGTCCGTTGCCTTACGAGTTTATCCTGAGGCGTCTTTGGCCCTATGAAGAACGTTACGAGGACACCCTACGTGTAGTTGTGTATCGTCTCCGCCGGAGGATTGAGCCCGACCCAAGCCGACCGCGCTACATTCTCACCGAGCGCGACTTCGGTTACGTTTTTGCTGGATCCCCACCCGCTCGACAACCTCGCACCTCTGACACACAACGAGTGTAAAGAAAGCGTAAGCAAATCGTCAGGTTATCTGCGCCACCTCATGGTATGATGAAATCGGAAACAGGAACGCAGGCGACGCAAGATTTCCTCCTTATTTGGGTCGGGGGCTGTGGGCTCAGCCCCCGATCTGACATTTCCAGGGAGCTAGACCTCAGCCACGAAAGAAGCTTGTTTGTCCCCCACCAAGACTCTGAAGGTGCCGGGCTCAATTACACGCTGCATGGCCTGGTCATAAAGGGCAAGCCGATCCGCAGAGATGGTCAATTCGACCCGACGCGTCTCACCAGGCGCCAGATGCACGCGGCAGAACGCAGCCACCTCCTTCACAGGGCGCGTCACCATGGCGTAGTCATCCCGGAGGTACACAATGATCACCTCGTCGCCGGCGCGATTGCCCGTATTGGTAACGGTCACTGCGACGGGCACATCGTCGCCCACCAGGATCTTCTCGGGCACTTCCACGCTTTCATATCGGAAGGCTGTGTAACTCAAACCAAAACCAAACGGGAAGAGCGGCTCATTGGGCGTCAGGCGGTAGTGACGAAAATAGTCCGCAGCCCGATGATTATAGACAGCACGTAGTTGCCCCACCGTACGCGGCACAGTATACGGCAGACGGCCGCTGGGATTGACGGTTCCGAACAGCACCTCCGCAATGGCTTGTCCTCCCAGCATGCCGGGATGGAAAGCCTCCAGCAGGGCGGCAGCGTGCTCGGCGATCCAGGACACAGAGAGCGGCCGGCCATTGATCAATACAACTACGGTGGGAGTTCCTGAGGAGACAACAGCTTCGACCAACGCTTGCTGACGCCCTGGCAGATCGAGATCTGCACGCGCTACGTTCTCACCTTCCGTCTTGTCCTCCATGTATCGCAGCGGATTCTCCCCCACCACGACGATAGCGATATCAGCCTGAGCCGCACGGGTACCGGCGGTGGTGATGATCTCATCGGAGATGGAGAGGACACCGCCCGAAGGCAAATAGTCCACCACCGTATCGGCTCCCACCTGTGCCTGAATCCCCTCTAAGATTGTGATCACGTGCTCAGCGGGCTGCTCCACGGACCAATCTCCCAGGATCATCTGAGAATCAGCCTGAGGGCCAGTGAGGAAGATCCGGCCCACCTTTTCATCCAGCGGCAGAATGCCTCCCTCGTTCTTCAGCAACACAATGGATTTCCGGGCGGCCTCCAAGGCAAGCGCTCGATGCTCATCGGATGCCAGTAAGCTAACCGCCTCTCCCGGGTCCACAAAGGGATGTTCAAATAGCCCCAGACGGAATTTCGCCGCCAAGATCCGACGCACTGCCTCGTTGATACGAGCCTCGGGTAACTTCTCGTCCCGCACCATGGCTACCACAGGCTCCAGGAATCCTGGGCCATGCATGTGCATGTCGATGCCTGCCAACACTGCTAGCCGATCTGCATCTTGAAGCGAGGTCGCCACATGGTGAAGCGTGTGCAGCCGTGCTACGTCGGTCCAGTCGCTGACGACGAACCCCTCGAACCCGAGTTCATGCCGCAAGACCTCTGTTAGCAAATAGCGGTTACCATGACAGGGCACACCGTTCACCTCATTGTGTGCCGCCATCACTGTGGCTACGCCAGCCTCCACGGCCGCGGCGAACGGCGGCAGAAAGACCTCCCGCAGCCCACGCTCGGAGAGGTCCATGGCCGCGAAGTTCAGTCCGTTGGGCGGTTCACCCCCTGCGATGTAGTGCTTGGCACAGGCCAATACCCGGTTGGGAGGATCGTTTTCGTCCTGATATCCCCTCACCATGGCTACACCCAACCTGGAGACGAGATAGGGATCCTCCCCGAACGTCTCCCCGCTCCGTCCCCAGCGCCCATCACGCAACACATCCACATTGGGCGAGAACGTCCAGTGAAGGTTGCACGCGCGCATCTCACGTGCAGTCGCCTTGGCCACCCGAGTCACCAAATCAGGGTCCCAAGTCGCCGCCAGACCGATCGGGGCAGGAAAAACGGTAGCGCCACGATGCATCGCGTGCCCGTGGATCGCGTCAATCCCAAACAGCAGAGGTATCTTCAGCCGAGACCGCAGAGCCAGCGCCTGCGCAGCGTTCAACCTCTCCGGGTCAGTCTCACTGAGGATCGAGCCAATGAGCCCGGCAGCAAGTAAAGCTGGCACAGAACGTTCGTCTTCGGGTGAGTAGTGCGGGGTACTGTCATCTCCATCAGTCAGCCGGCGTGGGTCACCCGTCCTCTGCAGATCGGGTCGAAGTGCCTCCTCCGGGAGATCCAATGGAATAGCCGGCAACAGATACTGGCACATCTGCCCCACCTTCTCCTCCAGCGTCATTCGCCTCAAGAGATCCTCGACGCGAGTTTCCACAGGCAAATCGGGGCTCAGATAGGGTGGCTTCATGTCGTCCATTAGTGCCCTCCTCCTTTCCAGAACTGTCTAAATCGTTATCGTCATTGTAGTCAAC
>Ga0190359_1001994_pt1 | contig 12428 bp, 7 predicted proteins | sample 48721823_MG_FD_161269 | JGI IMG/M metagenome (GOLD analysis project Ga0190359, IMG submission 161269) | Hydrothermal vent microbial mat bacterial communities from Southern Trench, Guaymas Basin, Mexico - 4872-18-2-3_MG | ecosystem: Environmental > Aquatic > Marine > Hydrothermal vents > Microbial...
GTACTGGTAGTTGGTGCTGGGGTGGCAGGCGTTCATGCTGCCTTGAATCTTGCTGATCTTGACTTTAAGGTGTATTTGGTAGAGAAACAGCCACATATTGGCGGCAAGATGACCCAGCTCTATAGAACTGCTGAAGACAATTTTGCTCTTGGAGCAATTACACCAATACTTCTGGAAGCAGTAAACAAACCAAATATCGAGATACTAACATTAGCGGAGCTTGAAAAAATTGATGGAGAGCCAGGGGAATTTACGGTGTCAATTAAGAAAATGCCCCGCTACGTAGATCCAATCAAGTGTGTAACCTGTGGCCTCTGCTGGCCTGAATGTCCTGTTCAGGTTCCAAGTGAATTCAATTATAGTTTGGGAAAAAGGAATGCAATCGGTATGCCCTATGCCGGAGCAGTACCCAATAAGCCTTCTATCGATCCTAGCACCTGCTTGCATATGAAGGGCGAAGAATGCACGAAATGTGCAGATGTCTGCCCGACAGATGCCATAAATCTTGATGCCAAAGAGACTATTCAGGAGCTAAAGGTTGGCGGGATCGTTCTAACTCCTGGTGTGGAGCCCTATTACGGCTCATCTGAGGCCAAAAAGCTTGGTCATGGCACAATGGCCAATGTTATCGATAACTTTCAGATGGATAGATTGGTCAGCATTTATGGACCCACAAAAGGCCAGGTAACGAGACCATCAGACGGGGAAGTAGCCCACAAGATTGCCTTTATCCAATGCGTTGGCTCAAGAAAATCGGGCGATGACAGCCTTGAATACTGCTCTTCTGTCTGCTGTATGTATTCTATACGCTCAGCAATGTCTACACAGGCAAAGGATGTAGAAAACGACATTACCATATTTCACAATGACATAATGGCCACATCAAAACCATCTGAAAAGGTTTTTGGTGAGGCAAAAGAAAATGGGATAAAATTTATAAGGGGAAATGTCTCATCCATCACTGAGGATCCAGAGACGCATAATCTTATCCTCCATTATGTCACTGAAGCAGGTGGAGAATCCCATGAGGAGGTCTTTGATCTGGTGGTTCTCTCTTTAGGTCTTATTCCTTCCCAAAATGGCGTTAACCTTGCAGAGTCCATTGGCATCCCGCTCAATTCCTGGAAATTTCCTGAACTAACGGAACACTCAAATCTTGCATCACCCGGCATTGCAGTGGGGGGCAGTTTTAAATCTCTTGAGGATACGCCCTTAGCAGTTGCAGATTCACAGGCCGCTGCCATGGAGGTAGCAGATTTTTTATCGGATGCTGAATCCGAGATTAAAAAAAGTAGCCTGCCGCCTGAGCTTGATGTAAGCGGCATCCCACCAAGGGTTGGTGTGTATGTATGTGAATGTGGAGGGATCATACCCAAGGTTGTAGACACAAAGCAACTCCATGAATTTGCAGGCACATTAGACGGGGTTGAAGACACCAGGATTTTTCAATATGCCTGCTATTCCGAAGGAATGGAGGAAATTCAAAAAAGCATCAAAGAAAACGAAATCAACAGGGTTGTAATGGTTGCCTGCAGTTATCGTAGTCACCTGCCTAAATTTCAAAACATGATCAGGCAGGTTGGGTTAAACAAATTTCTTGTTGAGATGGTAAATGCCAGGGAACTATGCGCCTGGGTCAATATCGAAGAAAAGGATAAGGCCACTGAAAGAATGAAAGAAGAAATTAGGGGAATAGTAGCCAAGGTTAAAGGCCTTGAATCTTTACCAGTTTACACACGAGACGTTGTACAGCGCAGCCTCGTTTTAGGCGGTGGTGTGGCAGGAATGACAGCGGCCTTAAGTATATCATCCCATGGAATACCAGTGGATATAGCTGAAAGGACTGAGATCTTAGGCGGTAATGCAGCCCGTCTTTCTCATAGCACAAAAGGTGGAAATGTCTCTGCATACATTGATGACCTTGTAAAGGAGGTTAATGAAAATCCCTTGATAAATGTAATCTTTAATGCAGAGTTACAGGAAGTAAAGGGGCGCGTTGGGCAATTTTCAAGCAGAATCAATACGCCATCAGGCGAATATGAAAATGAGTATGGTACAATAATTGTTGCGACAGGGGGAAGAGAGCATGTGCCACAGGGGTATCTCTATAAAGACAGTAAAAACGTGATTACCCAGTTAGAGCTCGAAGAGATGATAAGAAATGATGACGCGGCGCTCAAAAGCGCCAATTCTGCTGTAGTTATCCATTGTGTTGGATCAAGAAATGAGGAAAGACCTTATTGCTCTCGTGTATGTTGTTCTCAGTCTATAAAAAATACCCTTAAGCTGAAAGAGATTAATCCGGATATAAAGGTGTCCCATTTACATAGGGATATCAGAACTTACTTTCTTAATGATATTCAGTATAGAAAGGCGCAGGAGGCGGGAGTTAACTTTATTCGCTTTGATGAGGAGAAAGGATTAAAGATATCCCAGGATAATGGCCTGCTGGTAGAAGCAACCGATATGAAGGCAGGAGCAAGAATTGAGTTAAAGCCTGATCTAATTATATTAAATGCCGCTATAATTCCTGATGAGGGTAATACTGATCTTTCCAGGCTTCTTGGAGTGCCATTGGGTGAATACAATTTTTTCGAAGAGGAAGACTATATGACCTTTACACCTGTAGACTTTAGTAAGAAGGGTGTATTTCTATGCGGCCTTTCACATGGCCCAAAGACAATAGATGAGAGCATTGCCCAGGCGAAGGCCGCTGCAATCAGGGCATTATCAGTGCTGACAAAAGATAAACTTGTCCATCAAAATGTTTATGCAGAGGTAAATCCTGGCAAGTGTATAGCGTGCCTTACCTGTGTAAGGGTATGTCCCTTTGGTGTGCCCTTTATAAATGATGATGGCGTGGCAGAGATTATCCCTGTTGAATGTAGGGCATGCGGCGTCTGCGTAAGTTCCTGTCCTAATGATGCAATAGAGCTCAAAAGCTTTACTGATTTTGATGTAATACCGCAAATAGAGACAATGTTTGCATAATGAATAGAAGGAGAAGAAAATGACGGAATTCGAACCAAAGATAATTGCTTTTTGTTGTCACTATTGTGCCCTTGCAGCAGCGGATGTAGCTGGAAAAACAGGACTTCAATTCTCACCTAACATAAGGATAATACGAGTGCTGTGCACAGGCAAGATCGAAGTACCTCACCTTCTCAAGGCCTTTGAGTCTGGTGCAGACGGGGTTGTGGTGATTAGTTGTAAGTTTGGAGAATGCTATTTCAAAGAGGGCAATTTTAGGGCACAAAAGAAGGTGGAGCGGGCACAATCTTTGTTGCAAGAGGCGGGACTGAAACCGGAACGATTACTGTTTGATTTTGTGCCCGGCCCTGGAGCAAAGAAATTTGTCGATATACTTAATGGAATGACTGAAAGGGTTCGGTCTTTAGGCCCAAATCCATCAGTGCATTAACGAATGGCCATTAAATAATTAATAGAGAGGGAGATGAATCATGATAGTTGCTGAAAGAAAGCCATTTTCAGAGATACTGTCTATGGTAGAGGATTATTCCAGGATTCTCGTCGTGGGCTGTGGCTCCTGCGTTACTATTTGTATGGCTGGAGGCGAGGAAGAGGTGAAAATCCTGTCATCGCAATTACGATTGGCATTTAAGAAAAATAAAAAAGATATAGAGGTTGAAGAGGCCATGGCCTTGCGCCAGTGCGATGATGAGTACATGAATAATCCTGAATTAATTAATAAGGTAAAAAAGGCAGATATTGTGATATCTATGGCGTGTGGTATTGGCGTCCAACACGCAACAGCCTTTTTTAATCGTATTATAACTGACAAACCAATCAAAATAGTGCCTGGCTTAAACACTACTTTTATGGGCGCAAATTTGGACGTGGGCGTTTGGGAGGAACGCTGTGTTGGTTGCGGAGATTGTGTGCTCGAGAAGACAGGTGGCATTTGTCCTATTACACGATGCGCTAAAAGCCTGTTGAATGGCCCCTGTGGGGGATCTTCTAATGGAAAATGCGAGATCAACAAGGAAACTGATTGTGCATGGCATCTCATTATAGAACGACTTGAGGCGTTGGGAGAACTGGACAGGATAAAGCCGATTGAAATGTTTAAGGACTGGAGACCGAGCCATGATGGTGGTCCGAGAAAGATAATAAGGGAGGATATGAGAATATGAAGTCTGGAAGTAATCTTGAAAGGCTTTTGGAAAAGGGAGAATTTGTCGTTACAGGAGAATTAGGGCCTCCAAAGGGTACGGATGTAGATGTGGTTAAAAAAAAGGCATCCATGCTAAAGGGTAATGTTGATGCAGTTAATATTACCGATAATCAGACTGCCATCGTGCGTATGTCTTCGATTGCAGCGGCAAAAGTCTTGATAGACGAAGGGCTGGAGCCAAATATGCAGATGGTGGCCAGGGATCGAAACAGGATCGCTATGATGTCTGATCTTTTTGGTGCAAATGCCCTTGGAATTAGAAACATGCTCTGCCTTTCCGGCGATCACCAGACATTTGGAAATCACCCCGAGGCCAAGAATGTTTTTGATATAGACTCCATTCAGATGATCTATATGGTTAAAACCATGAGGGATGAGCATAAGGTAATCTGTGGGGATGAGATAGAAGGCGATTTCAAGATGTTTATCGGGGCCGCATGTAACCCCTTTGCTGATCCATTTCGATACAGGGTTCACAGGCTTGCAAAAAAGGTGGAAGCCGGCGTTGATTTTATTCAAACCCAATGTATCTATGATATGAAGCGATTTAAAGAATTTATGAAGCAGGTTGTGGATATGGGGTTGCATGAAAAATGTAAGATTTTAGCTGGGGTTACCCCCCTTAAATCAGTAGGTATGGCCCGATATATGGCTGCCAATGTGAGCGGGATTATTATACCGGAAGAAATGATTGCCAGACTTAAGGGGGCAGGAAAAGGTAACGTTGCCACTGAAGGAATAAAGATTCTCTGCGAGCAGATGCAGGAACTCAAAGAAACAGAAGGAATTGCCGGAATCCATCTAATGGCGATTGAATGGGAACATAGGGTGCCTGAGATTATGGAGATGGCAGGGTTCCTTCCAAGACCGAAACCGTAAACAATAGCCACTTTACATTCCGTTTTTTCCTTGTGGCATTAACGGTGGACAAGTCCTTCCATATGTAATATTAGGTGGTCTTGAAGAGCGGGAAAGCTTGATAATTTATCACTTTCCCGCTCTCGGCATTTTAGGCCACCAGATCCAGTTTTATATCTCCTTTCAATTGATTCAGGAGCTTTGTAAAGCATCTGACACCGGCGTTGCCATAAAACTATCCAACTATGGATAGGAAAATATCATAAAAATAGGGTTTTAGAGACAATATTATGGGTTGTTCCGGATGGATTCCTTCATTTTTCTTCTTATGAGCAGGTAGCCTCCAAAACCAAGCAAAAGACCGATAATGAAAATCAGGGTATTATCCTTAAACATTCCATAAGAAACTGCCACTATGCCAATCATACATATTAAAATTATCGGAGTTTTGTCTGTCAGTATATATAAGATAACGCGAAATGTCATACAGGCTTTATGATAAATTATGCGAAACCAGGTTGCCTTTCTACATTGTGTGGCAGACATTCACCAGTCTACCTACCTTTTCTATCTCTACTACAACCTCATCGCCATCGGTCATATATATAGAGGGTTCACGAAAGGTACCGACTCCATGGGGAGTACCGGTGAGAATAATATCACCGGGTGTCAAGGTAAAATTGTGTGATATAAAGCTGATAAGCTCAGGGAGTTTAAATATCATCATGCTTGTTGTGCTATCCTGCATGATCTGACCATTAAGCCAGCACCGTATCCCAAGCGAATGAGGATCAGGAATATCATCGGCGGTAGTAATCCATGGGCCGAGAGGACAAAAAGTATCAAGAGATTTCCCCCTCACCCATTGCCCATCACCAAATTGTAGATCTCTGGCGCTCACATCATTGGCGCAGGTGTATCCAAAAATTGCTTCCATGGCCTCGGTTTCTGAACATTTATGTACTCTCTTTCCAATAATAACAGCCAGCTCTGCTTCAAAATCTACCTTTTTAGTAAGATTCACATCCCAGGTGATCAAGTCTTTATGACCAATCAAACTATTCGGAAATTTTGCAAAGATCAGAGGAAATTTCGGAACATCTCCTTTGCTCTCTCGAATATGATCGCTATAGTTTAGTCCAATCGCAACTATTTTAGATGGACTGCTCACGGGTGGAGCAAGGGTAATATTAGCTAGAGCTATAGCCTTTCCAGAAGGCTTACATTCGGTTTTTGTCTTGATGAAATCGATCATTTCACCTTTGAAATCGCAAGGTATAAGACTGTTATCATTTATGATACCTAACCGAATACGTTCTTTATCGTGGAACTGTGCTATTTTCATAAAGACCTCACATACTCGTTGATTAACTATTATTGATATCGAGGATATCTAACGATATTGTTGGTTTTTTTACAAGATAAGGTAATAGTTCAGCCACAAAGACACCAAGTCACCAAGATTATTATATAATTCTTTACAAAATTGGTAAATAATTACCAGTTTATAGGTAAATTAATGCCACTTTTTGGTGAATTTTTCATATTTTTGACATATCGCCTGCCGGATGCTATGTCCACAATTCAGTTTTATGAAACATGCCAGAATACCCCGTGCTGTCCACGGGGATGAGTGGCATCCTTTCAGTCCCCCTCCCTCGGTGGAAGGGGTAAGGGGAGAGGGTGAGGGGGTTTCCCCACTTTATTGTATCCCTGTTTCCTCTCCTTTTTCTTTATTATCATGGCTAGTAATTGATATCTTTTTGATAGAGCGCTTATCAGCATCCGTGATAATGAATTTCAGGTTGGCAAACTCAAAACTTTCACCAATCCGGGGTATCTTTTCCATATGCTTGAGGAGAAAACCTCCCACTGTTTCGTAATCATCCTTGGGAAGCCCTAGATTGAGATGATCATTGAGTTCATCTATTTCCATTCGGGCGTTCACGAGGTATTTATTGTGTGTAATTTTTACAAAAAAATGCTCTTCTTTATCGTACTCATCATATATTTCTCCGACAACCTCTTCAAGTATGTCTTCAATAGTAACAATGCCTGTGGTGCCGCCATATTCATCAACAACTATAGCAATACTATTCCCTTCAGTTCGCAGGTGCTTAAGAAGTTCATCAACAGGGGCGGTGTTGGGGACATATGGGGCGGGACGCATTATATCCTTGAGGGTTAGCGTTTTTTGCCGGGCAGTAAGGAGGTCAAAGGCGTGAACAATGCCTATGATATTATATGCTTCCTCTGAAAATACTGGTATTCTTGAGTAACCGGTTTTTTGGGCAAGGCTTATAGCCTTGTCAATATGGTCTTGTATCTCTAATGCTTCTACGTTGACGAGCGGTATCATAACGTCTTCCACCTCGGTTTCAGAAAAGTCAAATATACGCTCGACGATTTTTTTCTCAGCTGTTCTCAGACTGCTGTCTATATTCCACATGTCTAAATAGTTCTCAAGATCTTCACGTGTAGCGTAGGGCTTAAGCCGAGCGCTGCCCACGCCAAAAAGCATCATAAAAAGGGTTGTCAGCCACGTCAGGACTAATATAAATGGATAGAAAAGTATGGATATCACCTTGAGAGGATATACAAGATACGGGGTTATTTCTTCAGCATGGTAGCGATAGATAGTTTTTGGGGTAATCTCTCCTAAAATGAGGATAATCGGTGTCATGATGAGTATGGTTGCATATTTATATTGTTCGCCAAGGTAGTTGATAATCAAAAGCGTTGCAATTGCATTGCTCAGTACCTCAAATATATTGGTGCCAAGCAGTGTTGTAGAGAAGAATTTTTCCGGGGTGTGAAGAATCGCTTCCACCAATGTGTGTTTTTTCGAGCCCTGTTCTGCAAGGGCCTTTATGCGCGCCCGGTCCACAGAAACCATCGCAGTTTCGGTTCCTGAGAAAAATCCCTCACAGAATATAGAGGCGAAAATAAGAAAAATCCATAGGAGAAGTTCAAGCATTGTTTTTGCCCTCTCTATCGGTTTCATCCATTATCTCACCGAAAAGCTCCTCAAGGATATCCTCAAGCGTAACCATTCCAACTGTTTTCCCATGGCTGTTGGTCACTATTCCTATATGGCTTTTGTTTTTCTGAAATTGAATCAACACAGACAATGCATTTCTACCTTCAGAGATAAATGTTGGCTTTCTTAGAATAGACTTTATTGTCGGAAACTTTTTTCTGGATGCAGAACCTTTAAGACGCAGGAGATCTTTTGCATGGACAAAGCCGGTGATATGGTCAATGCTTTTTTTAAAAACAGGGTATCGTGAGAACTTTTTTGTCTCAATAATTTCCATAAGGGATTCTTCACTGATATCCTGTGGCACTGCTGCTATCCTGTCTCGTGGTATCATTATATCGGATATAGATATATCATCCAGATGAAAGGCCTTGTGAATAAGATCACGCTCACCAGGTTCAATTGTTCCCTCTTTGCTGCCAATATCTACCATTGATTTGAAGATACCCTCATCAATTGTTGCTGAATCGAGGGGCTGTTTTGTCGGGTCTTTCACAAAGAGGCGGATAAATACCTTTGCAGCGGAATTGAGCACATGTCGAAGTGGAACTATGGCACGTGAAAAAAGGTATAGAGGATATGAGTTAAAGCAAGCTATCTTTTCTGGAAATTTAACCGCTATGGTTTTAGGTATTATCTCCCCAAAGAGCAGGAGTACAGGCACAGTCACTGCCATGGAGAAAAAGGGAAGAAACTGGTTGCTGATTATATCCTTTGTAAGAGAGTAAACAAGTGCAGCGGCCACGACAGAGATGCATATATTCACAATCTCATTACCTATAAGCACTGTGGTGAGAAATGTGCTCGGAGCCTTTAGGAGATTTATTATATATTTAAACCTCGAACCTTTTCGGATTTTTCTTCGGTGCAGCCTGACCTTACTGAGTGAAAAAAAGGCGGTCTCAGATGAAGAAAAGAAACCTGAAAGAAGTAATAAGATAATAATGGATACAAGCTTTATGTAAAAGTACATTTCCTCTTAAGGAAGGCAAATAGGGTGGTTTTAATATGTTTGCTGTACTGAGGAGATGAGAAACTTAATTTTTGAAAAAATTCTTCCATCAGATGATTTATTTCACAATACTTCTACAATCTACATTATATGCATAACAGTAGTTATTTCAGAAGTCAACCTAAATAGATCTTTTCTGGAATAGGGGTTCTTCTTTGAAAGAATCGACATATTTACCTGCTGCAGATATATCAACTCAAGCTTCACTAGTGTCATGTCAAGTCTCGAGTGTCATTGCGAGCTGATCGAAATTATTTCTAATGCATTGAATAATTATATAACTAAAGCAGCCAGTTCTCCGACGTCGGTCATTTTAATATCCAGTTGTCAGTAGTCAATTATCATTGATAGATGGTCGGTGATGAGTATTTCCGAAAAATTTTTAGGTAGTAACGTGGACAGCCTGGCTGTTTCCTCCCTCTTCAGTGCCTTAAAAGTGTAAGTACTAATATTTTGATGTCAAGACATACCGACCAGTTATCCACATGCCAAACGTGTCAGTCAGGGAAGTCATAAATAACAACGCTTGTAAGCAATTACTCTTTATGAATATAAGATCTTTAAGAAAATAGGTGTTTACCATTGACACATAAGGGCAAATTCCTTACACTTCGGCCCACAAAAAGCGAGTCCTTATTGTCTCATGGCATTGCTAATGCTAATCTCTCTTTACTCAAACGGGCTTTGCCATTGTTCACATTTTATGAAAATTATCAAGGCAGTCCATGAATACGTCAAAAGATCCACGTAATCCAGACCTTAACGAAGGCGATAGTATAAATGACTATCGCATTTGCAGGGTTTGTTCGCTTAAGCAAATTAGTTCCATTTTCTACGAACTGGAACATGAAAAAACGAAAGCCCGGCATGTTCACATCAGTGCAAACGATACGGAGAACACCTTCAGCGTTGCGTTTAAAACCGTGCCCGCAGATTCGACCGGTGTTGCGCATGTTTTAGAACACACGGTTCTCTGCGGTTCCAGATCTTTTCCGGTGCGGGACCCATTCTTTTCAATGTTAAAAAGAAGTTTATCTACGTTTATGAATGCGTTTACCGCCTCAGATTGGACTATGTACCCATTCTCAACCCAGAATAAAAAAGATTTCTATAACCTGCTGGATGTATACCTGGATGCGGCTTTTTTCCCAAATCTGGATTCACTCAGCTTCAAACAGGAAGGCCACCGTTTGGAGGTTGAGCCAGATGCAGATGAAAAGGGCACCTTCAAGCTGACGTATAAAGGGGTCGTTTATAATGAGATGAAAGGGGCTATGTCATCCCCCAGTGAGGTGCTGGCCAGATCTCTTTTACAGGCTCTCTATCCATCCACGACCTACCGCTTTAACTCCGGCGGAGACCCTGCTGTCATTCCTAAATTGACCCATGAACAGCTGAAGGCATTCCACAGGCGCCATTATCATCCGAGTAATGCCTTCTTTTATACATATGGCAATCTTCCGTTGAAAGATCACCTAAACTTTATTCAGGAGAAAATACTGCGCCATTTTGACGCAATTGATCCACAGACCGAAGTGCCTTTACAAGTGCGCTGGAAAGAGCCCAAATACGAGACATATTATTATCCATTTAATAAAGATGAAGATCCCACGAAAAAATGTCAGGTGTGCCTGGCATGGCTGACGGCAGACATCAAGGATTCATTTGAGGTCCTGGCCCTTACCCTTTTAGAACAAATCCTTCTGGGCAATTCCGCTTCCCCTCTTCGTAAGGCCTTGATCGACTCAAAGTTAGGAACCTCATTAAGTGATGGAGCTGGCTTTGATGCGGGTAACCGCGACACATTGTTCGCGGCCGGCCTGAAAGATGTGAAAGGATCTGATGCGGATAATATTGAAAAAATTATTTTTGATGTTTTCGAGCGCCTGGCCGATGGTGGAATTGATAAAAGACTGATTGATTCGGCCATTCACCAGCTTGAATTTCATCGTAAAGAAATAACCAACCACCCGTATCCATATGGGATTCAGCTGCTGCTTAATTTTTCTGGAAGCTGGTTTCATGGTGGTGATCCTGTAAGAGTTCTTAACTTTGATGAGGATATAGCTAAGCTGCGAGACATGGTATCCAGAGAACCATTTTTTGAAAACAGGATCAAGTCGTATTTTCTTGACAACCCACACAGGGTTCGGCTGACACTCATGCCTGATCAAGAGATGGCAGTGAAGGAAGGGATGCGAGTTACCAGGGAACTTGATGTGATAAAGACGCGTATGACCGAATCTGATCTTGTAAAAATCAGAAAAGACAGTGATGCCCTGAAAAAACTTCAGGAGAGGGCGGAAGATGTTTCCGTGCTCCCTTCACTGGAAAGGGAGGATATTCCACCGTGGGTAAAAGGTATTCCTGAGACGGTCATGACCGAACCAGCGCCAGCAGCCTGTTATCAGCAACCCACCGCCGGAATTTTTTATTTTTCCGCCGCAGCAGGCGGTGGCAACATTCCACAAGAACTCATTCCCCTGGCCCCATTTTTTTGTCATGCCTTTACAAAAATCGGGACAACACGACGGGATTATGCCGATATGGCACAATTAATTGATGCCTATACTGGTGGTATCGAACTTTCGGCACAGGCTCGAAACAAATTTGACAGCGAAGGCGCCTGCCTCCCTTTTGTGACATTCAATGGAAAATGTCTTACCCGGAATCAGGACAGAATGTTTGAAATCATATCAGAATTGTTGTGTTCGTTTGATTTTTCAGACCTTAATCGTTTAAAGAGCTTGCTGTTCGAGTACCGAGCAGGCCTGGAAACTATGGTTATCCACAATGGTCACCAGTTGGCCATGTCGCTTGCTTCCAGGAATTTTTCTGCCACAATGGCGCTTTCTGAGAGCTGGCATGGTATTCACCAGTTAAAAATGATAAAAGATCTGACCGCGAATATCACGGATGATCAACTGGAAAAACTTTCAGCCGATTTGAAGTTAATCGGCAGAACCATACTAACCCGCAATAACTTTAAGATGGCATTAATAGGTGAAGAGCAGCAACTTCAGGCCGCGCTTCCTCTGGCGTCTTCGCTTCAGAAAAATCTTTCACCTGAGAATAGCGAGGGATTTAAACCACCACACATTGAAAAAAATGACGAGATTCCAAGAGAAGGATGGAGCACCGCCTCGGCAGTATCATTTGTGGCCCAAACCTTTCCGGTGGTGCGTATGGTGCATGAGGATTCGCCGTCACTGGCAGTTATCAGCAAAATCCTCCGGTCCATGTACCTGCATCGCGAGATAAGGGAAAAGGGCGGCGCCTATGGTGGTTTTGCCATTTATAATCCTGAAAGCGGGCTTTTCGGG
>Ga0190359_1001996_pt1 | contig 12428 bp, 11 predicted proteins | sample 48721823_MG_FD_161269 | JGI IMG/M metagenome (GOLD analysis project Ga0190359, IMG submission 161269) | Hydrothermal vent microbial mat bacterial communities from Southern Trench, Guaymas Basin, Mexico - 4872-18-2-3_MG | ecosystem: Environmental > Aquatic > Marine > Hydrothermal vents >...
CTTATAATATAATACTCTTTTCTTTTATTTAATTAGGATAATAAAATCTCTCTTTCCTAGTTATATTCCCTAAATCGGCTAATTTTAGACATTAATTTGCCAATTTTAGTGATTTTAATTGATGTTAATGATGTTAATGATGTTAATATTATTTCTCTCTATTTATTATTATAATTAAAATAGCTACACTAAACCATTTTTATGTTAACATAATAAACCTGAAATTGTCAAATAAAAATAAAAAAATCGAGTATCGCGTAAAGAAAAAGTACCCTGCTAAAGCTTATACTAACTTTTATTGTTTGCTAACTTTCTTAGTTAGTAATAATAACTTCAATACTGCTGGATTTACAGATATTTTATTTTTTAATATAATACGGTTAGATATTGTCCTCCCATAAAATAATTTATTTGCCTGCTCATCCTCTTCAATAACTGAACCTTGTAGGGAAACCCCGATATAAGCTCCTTTACTTATAGAATAAGAATATATCGAAGCTTTAAGCTTATAATCTGTATCTGCTGAAAGAGACCTTCCCAGAGGGCCTGCGGCAATACTTGCACTGCCTCCCAGAGTAAAATTCTCTTCCATAAATCCCTCCATCCCCCGTTCATTATAAATAACTAAAACTAGGGCAATTGATTGAATGCCTATCTGAGGACCAGCACTTATACTTTTAATCTTTACAAAGGCTGGACCATACCATATCCTCGTTTTACTATCTTTTCTAAATATTATACCTTTTCCATACTGCCCACCTATTCCTATTCCTATTTTAATTATAGATGGGAAAATAGCTATGCCTTTTGCTTCTTTCAAAAGCGCTCCAAAGGCACCACTATCCCCTGATGCTGACATTTCTTCCAAGACCTTGATAGATTCGTTAATTGTTTCTGTTGGGGTCATCGTCTTAGGAGCTGCTTGGCTTATGAAAACTAAAATTAAAACAAACAGCAATGCTAAAACAATATGTTTAATTACTTTGCTTTTCATCTTCTGTTTTACGCCTCCATAATTCACAATTAGAATTTTTTATAAAACTTTTCTTCTCCTTTAATCTTGCCTCTGCTTACGCAGGAGCGAAATCGGTGAAACTTATCCCGGGGAAATGGGAAACGAGAATTAGATTTGATTTAAATTTTTTATCTCCATTACTTCTCTATATAAATTTAGCATTCTTTCAGACACTATATCTATACTATATCTTTCTGAGGTCTTTAATGCCCCCTGAGAGAGTCTTTCTCTTAATTCTGGTTCTCTGATAATTTTATCTAAGGCATTAGCAAACTTTTCGATATCATTATCATTATCGACCAACAGTCCGTCTAGCCCATCTGTCAGTATATCTACTGCTCCCGGCGCCTTAACTGCTAATACGGGAATACCGGAAGCCAAAGCTTCTATAATTACTATACCAAAGGTTTCTGTAGTCGAAGCAATGGTAAATAGATACGCTATTTTATAATAATGGCGGATTTCTTCATTTTTGACTTCACCGGTGAATATCACCTGTTCTTCTATTTGTAAAGATCGAACCAGATTTTTTAGTTCTTCTATAGCTGGTCCTCCCCCTACTATCAACAACCTCACATTACTAATGCCCTTCCTTTTTGTAATAGCTAAGGCCTCTATTATCTTATCGATGCTTTTTTCTTGAGCTACCCTGCCTACATAGAGAATTATTTTATCATCTTCTTTGAGATTATATCTCTTTCTAATTTCTGAACACTTTAGCTCATCTTTCTGCCTAAATGGATCCAAATCTATTGCATTAGGTATAACTTCAATTCTATTCTTAATACCATAACTTTTTATTAATTCTTTCATTGACCCAGAGGGTGTAGTAATACAATCAATCTTATAAGCCAAGTTAAATATTATTCTTTTAATTGCTTCTTGAGTTAATTTTTCTGGTATAGGCGCAATATAATAAGCATAGCGTTCATATTGAGTATGAAGAGTTAGAATCTTGGGAATACCTAATTTTTTTCCATACATTATTGCTGGTGAACTTAACACAAAGGGGTGATGAACATGAATAATATCGGGATTAAATTCGGTTATTACTTTTTTCGCTCTAAAGGACAAAGGTATAGCAATAGGATATTTTACTTTTTTAGTTAAATTTACTGACCTATATCTGAATACATTTTTCTCCTGGTCAATATAACCATCTACCTGAGGAGCAAAAACATAAGTTTCATGCCCTTTTCTTTCGTAGGCTTCTTTTAAAGATACTATACTGGTAACAACCCCATTAACTAAGGGTTTATAACAATTAGTAAAAAAAGCAATTCTCATTTTGTTTTCTCCATAATCTTAAATTAAATTATTATTCTATCCAGTTTTGATTATTTTTATTTTTTTTCTGCTTCCTTTAACCAATATTCTGCCTTCTTGTTATCCGGCTCTAAACGGAGAACTTCCCTCCAATTGTTTGCTGCCTCCTGATAATTTCCTCGTTCATAATAAATTCTACCCAACCAATAATAAGCCGAGGAAAAATTAGGATTATACCTAACTGCCTGACGATATTCGTATATAGCTTTCTCATATAATTTTTGTTCGTAAGAATTATATCCTGCCTCGTAATGAGAATATGCTTCCTTCCCGTATTTTATAGAATTTTCTACTTTGGTATAAAAATATTGAGCCCGAGGATAATAGGGATCAATCTCTAACACTTTTTGCCAGGAAGAAAGAGAATCATTCAATCTGCCAATTTCATAGAATACTCTGCCTAACCAATAATGGGCTTTGATTATTTTTGGGTCAATTTCAATCGCTTTTTGTAAGTATAGAATACAGCCATCATAATCTTCTCTTTGATAAGCTGCATATCCTAATCGATAATAAGCAAAAGCCAATTTTTTTTGGGCTTCTGGAGAAATTACTTTCTTTTTTTGAATAAGCTCTATATATCTCTCCCACTCCCTTGCCTCTCTATAGTACCAGTTAGTATATTGATAAATCTGGGCAAGATAGTAATGAGCTTCTATAAAATCAGGGTCAGCCTTAACAGCTTTTTCACCATATTCAATGGCCTGAACCCATAACTCTTTATTGGGATAATTTGCCCCCTGGTAAGTGTCAATTGCCTCTTCCATCTTGTTTATAGCCATTTCCAGGTAATCAGATGCTTCTTGAGAAACAGTCTCCCCGGTAGTTTTTTCCTGACCAATTGCAAAACTAAAACTGAATGTTGATAACAAAGCACAAATAATTATACTTGATATTAAAAATATTTTAAGACATTTCTTTTTCATCTTTATTTTCTCCTTTCAATCTTTATTTTAATTATATCATCTTTTTTGATATTAAGTCTATAACATCAAATATTATGGACAGATAGCTAAAAAAGGTAAAAAAGGATCAATATTTATTTTTTGTTTTTCTAATTCTCTCGCCAAGATAAAGCTCATATTTATGTCTAGTATGCCTATCTTAATAATATTATAAATAATATTGTTAAGAAGATATTTATTATTTGTATGAAAGAAATCTGTCCTGACTGGCGTATTAGATTATGGGAACTTTTAACCAATAAAACTATCCATATCCTATCTAATAGATTAAAATAAATTGTAAAGGGAAGAAAAATATGATAAAAAGATTTAAGAAATACATTATATTATCTATAATAGTCTTTATCTTGGTAGCTTTTAGCTCAATATCTATCTATGCCTGGGATAACTGCCCGTATGGCTTAGAAGATGACCCTTATCCTGGGGAATGCAAAAGATATATAGATACAGATGGGGATGGTATTTGCGACCGCTCTCAACTGGCTCCTGAAGACCGTGAGAATATAAAAGATGACATCAATTATTCTGAAGAACTAAAGGAGAATGCTGCACAAGAATTAATTGTTGCTGAGGCTGTAAACAGTCAAAAAACAATCCCCAACTCTCCTTCTACGGAGAGGAAATATCTACCAAATTATAATTTTTTAGAAATATTTTTAATAACTCTTTTAATATATTTTGGTGGAAAATTATTAGCTCGAAAACTAAAAATAAGTGTTTGTCAACAAAGAAAATTTTGGAACATTCTATTATTAGTCAGTTTTATCGGTTCAGCTGGAATAGGAATGATTTTGGTATTTATTAGAGACTTTGAATGGTTTAAGTCTATTGATTTTAACTTTCTATTCTGGCACGTAGAATTTTCTATTGTTATGACTCTATTAGGCCTATTTCATGCTCTCTGGCATTTAAAATATTATCTGTCGATATTCAAAAAGAAAAAGAGAAAGAAAGAAGACAATGCCTGCAGGCCCTAAAAAGTAGAAAGAATTAAAAAAATTATGATTACAGATTCAGAGTGTATTAATAAAACTGATAAACAGTTAGTAGCTCTAACTTTAAAAAATCAAGACTACTATTTATGCCTAATGAAACGTTATGAGGGCAGGCTCCTTAATTATATTCTAAAAATATCCAATATAAATAAAGAAGATGCAGAAGATATTTTGCAGGAAGTATTTCTCAAGGCCTACCAAAACTTAAATGATTTTGATTTGAATTTTAAATTTTCTAACTGGATATATAGTATTGCTCACAATACCACTATCAGTACTTTCAGAAAGAAAAATATTCGTCCCCAGTCAGTTTCCTGGGATAATGAAGAATTAATAAACATATTGGAATCCACCTATAATGTGGAAAAAGATACTATTCGACAATTAGCTTATGAGCAGATACTGGATATTATCAATCGTTTACCTTTAAAATACAAAGAAGTATTAATTTTAAAATTTATTGAAAACAAAGATTATAAGGAAATAAGTGATATCTTGCATAAACCAATGGGTACTATAGCTACTTTAATAAACCGAGCTAAAAAGTCTCTTAAACAAGAACTACTTAAGGAGGGCCTTAAACTCTAAAATATGAAAAATATCAGTGAACAAGTATTAAAACGAATAAAAGAGAATAATATTAAACCAAAACCTCGATGGTATTTTTTAACTAAAAATTACTTTATCTGGTCGATGTTTGGAGTCTCAGTAATCTTAGGAAGTTTTGCTTTTAGCATGATTTTGTTTATTATTAAACAGCTTGATTGGGATGTCTATCATTATATTGGAGATAGTTTTCTAAAAACTGTTTTTATAAGCTTGCCCTACCTCTGGCTAATATTTCTCCTCCTATTTATTGGGGTAGCCTATTATAACTTTATCCATACTAAAAGGGGTTATCGATTTAAGTTTATATCAATTCTTTTAATCAGCCTGATAATTAGTGCAACTTTGGGCACTATCCTTTATTCTAATGGTCTTAGTGAAAATTTAGGAAATATCTTTTTTGAGAAAATTCCCTACTATAATAGATTGGTTTATACCTGTGAAAAGCAATGGATGCAACCAGAAAGAGGTCTTTTAGCAGGAATAATTATAGAAAAAGTATCCCCTGAAAACAATTTTATCCTTAAAGATTTAGATAATAATAAATGGAAAATCAAAGCTGATAAAACAATCTGGAAAGGTAAATTAACTCCTACCCCGGGTTTGAAAATAAAACTTATAGGTAAATTAATAGATAATAATACTTTTGAAGCGAGAGAAATTAGATCCTGGGAAGGTCAAGGGCAATTCAAAAAAGGGAAAAATTGGTAACTCACCTTCTAATTAAAAATAAAGGAAGGAATATTTTTTACTTACTATTTTCTTCTGCAGCCTGAAAATATAGATCCTGTAATTCTAAATTTATATTTAATTCTCCTCTACCCTCTAAAGCACTTAGAAGTTTGTGCTTTACTTCATTAAATTGAGAACGATATTGAGGGTCAACTGAAGACGCAGCTGGAAGTTCAAGCTTTAAAAAGTCTACTTTTTCCCCATTTTTACTAATGGAAAAATCTAAATGTGGACCAGTAGCTAAACCAGTAGCACCCACATATCCGATTATTTCACCTTGCTTCACTTTTTGACCTTTTTTTAAACCATCCGCAAAGCGAGACAAATGTCCGTACCCACTCACATAATTATTAGGATGACGAATTTTTATATAATTTCCGTATCCATCATTCCATCCTTTATAGATAACTGTTCCATCCCCGATAGTTGAAACTGGAGTTCCAGTAGGAGCAGCATAATCGATAGCTAAATGAGGCCGCCAGATTCTTAATATAGGATGAAAACGGTTATTAGAAAAATAAGAACTAATATATTTGTAATGTAGAGGAGCTCGTAGGAAAGCTTTTCTTAATGATTCGCCTTCTTCGGTATAATAATCTGCATGCCCAGTAGAATCTTTAAAGAGAATGGCAGTATGTTTACTGAGAACTTCTCCTTCGTATTGAGCAGCAAGTATCTTACCCCAACGATAAAAATCCCCTCTATGCTGTTTCTCTACTAAAATTTTAAAAGTATCTCCCTCCCTGCATTCCGTAAGAAAATCAATCTGCCAGGCAAATATTTCAGCCATTTGAAGGGCTAACTGAGGTGAATTTGCACACTCTATCATAGATTCATAAAGAGAACTTTTAATCTTTCCTTCCAGTCGGACAACTTCTGTAGAGATTTCTTCTTTAGTTACTTTTATATCTTCTGAATCAGAAGTAGGGATATCTATATAGTAAATATCGATGGGATTGGGTTTATAAGTAAATTCTGTTACCTTTCCTTCTGGACTATATTTTAAAGAATATTCACTGCCAACAGGAAGCTCGCTAAAATCCACTATAGATTTAACTTTTTCTTGTAAATTGATTATCTCAGCTGCAGAAATCCCCTTTTTAATTAGAGATTCGTAAAGGGTATCCCCCTCTTTCAAACTACCATTAACAATAATTGCTTCTTCTTTTTCTTGTTTTTCATCTTCTTTATTTTCTTGCCGCAAAAATATTTCTTCCGAAAGCTTCTCCGAATCCCCATCTTTTTCCTCATCTTTTTCATCTCTTCCAAAATCTAAAGCCACCTCTGATGAATGGGAAGAAGCAAGAAATGTATCATCATTTTGTTTTGGATGGAATAAAGGAAGAACCTTGAAATAAACTATTCCTATAACCAACGATAAGATAAATAATCCACCAATAAATAATTTTATTCTTTTTTTCCTCTTTTTTTGGTAAAAAGAAGGTGAAGTAAGATAGGAATGCTGGTAATATTTTTTTCTTAACAAAATTTTTACAACCTCTAAAGTAAATTATTTTCTATATTTCTTAAAAGTATTATAAAAATACCTATCTGTCATAGAGGCAATGTAGTCTATTACGACCTGTTCAGGTAAATTCTTACCTACATAATCTGCCCCCTTATTTTTACCCCTATTAAAAATCCACTCTTTGAAAATTAGAGAATCTTCATTACCCTGTTTAAGGTCATCAAGAAATTTATCGAAAAGATATATAAAAGCAGTCTTAAATCTAGTTTTTTTCGCTTTTAACTTTGGATTTTTATATATCCTTTCTATATTAAATTTTTTTAATTCAAAAAGCCTCTCAGCGATATTAGATGAATAACTTATCTCGTCCCGATTATAAGAATTAATAATGATATCAGTTACCAGAGAATTTATAATATCAGTATTACTTTCACCCAAATCTTTCTTAACTGCCTTCGGTAATTCTTCTTTTTTTAAAATACCTATCCGTATCGCATCTTCAAAATCTTGCCCCACATAGGAGATTGCATCTGACATTCGGACAACACACCCTTCTAAAGTAGCAGGAACTATATAAACTTGTTCTCCTCGCGACTTTCTCTGACAATAATCTATTAAGTCAGATTCGGTTTTATTTCGATACGGTCTTAGATATTTCTCATTAATCTCACCATCATGGGAAAGAATTCCATCTCTTACTTGAAAGGTCAAGTTCATACCTTTACAGGCATCAGCAAGTTTATCTACTATCCTAAGACTGTGAATATTGTGAAAAAATAAACCAATCTTTTTTTTTCGACAAATATCTTGAAGTATTTCTTCACCATCATGACCAAAGGGAGCATGCCCTAAATCATGTCCAAGGGCAATTGCTTCTATAAGATCAAGATTTAATTTTAAAGCTCTCCCTATTGACCTCGATATTTGAGAAACTTGCAAGGTGTGAATACTTCGATTAGATAATTGTTCGTCGAAACTAGCGGCAAAATAAATAACTTGAGTTTTCCCCACATATCTACGAAATGAGCCACTATATAATATATGATCTCGGTCTCTGGAGTAAGGTCCTCTAAAAGGATGAGAAATTCCACGTTCTCTTTTTGCCTCATAGTTTTTGGTAGCATAAGGAGAAAAATATTTATCTTCAAAATCAAGGATTTCTTTTTTGAAGCTCTCTTCGTTCATAATTCTTCTCCAAAATGAGAAAATAATGAGAAAATAGGGTTTGAAAATAGGTTTAAATCTAATGATAGACTAGTGTAAATTATTTTATAGGATTGTAGAGGATTCTGCAAGTATTTTTATCCCTTCACTGATCCAGCCAAAATACCTCTTACAAAATAACGTTGTAACCCTAAAAATAGACTCAAAGGAAGAATCATAGAGACGAACGCTGCTGCCGTAAGAAGCTCCCAATCCTGACCGTAAGAACCAACTAATGCACTTATACGAACAGTTAAAGGGGCAACATCAGGGGTCCCTCCTAAATAAACCAAAGCTACTAAAAGGTCATTCCAAACCCATAAGAATTGGAAGATAGTCACCGAGGCAAGTGCGGGCAAAGAGAGGGGTATTACTAACTTGCTAAATATTTGAAAGGGAGTAGCACCATCGATAGAGGAAGAATCGAATAACTCACTAGGTAATCCAGAAATGAAATTATATAATAAATATATTATAAGGGGGAGACCATATCCAGTATGAGCAAACCATATCCCTGGAAAAGTTCCAGCTAATCCTAACTTATTAAAAATCCGAAGGATAGGTATCATAGTCATCTGTAGGGGAACAACTAATAACCCCACTAAAATTACGAATAAAATCCTCCTCCCTGGAAAATCCATCCAGGCAAAGGCATAAGCAGCAAAAGAAGCAATCAATATAGGGATGATGGTAGCAGGTATGGTAATTAATAAAGTATTCAAGAAGGCTTTACCTATACCAATTTTCAGAATAACTTCTCGATAATTTTCCAAAGTATAATAGGTAAAGTTAAAAGGGTGTTGAAAAACAGTCCACCAGCCAGATGCTGCCACATCAGCAGAGGGCCGAAAAGACGTTATCAACAGACCAACACTGGGAAGTATCCATATCAAAGCTATAGTAATTATTACTAAGTGAAGCGGTATCCCCGAAATTTTTGGAATTAACTTCTTTATCATCTTATAGCCTCCTGTTCCCTAAAACGTTGGATGTTTATTATTATCATAGGAATTATAAGCACTAATAAAATAACTGCTATTGCACTCGCTCGACCATAATTTCTAAAAATAAACATCTCTTTATACATTCTATTGGCAATAACTTCAGTATTAAAATTACCGTTGGTCATTACATAGACAATATCAAATACTTTAAGAACATTAATGGTCATAGTAGTAGCTACTACTGCGATAGTAGGTTTCATCAAAGGTAAAATAATCTTCCAGAAGATTTTAAATTCCGTAGCGCCATCAACTCGTGCCGCTTCTAATAATTCTCGAGGTATTCCTTTATAACTTGCTGACAATAGCACCATGCAGAATCCAGTCCATATCCAAACTCCTACTATAATTAAACAAAAGTTATTAAGCCAGGGTCTAATGATTAGCCAGGGTAAGGGTTCCAACTGAAAAAATGAACGTAAAGCATTAAGAATACCAGTCTGAGCAGCAGAAGCTGGTCGATAAGCATAAACAAATTTCCAAATTACTCCCGCACCTACAAAGGAAATAGCCATAGGCATAAATATAACTGACTTCACTATTGATTCATATTTAACTCGATCTGTTAATACCGCTATAATTAATCCTAAAGCTACTGTCAAGGGGACAAATAGTATTACCCATAGAATATTATTTCGAAAAGAATTAAGCATGATTTCATTGGCAAAACAATAAAGATAATTTTTGAAACCAACGAATTTTTCGGAATTATAATTAAAAAAAGAGATATATAGTGTATTAATCGAAGGATAAACTAAGAAAAAGAACAAAAGGAATGCTGCGGGGATGACATATAACCAGGGTGTAATTTTCTTTGTACGTACCACAAAAATACCTCCTTTCTAAACACCAATATAAAAAATATTTAGTACAATGATCAGATTTTGTTGTTATACTATTTTCATACGAGGAGGCCCAACTCGAAAGCAGGAAAAAAGATCTCCACCCAAGATTGCGGGGAACACTCAAGCAATATATTGAGTGCCCCCGCAATAATAAATTTAATCCTGCTATTTCCGATAAGCATCCAGGGCACTAGTCTCAATGGTCATTAACACATTCTTTAGCGGTATCCCGCTTACATAGTCTAATACTCCAGTCCAGAAGGAACCGGCACCAACTGCTGATGGCATTAAATCAGAGCCATCAAAACGGAAAGTAGATGCTTCACTTAAGATTTTAGCAGCTTTACGGGTTAAATCATCAGGATAAGCAGCAGGATTTACTCGTTTGTTAGCAGAAAGTTTCCCTAACTCACCAACCCATATTTCCTGAGCTTTCGGAGATACAATGTACTCCATAAAGGCTCGAGCTTCAGGAGTATCATTAAACATAGCAAATAAATCAGCTGCTCCTAAAGCAGGAGTTCCGTATTGAGGATCAATAGGCGGGAGGGGGAAGAAGTCAAAATCTTCACCTGGAACCAAATTGGGGAAATGGTCAAGTATAAAGCTTTTAATAAAGGTTGCTTGTCTGTGCATATAAGCATTTGGCGGAGTGGTAAATAAGGCATCGGGTGAATCACCAAAATTAATAGTAAGTATGGCATTTGTCCCACCATAGACATACTTCTCATTTAAGGCAATCTGTCCAAACAATTTAAAAGCCCTTTGTACCCGATCGTCTAACCAGGAAATTCCGTGGGAAACCCATAGATCATAGACTTCAGGTTCCACAGTTCGTAGCATAATATCTTCAATCCAGTCTGTTCCTGGCCATCCACTGGCAGCACCACTTTCAAAGCCAATAGCCCAGGGGGTCTTACCATCTGCTACTATCTTGTCAGAGAGAGCAATCATTTCCTCCCAGGTAGTTGGGACAGTATAACCAGCAGCAGCAAATTCTTTAGGATTATACCATACTAAACTTTTTAGGTCAGCCGAAATAAATACCGCACAGAATTTACCCTTATAGCTTCCGAGGTCTAACCAAGTTGGCGAGTAATCGTTTTTTAGTACCTCCATATTCATAAAGGTACTTAAATCCACTAATTTTCCAGCTTTAGCAAATTCTACCATCTGTCCCGGGTTGGGGAGAGCTGATACATCTGGCGGGTTACCAGCTTCTACTTGAGTAGTTAAGATCGCAGGAAGATCCCGAGTTCCAGTAAATTCTACCTTAATCCCGGTTTCCGCTTCAAACGGAGCAACCATTTTTTTAAAAGCTTCGGCCTCGCCACCTGTCCAAACCCCAAGAACAGTTACCTTATTAGAAGCAGCAAATACACTTGAAACAAGCATTCCAATTAGCAATACTACTAATATCACAAAACTAATTTTCTTTAACATTTTCTTTTTCTTTCCTCCTTTATTTGTTAAAAAATATTTTTCTTAATTTCTTATTTCTACTTCCTAAGGCATAACACCTCCTTTTTCTTTGGTTACTTAGTTACTTAGATGATTAATATGGTTGAAAGAGAATAGTTGTTAATATTTAGTTATTCTATTATCCAGTATCCAGTTTTCTATCCAGTTTTCCACTCACCCGGTTATTTTAATTAATTAGCAATAAGGATGATTCCAGTCATAGCACCAGATGAGATTCTCTCTTAAAGTCCTGATTACTCTTTCAGTATCACCATTATCCTGGGGATTAGACCAGCTGCTAAAGATTGGTCATATCCCTACCCCAGATGTGATTGAGGCAGGCTGTTTTGGGTTTGGGATGAGAAATCTTAGGTTTGGCGCCAGTAGATACGCTTCTGGTTGACTTTGATGCCCTAACGATCTTTAACTTTTCTTCACTGCTCCGTTTACACCCTTTCATTCTAGAATAGACTCCTTTCTAATCTTGAGTTTATTCTAACTTAAGATCATCCTTTTGTTAAAGGGGGGCAGCATAGAAACCACTAACCATCTAACTAAATATATATGAGATACAAAATGCGAATTTAAGTTACCAATGGAAAGCAGATTTAATGACTACTTTTCCTTTTGATCTAAAAATAGGTGTTTTAAAAACTTCGCTTAATACTAATTCTGCTGCTCCCACAAGCCACCCTTCTTCTCCAGCTTGAAGAGGAATAATCTTAATTTCTTTCCTCTGGGGAAAATTATTTATAACCACTTCTCGCATAGGTTGCAAGATAAGTTCGCCAGCTCTTATACCTTCCCCACC
>Ga0190359_1001998_pt1 | contig 12427 bp, 7 predicted proteins | sample 48721823_MG_FD_161269 | JGI IMG/M metagenome (GOLD analysis project Ga0190359, IMG submission 161269) | Hydrothermal vent microbial mat bacterial communities from Southern Trench, Guaymas Basin, Mexico - 4872-18-2-3_MG | ecosystem: Environmental > Aquatic > Marine > Hydrothermal vents > Microbial...
CCCCGACAGCAGCCTTCACGCTCTGATAGTGATTTCTGCCCACATACCCTGCATGGGTGACCACTATGTCAAAGGGCTGATCAACCGGGATCTGAACGTATTCCTTCATGGCTTCAAAGGCTTTGAGGTGTGCCTGAATGAGGTCTCCGGCAAATACCCCGGTAATGCGAAGCTTCTTGTCCAGGGTTGTGCTTATCATAAAGTCAACCCCGACAGTGCTTGCGACCTCTATTGCTTCCTCGTGGCAGGGATTTCCATCAAGCACCATGTTCGTAGCGTTCGGGTGCTCCAGGAATTCAACACCATGGAATTTTTCAATGGTTTTGGTGTTGACCAGGGCAGGGCATACAGCCTTCCGGCCGCCTGATACCCCTGTCATAAAATGGCTTTCTACCAGTCCTGTCACGATCTTTACATCTGATTCATAGAAGATCCTGTTAACATAGACATCCGTGCCCTTGCTGGTGTGGGCCGCCAGTACCTGCGAGGAAAGGTCCTCGCAATCATGGTCAACAATGCGGTAGTTGCTGACAACTTGTTCTCCGTACATGAAGATTCTTTCCTGCAGCGTGCTGGGACGGTGCATGCCGTTTCCAATAACAATTACAATGTTTTCTTTCCTGACCCCTGCACCTCCGATTATCTCAAGGAGGGGCAAAAGAATGCCGTTTTCCCCCTTGTAGGGAACAGGACGGGTTATGTCAGAGACGGTTATGCACACCGTAAGCTCATGAGGAGGTTTTTTCTTTGAGTGAATGATCTCGTTTAATGGCGGTGATCCAATTGGATTATTCAGGGCAGCCAGAATCTCTTGCTTTGAATTGGCCAGAGAGGGCATCTTTTTCATACTCAAAGTAATGCAATCCGGGGGAACCAGGATTTCAATGAATTCATCACCAAACTCCACAGCGATTTTTTTCCACTTTGTTGTGTCCGCGCTCTTGATAGTCTTGGCAATGTCTGCTCTCACAGCAAGGCCTCGGGAGTGAAAGAAAAATTCTTCTCTGCTCCAAGCACAAAGTCAAGTGACTAAACTACGGGTGATCAGAGTTAAGAGCAAATGAAATAGGGGCTCACTCCATTGCTTCCACGACCAGGTCGGTCAGGTCCTTGACAACAAGGTCGCTCTTTGTTCTCTTGGCCCGCGTTTGCATGGTTCGAACGCATTGCTGGCAAGCTGTTACAACCATTTGAGCCCCCACGTCCTTGATAGAGTCAAGTTTCATCTGCGCAACCTGCGCCGTAAGATCAGGGTCAGTCATTTCCACATTGCCCCCTCCACCGCAGCACACGGATAGCATGCGGTTTTGGGGGAGTTCAACGAAATTAAGGCCGGGCACCGCCTTGACCACTTCTCGCGGCTCCTCGAAAACGCCGGAGTTTCGTCCGAGATCACACGGATCATGATACGTGGCAGTAAGGTTGACTTCCTTCTTGAGTGTGAGGCGCTTGTCCTTGATCAGCTCTGCAATGAGCTGGCTGGCATGCATCAGCCTAACGTCAGTTTTATAGAAATGCTTCCATGTGTGGTAACATGAAGGGCAGGTAAATACGACCGTCTTGGCACCCACGTCAGCCACTTTCTTGAGATTGTGTTCTTTCATTTGTTCAAGTTTTTCAGGCATTCCGGCTCCGATCAGCGGAAACCCGCAGCACCATTCGTCTCCGCCAAGGATGGTGAAATCAACCCCTGCGTTTTGAAGGATCTTGGCCATGTTGGCAGGGATTCTTTGAACCATGGGGAAAAAGGAAGCCACACAACCTACAAAGAAAAGAATCTCGGCATGTTCCTTTTCAAAAGCGTCTTCAGGGAAATCCTTGATCAGTTCCAGCCATTCGGCACGATCTTCATTGTCATCGTCTGAGATATTGCGGCTTCCTTCCAGAGTTCTTACCAGCCTGTCGATTATTTTAGGATAGAAGCCTTCGTCAACCTCGCATTCCCTGTTCTGGAATATAATGTCTTTTGTTTTCACGCTGGACAAACAAACAGCAGTGCAGGCGCCACAGCCAAGACAGCTAAATATGGATCTTTCCGTGTCTTCGCTTAACTTCAACTTGTTCTCAATAGCAAAGCGCGTTATAGCATTGCGGCCCCTCGGAGAATAAGCCTCCTCTTTCATGACCAAGTAAGTTGGACAGCTTGGCAAGCAGAAACCACATTTATTGCACTTAGCCACTTCATCGTATGATAACTTCCTTAGCTGGACAATATTCATTAGAGTCTACCTCTTCCTTTTGTTTCTCAATTAACTACCCCGCCGCAAGCGGACAGGGTATCAGTCGGAAACCATCTTAACCGCCCCAAGGGGCGGGGAATCATACCCTCGTTCGCCTCTGGCAGATTAATCCGCCTCTGGCGGACGAGGGTTTCGAGCCTAAAGGCCGCCGACAAACCGACCGGGACTCATGATCCCTGACGTATCGAGTTGTTCTTTTAAGCGCCTCATTACAATAAAATCAGGACTCACCTCGCCCCACATCCTGAGCTTTCCCTTGGCGCTTGCAGGCGCTCTTTGGATGACCAGGTTGCCCCCTGCTTCAACGCTTTTTTGGAGCATTTTCTCCAGGGCACGGGCGGCAGCTTCAGTGGTTTCACCATCACTTTCGGCAATAAGCAATCTCAGCAGGCATATGCCACTACCAGCGTGTGCCTGGAGAGAGTAATCTATTTTGCTGTCAGATAAAACTTTTTGGCAAAAGTTATAGACATCCTCCCATTCTGAAATACGATAATTTAGTTTCGCGCAAACAAGGCCTGAGAATTTCCTGGCAAGCATGCCTTCCAGTTCGCTCACAGCAAGCCAGAACCTCTGGTGGGAGGCATCATCGAGACTCGCATCGCTTTTTGCTCCCAGGTCAAGGCCCATTTTCTTTATCTCGGATCTCATACGGTCTACTGCTTCCTGGAACGCCTCGAAGGCAACTACCACCACATACTCTCCTGGCTCAAACCCAGGGGCATCTTTTATATTCATAGCGGTAAATGTTGCGCCGTTCATGACTTCGACTGCTGCAGGAAGCAAAGTGGTATCAAAGATTTGTTTTGCCACTTTAGATGCGTCTGAAAATGATTCGAAGGACAGAAGCAGGGTCGCCATCTTCTCGGGAAGAGGCAAGAGCCTGAATGTCATTTCGCACATTATCCCCAGGGTGCCCAATGAGCCCGCCATCAGCTTCGATGTATCGTAGCCGGAGACATTCTTTACTGTTTTGCCCCCTGCACCGGCGATCAGCCCGGAAGGTGCAACAAGCCTAACGCCAAGAATCATGTCCCTAGGAAGGTTGTAAAGAAGCCTCCTTGGGCCGGTCGAGTTTGTGGCTATGATTCCGCCGATGGTGGCTATGTCGCTAAATGGAGGGTCGATTGGCAGGAAGCATCCGCTATGGGACCTATCCGAGCAAATCGCCTCATCGGCTTGTGAGGTCAGGTCACCCAGTGGGAGGTAACAGCGGTCCTCTTCAGTTGCCAGCCGTGCCTGAATATCCCTGAACTTCACGCCGGCCTCAACGGTAATGGTTAGGTTTGATGTGTCAACATCTATCATGTGGTTCATGCGAGATGTGCAAACCACGAGATCCAGCCGCTTTGGAGGGTTTCCCATGGACATCTTTGAGCCGCTTCCTCGGGGCACTATGGCCAGGTTTTCGCGACTCGCAAGTTCAACCACTTTGGATACCTGCTGTGTGTCCTTTGGAAATACCACTGCCTTGGGTTTCAGATTGTCCACCGCATGGGTGGCTAAATCATCGGGTTCGGTTTTAACGTGCTCCTTACCCACTATGCTGACAAGTTTTTCTACGGTCTCGGTAAATTGTGCCACGTCAAACTCCTTAGTGCTTCGATGCGCAAATATTATGACGTATTTAAAAGATCGGGCTCAGATCCAATGCTTACTCAGCACTAAGTCCTGAGCAAATAAATTCGTCATCGAATTTATGCGTCGATGGACTTAGTTTGGGCGAATACTTGATCGCCCGTGTGTATGAGTTCTCCTTTTCATGCGGTAAAGCTTTACCCCGTAGGAATGCCCCGTGCGGGAGCACGGCGATGCTAAATAAAGTTTTCTTCCACTTTTTCGCACGGGGTTCAATGCCCCTGCGAAATTCCACGGGGTTTACTGTTCACAAACAGGTTCAGGGATCATTTTTCCGGGATTAATGAAATCGTCCGGGTCAAATGCCTTTTTTATATGTCGCTCAAACTCGATATCATTTTCGCAAAAGATAAAAGAAGTCTCTTTGAGTTTTTCAAGTCCCACACCATGCTCACCGCTTATAGTTCCTCCAACATCCACGCATGCCTTCAATATGTCTGTTGACGCCTTAAGAACACGCTTTAATTCATCCTTATTTCTTTCATCGAACATGATGAGAGGGTGAAGATTTCCATCTCCTGCGTGAAAAACGTTTCCGATCGGCACGTCATATTTTTTGCTGATATCCATCACCTTATTGAGCACCTCCGGAAGCTTTGTTCGGGGCACGGTCCCATCACAGCAAAGATAGCTGGGTCTTACCTGGCCCACTGCGCCGAAAGCGCCCTTACGGCCTGCCCAGAGGAGGTCTCTCTCAGCATCGTCTTTTGCAAGCTTAACTTCCCGGACGTTATTTTGCTTGCATATTTCCATGATTTTTTGTGCCTTTTCATCCATGCCTTCCGGCATGCCGTCAAGCTCAATTATCAGCACAGCAGCGGCATCGAGCGGATAGCCCACTTTGATGGTTTCCTCCACTGCTCGCATCACAGGATTATCCATCATTTCCAGAGTAGCAGGCACTATGCCTTCGGCAATGATCGCTGACACTGTATTGGCGCCGTCTTCAATGGTCTCGTATATGGCCAGCATTGTCTTGATGGTTTCGGGTGCCCGCTCCAGCTTCAGAATCGCCTTGGTTACCAGGCCCAGGGTGCCTTCGCTTCCCACGAAGAGACCGGCAAGGTCATAACCGGGATTGTCGCGTGATTTCCCGCCGGTCCAGATCACGGTCCCATCATTGAGCACAACTTCGAGGCCAAGGATATGGTTGGAGGTCACTCCGTATTTAAGGCAGTGGGGCCCGCCGGAATTCTCAGCTATGTTTCCGCCAATGGTTGAAACTTTTTGGCTGGCCGGGTCGGGCTGGTATATGAAGCCTTTTTTCAGCACCTCTGTCTGTAGGTCCAGGGTGATGACGCCGGGTTCCACGGTAGCTGTGCGATTGGGAATGTCAATATCAAGGATTCGGTTCATTCTCGAAAAATGAACAACGATGCCGCCTTTTACGGGAATTGATCCGCCGGTCAGGTTTGTCCCGGAACCCCGTCCGAGTATGGGGATCTTTTCTCTATAAGCGAGCGACATTATTTTTGATACCTCTTCCGTGCTGTTAGGCAGAACAACAACATCGGGTATTGCTTTTTCAAGAGAAGCATCATAGCTGTAAAGCATCCTGTCCATGTCGGAGGTAAGGACATAGTCTTTTCCGGCAATTTCCCTGAGTCGCTCGGCAAGTTCTTTGTTATCCATGTGTTTTCCTCCGGTAAAATTTGCCCGGAAGGCCCCCCGCGCTTATTTGGGCACAAAGGGCACCTTCCCATAATTTTCATTTGTATCGGTTGTTTGCTTCCGGCCACCTCACGAAATTCTATCCTGCACCCATCCGTTTATAAATCTCGTATCTTTCCTTCATATCTTTCTCAGCTTTTTCAAAAAGTTTTTCCGCGTGGTCGGGAAAGGTTCTTGTTAGACTTGAGAAGCGAATCTCTCCCATGAGGAAGTCTCTGAAGTTACCCTTTGGTTCCTTGGAGTCGAGAATAAATGGGTTTTTCCCTTCTTCCTTAAGCCTCGGATCAAACCTGTAAAGCGGCCAGTAACCGCTTTCAACTGCCTTTTTTTCCTCTTCCTGGCTGAAAGTCATGTTGAGGCCATGATTTATACACGGGGAATAAGCGATGATCAAAGAAGGACCCTTGTAAGATTCACCCTCCACCAAAGCCTTGAGCAGCTGATTCTTGTTTGCTCCCATTGCAACAGAGGCGACATAAACGTAGCCATAGGTCATAGCCATGCGACCCAGGTCTTTCTTTTGGTTGTACTTTCCGCTGGCTGAAAACTTGGCCACAGCACTTGTGGGGGTTGCCTTTGAGGATTGGCCGCCTGTGTTTGAGTAGACCTCGGTGTCCAAAACGAGTATGTTGACATCATGTCCCATGGCAAGGACGTGATCCAGGCCGCCGTATCCAATGTCGTATGCCCACCCGTCTCCACCAATTATCCAGATGGATTTCTTGGTCAGGTAATCCCGGTTCTTCAAAATATTTTCCAGTTCAGGCAAAAGGGTGCCGCCCTGTTTCTTGGCTTCCTGCTCAATTTGTTCCGCCAGCTGCCTGCCAAACTGCTTCGATTTTTTCCCATCATCCATGTTTTCAAGCCACTCATTTAGCGCCGCACTGACATTTTCCGGGACTCCCTTTTGAAGAGCGTCGCGTGCCCAAGCTGCAAGCATTGAGCGTTTTTGCGTGACGGCAAGCTCTATCCCAAACCCGTACTCGGCATTGTCTTCAAAGAGGGAATTTGCCCACGCAGGACCATGCCCTTCTTCGTTCACAGTGTAGGGACAGCTTGGGGCAGAACCTCCATAAATGGAAGAGCAACCCGTGGCATTGGCAATGATCATGCGGTCTCCGTATAGCTGGGTCACCAGCTTTACATAAGGAGTTTCACCACATCCCGGGCACGCACCTGAGAACTCAAAGAGCGGGCGTTTGAACTGGCTACCCTTCACCGTTGTTTCAGGCATCGGGTTATCAACGGGGGGAAGTGAAGATGCAAACACATGGTTTGGGACCTGTGTATCGGTCTGTGTACGAAGGGGCTTCATAATGAGTGCTTTTTGCTTGGCAGGGCAAACCTGCGCGCAACTTCCACAACCGGTACAGTCAAGCGGGCTTATCTGGATGCGGTAGCGCAAGCCTTTCAGTTCCTTGCCCTTTGCTTCAACGGTTACAAAGCTTTCAGGAGCATCCTTTAGATCTTCCTCCCGCGCCAGCACAGGGCGGATGACCGCATGCGGGCACACAAAAGAGCACTGGTTACACTGGATACAATTTTCGGGCTGCCATTCAGGCACATTGATGGCAATTCCTCTCTTTTCATATTGAGTGGTGGCCGTTGGGAAAATACCGTCTGGGGGCATAAGGCTGACGGGAAGTTTGTCTCCCTGCTGTGCGAGCATGGGCCTCATTACGTTCTTAACAAAGTCAGGCTCATCTTTCTCGATGTAAGCTTCATGGCCCGCAGTAGCCCATGATTCAGGAACCTCTATCTTCTGCAATGCTCCCACTGCCTTATCCACTGCGTCAAAATTCATCTGGACTATTTTTTCACCCTTTTTACCGTACGTTTTCTTGATCGCATCTTTCATGTACTGGAAGGCCTGTTCGGGGGGAATTACGTTTGCGATTTGAAAAAAGGCTGCCTGCATAATCATGTTTATTCGGCCCCCGAGGCCGATTTCAGAGGCTATCTTGACAGCGTCGATGTTATAAAAATTCAATTTCTTTTGGGCGATGGTCCTTTTCATATGATCAGGCAGCTTGGTTTCCATTTCTTCAAGCGTCCAGGGAGAATTGAGCAAAAACGAACCACCTTCCCTAATACCTTCGAGGATATCGTACTGGTTCACGAATGCCGGGTTGTGGCATGCTATGAAGTCCGACTTACTCAAAAGGTAACAGGACTGGATTTTATGCGGGGAGAAACGGAGGTGGGACATCGTGATTCCACCTGACTTCTTGGCATCGTAAGCAAAATAAGCCTGGGCATACATCTCTGTGTTTTCGCCGATGATCTTGATGGCATTTTTATTGGCGCCAACAGTGCCGTCAGCGCCGAGCCCCCAGAACTTGCACCTGATCGTCCCTTCAAGTGAAGGATCAATCTCCTCGCCGAGTTCAAGGGAGGTATGGCTGACATCGTCCACGATCCCTATGGTGAAATGGTTTTTGGGCGCTTTATCGCTGAGATTATCAAAAACCGCTTTAACCATGGTGGGTGTAAAATCCTTGCTCCCGAGACCGTAACGACCTCCAACGATAAGCGGTGCCTCATTGCCTTTCTCCTTGAACACAGTGCACACATCCTCGTAGAGGGGTTCACCAAGACCTGCAGGGGACTTGGCTCTATCAAGCACAGCGATCCGTTTCGCGGTTGGAGGAAGTTTTTTCAAGAAGTGTTCTCGAGAGAAGGGCATGTAAAGCCGCACCTTGATCAACCCTACGCGTTCTCCGAGATTATTGAGATAATTGACTGTCTCCTCGATTACGTCACAGCTTGAAGCCATCGAAACAATAACTCGATCAGCCTCCGGGTCGCCGGCATAATCGAAAAGATTGTATTTTCTCCCGGTGAGATCTCCCACCTTTTCCATTTCTTCCTGAACTATTTGAGCTATTCTCCTGTAATATGGATTGGCAGCTTCGCGGTTCTGAAAGAAAATGTCCGGGTTTTGGGCCGTTCCCCTCAATTGCGGGTGTTCGGGGTTCAGAGCCTGTCGCCTGAACTTCTCAATCGCGTCCCAGTCAACGAGAGAGGCCATGTCATCGTAGTCGATCATCTCTATTTTCTGGATTTCATGGGAGGTTCTGAATCCATCGAAAAAATGAAGGAAAGGCAGGCTTGCCCGGATAGCAGCAAGATGTGCCACGAGCGCCAGATCCATTGCCTCCTGAACCGAGGCGGATGCAAGCAGCGAAAATCCGGTTTCCCTCACCGCGTTGATGTCGGAATGATCACCGAAAATGGAAAGGGCGTGAGTTGCAATTGCCCTGGCCGAGACATGAAAGACACCGGGCATCAATTCACCTGAGATCTTGTACATGTTGGGTATCATCAACAACAATCCCTGGGAAGCTGTAAAGGTTGTCGCAAGAGCTCCAGCGGACAGTGCCCCGTGCACCGCACCTGCGGCTCCTGCCTCGGACTGCATTTCAACAACTCTTAGTACCTGACCGAAAATGTTTTTCCTTCCATGCGCTGCCCATTCATCCGCGTACTCCCCCATAGGGCTTGAAGGTGTAATCGGGTAAATGGATGCCACCTCACTCATGGCATAACCAACGTGGGCGGCAGCCTCGTTTCCTTCAATGGTTTTTGTAGTTTTTGCCAATTTATTTCACTCCTTTGCTGTCAAAAGCTGTGTATTCAATGCATCAAGTCCGTATATATGAGACTGGGAACTTTATTTCCCAAGCCGCTTCATGGCATCCACAAGGTTTTGCACAGCGTTGGCGGACGCCTGAAGAGCCTTCTTTTCATCATCCGTGAGTGTAATCTCTATGATTTCTTCCACGCCGCCTGCCCCCAGTTTAACGGGGACTCCTACGAAGAGATTCTTAATTCCATATTCGCCTTCGAGGTAGGCTGCGCAGGGGAGAATTTTTTTCTTGTCTTTCAAAATAGCCTCCGCCATCTCCACAGCGGCTGATGCAGGGGCATAGTAGGCGCTTCCTGTTTTGAGAAGGCCGACAATTTCTGCGCCTCCATTCCTTGTCCTTTGGACAAGAGCTTCAATTTTTTCAGGCGGCATCAGTTCGGTTATTGGAATGCCGGCTACCGTGGAGTAGCGCGGAAGAGGTACCATTGTGTCTCCATGGCCACCCAGGACAAAAGCATGAGTGTTTTCAACCGATACCCCCAATTCCATGGCAATAAAAGTACGGAAGCGCGCTGAATCAAGAATACCTGCCATGCCCATGACCCTGTTTTTGGGAAACCCGCTCACATCCAGTGCCACATGACACATGGCATCCAGAGGGTTGCTTACGACTATGAGAATGGCGTTGGGCGCAACAGTGGCCGCTTCCTTTGTGACAGTACCCACGATGCCCATGTTGGTGGAGAGAAGGTCATCGCGGCTCATTCCAGGTTTTCTGGGAACTCCCGCTGTTATGATAACAATGTCTGAGTCCTTGGCCTCGGAGTAATCGTTGGTTGCTCCAGTGATTTTGGAATCATGCATTTCTATCGGGGCTGCTTCCATTAGGTCGAGTGCCTTTCCTGCCGGTACTCCCTCCAAGATGTCAACAAGGACTACGTCCGCGAGCTCCTTTTCTGCTACTCGCATCGCAACTGTGGCCCCTACATGCCCTGCACCGACAACAGTAACTTTTCTTCTCATTTCACTGCTCCTTATTAAATTGGGTTAAAGAAAAATTAGCCGCCTTTTTGAGCAGCGGCGTGCTTTTTCTTAAAAGCCTGATCCTTTGCCTTACTCAGGTTACAATGTTTGCAACAACTTTCACTCGCCCAAGCTCAGTAATTACAAAACCCATAATAAATATTTATAATCATCCAGCCGGTGAAAAGCAAGGCTAATCCTATCATTTTGCTTGGACTTTGGCTTATTTAACGGCATTTCTCTTTGTGTCGATTGTAGCCTCTTTGTCTCTCCTATCATCCACCTTGAGATCAATTATGATCCTTTTGGCTCCTTCATCCAGTTGAGCCTTGTGTACGTCCATTACAAGTTTGAACAGTGAGTCAAGATCAGGTACTTCTAATGAAGTGGACATTCCACCGATCTCATATTTAAAGCCTGATTCTTTGATAACCTTTATTCCCTTTTTGACGTATCTGCTGACGCTGGTTCCTTCGCCAATTGGGTAGACAGAAAGTTGCGCTAAAATCACAGTTGTTCCTCCCTCTAATGGGTATGCCTATGGGCAGCTGTCCTTACTCAAATAGCATACCAGGTTCCAGGTACCGGTTCCTTGCAAATTCAGCTGCCCCGATTTTCTCTCCACCATCGGGACGAACGCTTCCAACTTTGAGACAACCCCCGTTCAGGCATATTTCAAGGTGCGTTTCACCGATGCGGGTCATCTCACCCGGTACTCCCTGTTGCTGGACATCAATTAATCTTGTCTTGAAAAGCCTTAGTTTTTGACCTTTTACCATGCAATAAGCCCCCGGTTGGGGATCGCACCCCCGCACCAGGTTATAAACTTCCGGGGCGGGCTTTTCCCAGTCAATCCGGGCTACTCTGTCATCGCACGGCGGTTCATAAGTGGCCACAGAGTCATCCTGGGGAATTCTGGGAGCTTTGCCGCTCTTTATTAAATCAACAGCTTCCAAGAGCGCTTCGACGCCCATTGGGAAAAGCTTTTCAAAATATAGCGACCCTGCTGTATCGTCAGGGCCAATCTCCACTTCTTTTTGAATCAGGATCGGGCCTGTATCAACGCCCTTGTCAACCCATAGAATGGTTAAGCCGGTTTTTTTCTCCCCCTGTATTATGGCCCAGTTGATGCTGCTTGCACCACGATGCCTGGGCAGCAATGAAGGGTGATAGCAAATAGTACCAATTACGGGTATCTCAAGCAATCTTTCGGGCACGATGTCTGTTACAAAAGCAAGGATCACCAGTTCAGGTTTCAGCTCTTGGAATGCTTCATGGACTTCAGGAGCTTTAACGTGCCTGGGTTGAAAGAGCTTTATTCCCTTCTGTTTCGAGAACCGGCTCATTTCCTCCCCCCTTTTTCCGGGAGGGGAGAAAACCCCCGCAATATCCTCTCCCCTCTGGAAGAGTGATTCAAGCACCTTTCTACCAAAGGGACCCTGGCCAATGAGAATGATTTTCATGACCTGCCTGGAGAATAATACCTGGACTTCCTGCTGTCTATTTCTTGATCTTGGCCTCGGCAGCCCTGATTTCTTCCATCGTCTTCAGGATCTGGAGCGCATTTTCATACACAGGGGTATCCACCATTTTCCCCTGATAGGAGACAGCGGCCGCACCCTTGGCAATGCCCTCCTCCTCGAAGACCTTCTTAACCCCCTCAGCCCATTTTACGTCTTCTTCTGAAGGCGTGTAGATCTCGTGCGAAGGCTCAATCTGGCTGGGATGAATAAGCATCCTTCCCTCATAGCCCATCTGCCTTCCTTCGAGTGTGCTCTTCTTGTATGCTTCAACATCTTTGTAGGCCACAAAGGGGCAATCAATGGCCACACAACCAGCAGCCCTTGCGGCCACGGCAGTGTGAAATCGTGCATAGAGCTGTTCCTGGCCCTCGGAGGTAAGTGTTACCCGCATGTCCTTGGTGTAGTCAACTGCTCCAAAAATAAGGGAGTTAACGCGCGGACTTGCAGTTGCAGAAGGATAGGCATTTATAACCCCCTTGGCGGTTTCAATCAGCAACTGGATTGCAATGCTCCCCACTTCTATGCCTCTTCTTTGCTCCAGCTCTTCCAGTTTCCAGTCAAGCCTGCGCACGTTGTCAGGCTCACCGCACTTTGCAAGGCAGACTCCGTCCAGACCCGGATAAACGATAGCTTCAAGGTCATCATTGGTCATCAGGGTTTCCCAGTTGTTAACCCGCACATAGAGGTAAGGGGAATACTGATTGGCTCTTTGAGTTTTCAAATACTCCCGAATCATTTCTCTT
>Ga0190359_1001999_pt1 | contig 12425 bp, 13 predicted proteins | sample 48721823_MG_FD_161269 | JGI IMG/M metagenome (GOLD analysis project Ga0190359, IMG submission 161269) | Hydrothermal vent microbial mat bacterial communities from Southern Trench, Guaymas Basin, Mexico - 4872-18-2-3_MG | ecosystem: Environmental > Aquatic > Marine > Hydrothermal vents >...
TCTAGTGCGCTTATTTTCCCTTTTTCAAGAAAATCTTCTGCAACAGGTTGCTCTAAGAAATCAATAGCTTTCACTATATTATTCCATCCCAAATTTTTCCCTAAGTATTTTTAGGGCAGCTTCTTTTGATATTTTTCCGCTCATATAGGCATTTTTCACATCGTTGGCAGTTCCATATTTTCCCATACCACTGCTTCCAGTCAAAAGTCTTTTATGCCTTTCAATTATGTCGGCCTGTTTTAATTCATCTCCAACGGCAAGCTCCCACGCAGGATCGCGCATCGCATTAAGGATTGCTCTTTGTTCAAGACTTCCTTCTTCGACAACCTTTTTTGTGCCATCAGGATAAATCGCCAAAAGCCTATTATTAAATTTCACATAATGTGGTCGACCTGATGGAGCAGTCTTCCCTTTTATCTCATAGAATTTTTCTAGAGCTTCTGGCCCCAATTGCGCAAGCAGACCAACCTCTGTAGTAGGAGCTCTAGGCGAAGGTGGAGGTGCACTGGTATACCACTTGTCAATGTCAGAAACCCCCTGATCTCTTAAAAGTTTTGAAAGAATGCTTGCATTAACAGTTGGGCCACCCTCTTCTTGTAATGCTTGACCAATTGCGCCCAACTCAACCCTTGGCTTCATACCAGTCAATTCGCTGTATCGCATTGCAGCTTCCTTTTCCAGAGGAACGCCAGGCATTGACATAATGCTTTTAGCAAACTCTCTCTCCTTAATAGAAGGACCTAACTTTTTAGATTCTCTTACAATCCCAGCAAATTTTTCCATCACAAGCTGTAATTCTGGAATAGATGCTTCGTTCTTCTCTGCTATTCGTTGCAAAACCTTAGCACTCCGCTGTGGATCATCTGGAATCAGCTCTCCACTTGTGTAGGCGTCAACAATATCTTGGCTGATACCTTTTATTTTTTCAAGAGAATTTTTCCTCTCTATATATTCGGCCAGTCTTGAAAAGGCCCCCCCAGCACTACTGCCACTTTGATCACTTAATGTTCCTAGCATTTACTTAGTTCCTTTTTTCTTTAGCGTCCTAAACCGCCTAACCATCCAAGAATATTTTTGCCAAGCGTAACAGCTCCCCCAGCTAAATCCTCAACTGGCTTATAGCCTTTCAAGGCATCAAGTGTTCTCAATATCCCAGTTGTAGTATCGGTAATACCGGCAACCTTCTGCAGGAAGGAAGGATTATATGCAGCACTCTGAGATACTTGAGGCAACTTATAGCTAAGCTCTTCACCCCATGTTGCTAATGGCTTAACAACCTGATTAAGATATTCTATTTCAGGCCCATAAGGTACTCCATATTGTTCACCATAAAGCGCCTTAGCTTTAGCCAGGGCATCCAACATTCCATAAACGTCTCTCCCTGTCTGCTGTTGTTTTCCGTACAAACCTTCCAAGGCATGTCTTTGAGTTCCCGTTGTCATCGGAAACGAAAAGTCACCAAAGCTCACAGTTATGGGCTTTGCCTGGGCTAAGGGCCTCTGGACTTGACTATAATCCTTTAGTGCAGAGGCGTAAACTTTAGCTAAGCTTCCAGATAAATCCTTGAGAGACTCTATATATTCTTTATTAGTTTCTGCACGCGACTTCCAGTTTTCTTTCATCCATTCCCGTAACCCTGCTTGTCCAGGAGCAGGAAATAAAGCACGTGCCAATTCATCCATTAACATTTTTTGGTATTGCTGTTTTTTTGCAGGAGACTGTTCTTTTACTTCAGTCGTACTGCCACTCAAAAGGCTGCTGCCCATTTTATTTTCACCCCCTCGGGAAAGTAGAGATAGCATGTTCCCTTCAGGAACATTTTTATTATAATCAATAGCAAGTTTATCACTTGATATCGAAGGAGACTGTTGCATTGCTGCTGTTAATATGTTGCTGCCACCATTCACAGGTGATACATTAGACTGTATCATGTCCTCTAGAATGCTCACCGGCGATGAGGAAGGTTGTTCACCAGGTAGAGGCTGCTGAGGCAAGGGCTGTTGAGATACAAGGGAGGATAGTATGCTTGCTCCAGTAGGTTTGATGGCACCGCTAGCTTGCTCTTGCCCTGCCCTCAGGAAAGCTTCCTTGCTCGGTAGATAGCTTTCAACTTGACTTGTCTGGGTAGGCTTAACAGTACTATCGGCCTGCTCTTGCTTTGCTCCTAAGGTACCTGATAACTGAGGCAACTTTTGTTTTACTTGATCCCAATTATCAATCGCACCAAGATATGAAGGATGTATTTCACTTTCTCTTATATAATTTTCATCCTTATGTAATCTGCTCCTTCCCTTAACTCCATACAAATCTACAACTTGGCCTGTCCCTTCTTCAACAGTTCCTCTTAATTGTCCAGTTGCAGGATCGGCTACATAACCGTCCTTGCTTATCAAGTACTCCTGTCCACCTATTGTCGCAGGCGACCATCCTTTTTCTACGCTCGGCTTGTCAACATACCCCTGTGGTACAAGAACCTTATTATATATTTCAGCTTGAAAAGCTGCCGGGTCCATATAAACAGGATCACGCTTTTCATTATTTTGCAAATTATGACCTAAATCAATGGTTTTCCATTTATTTTCGGAATAAGATGGATAACCTTTATCTTCAGGAGTTATGGTAAGGGGCACGTCTCTACAATAAACAGAACCACCGCTTTTATCTATTCTCCCCCCTCTGCTAATACATCTTTTCTCAGGATCATATTTTGCATTTGCTTTTATTTTATATTGGTATGTCCTCTTAAGTATTGGCTTTTCTCCAGAAATCCATGCTTTTGCCTCTTCTGGAGTCATGGTATAATAGTGATGCCCTTTACCTAATTTCCTTCCATAAATCCCCATATCCATCTTCTGCAATTCATTGGTTTGGGGATTGTATCTTAAAATAAATCCTGTTTGATCTGTATCGTGAGAAGGCCCCTTCTTTTCTCTAAAGGCTCGTCCTGCGCCCTCATGAAATTGAAAATTAGTATCGTACAGGTAGGTCCATCCATCCTTATCCTGTCCGATTATTTCAAACTTCGGCGTGTGCCAATATGCATAATGTTTTGCATGTTTAGCTTTCTGGCCACGGAGATAGCTAACTATTCCACCAATTGCTGCCGGAGCTGCAAACACAGGATTTGCAAATGATGCTAAACCAAGAGCAGCTGTATTCCAGGCAGCTTTAGGAGAAAAATCTTTAGCTAATTTATAGGCTGAATAACCGAATCCTACATAGGGCAACCATTCACCTACGGTCTCGCCAGCCTGAGTCCAAGCATTTGAAGCAGCTTGATTGGCATATTGAGTAGCTGCAGTCCCTGTAAGCCCCAATTCCGCTGCTTGCTGCAAACCTCGCTTAAAAAGAAGTTTCTCTAACCAGCTTGCACCTGTAGAATAAGCTTCAGCAACATTACGTCCTGAAGTAACTATGTCTTCGGCTGTTAGTTTACGATTTTGCTTTGCCATTATGAAATCGTTAATACATTAGCATTCTTGCCATCAATTCATAAGGAGCTAACGGGTTAGTCTGCTCTGACCTACTAACTGATTGTGCTTCTGAAACTCTAGCAAGTTCAGCCAAATTCCCCAGCATCCCTGGAACGTTCATTTTTGTTTCAATTCCCTTTAGTGCCGATAAATAACCCTGCTGTCCAATTCTTTGAGCAATATCCGATGCAGTACGGCTTAAAGCGTTACTGGCAACTGAACTGTCTAGCACACCTTTGCTTGCAAGCTGATTCAACATACCCTGAAATGCTTGTGGTTGTAAAGATTCACGCATAAGAGTCTGATATTGATTTTGCAAGGTTTGGCCTAAATTTTCGGCAAGTCCCGGCAAATTTTTTGCTCCAGCCTGAATCATCGGAAGCAAAGTTTGACCAAGCGGTGTGCTCCAATCAATTGCAGTCCTACTTCCCTGCTTTGAAGATGACCCCGAATGTGGGAACAGACCCATTGGAACGCTAAACCTTGACCCTCTAATTCCAGCCTTGTTTGCTTGAATCTGCATTAATTCTTCAGGGGTAAGTGTCTCGAAGCCATATGCCCCCTGCGCAATACTTCTAGGTATGCGCCCCTGATTTATTGCCTGCTGTCTATAATAGTCTTGAAGTGTAGGCATAGTTTTACCCTTCTTTAATTTTATATCCTATTTTTTAGAACTACCTTTAAATTTAATCTCTGTAAATTTTATGTCTATTACGGGTTTAGTTTTTATTTTTTGGAACCATGTCTTCATATCTCAGTTTCTTATATTTCAATCTGCACCACAGTACCATCCCCTCCATCATATCCAGTACCATCTCCTGCCCCTCCATTTGCTGTTACGGTCGCCGATCCATGAACAGAGAGACTATCACCTATCAAACCTATGAAACCGCCACCACCGCCGCCATAATTGCCACCAGAGGCATCAATGCCATTTGCCAAAATATTTGCAGTAGACGCTACCGTAATACTGCGAGCGAGCAACAATATTGAACCACCACCCTCTCCACCACCAGCGCCATTGCCACCACCACCAAGACCTATCTGAAAAATATTAAAAAGCGGGCTAAACATTGCCCGTTTAATTTCCGCATCAGTCAAACTACATCCCGGCCCTACACCAATTTGTCCTGTGCCATAAGCACCCCCTCCTTCATCTGTTGAAGATCCACCACCAGTACCGCAAAAACAATAATTTCGTGTATGAGATATCTCTTCTGAGAAAAAGCCAAAGAGAGGATAATCTGTAGGAATGCAACGATATCCTTGATGAGAACATCCCTTCCCCGACGCAGTTATTGTGCCATTAACTGTAATCGTATCCGCAACAACAATTAACGGCATTAATTGCGATAATGTTAAAGTTACTCCAGAGTCAACCGTAAAATTATTTGCAGTAATATATGTCTGGGTAAGCGTCTTATCTGCGGAATAAGTTACATCATCACACCACTTGGCAAGACCACCGTTAATTGCCCAATCAAGCATATTAATTATTTGTCCACCGGGACGCTTTTTCAAAGCAACGTTTAAAGTTATAGGTACACTCATGATACCACCTTCTTTTCTCCAGAAAAGTGAAAACTGATTTTGTCGGCAACACTTGCCCTAATCCGAATTTCTTCATTATTTCCAATGTGTAAAGAATACTCATGCGGTGATTCTCCAGCATCTATTTCCGTAGCATAAGCAATCCACTCATCTCCAGATGCCGCACCTGTCGCCGCACAATGAGCTATATAATAAGTTCTAACCGTTGTATCCTGATTACACACCCTTAAAACTCCATTATATTCTTCATTTGCCCCGGCTAACAAAAGTGCAGCTTCACTTGTATTGGCCGGCCTAGAGCTCGCATGAAGCCCCCATGTTATTGTCGTTGCCATTTCCTTTTTCTCCTAATTGACTAAAACATTATCGAATAAGCAAATCTTCTAAATTCTATTTCCTTATCTTTATCATCTGCAAAAGCAATAGTTAAAGATTCATTATCTCCATCATTATTTTCGGTAAAATCTATTGCATTCCCTGCAACTGCTTTCCCGTTAAGAAAACCTGGAGTACTATCATTGGCTGATACAAGCACGGCAGAGCCCGATAAAGCTGCAACAGCAGAAAAAAGCTCAGCTATATCACCATTGATTTTAGTAAGAATTGCATTTAAAACCGAATCTGTCCCGATTACCGTGTCTTGAGACATAAGTATCCTCCACCACCATTAATAACTCAATCCTCTATATCTAATAATTTGCTCATTAAGATATAGTGGATATCCGGCCAATATTATGTTGTGTATCCTTATTTGAATGCTCCGTGCGTTTATATTTACATCTTCCCATAGGGGATTTTCTTTTCTTGTGGATGTAGTGTCAACTAAAAACATAGCATCCTCAACATCCATAATCATATCATCTATCGTAAGCCTATCGTCAGGAACCAAAATTTTTGTAAGTGTATATTCTGCCGTACCTTGAAATTCATCCTTATAAAATGAAATATCTACCGATGCACCACCCTTACTAAAAAGATTAATCTGGTATTTATCAAGATTTGAATGAGACATAGGAAACATAAAGTATGGACTAACGATATCGAAATATATTTTCTCGGTTGTTAAATCTTTATATTCTGAATCGTCTACCTTATAAATATATCCATCAGTACCACCAAACATAAACTCGTTGTTCAAAACACCAAAACAAGTAGGAACTAATACATTTCTAATAATTACTCCTGTAGTATCAGGATCACCTGACTCATCTCTTATATATACAGTATTATATCCAAGACCATCGTTATCCCCATAATCCCATTGATGATCCTCAAGGCTACCAACAATACCTTCGGTTATTTTCTTGTTATCTAAAGTTATATAATCTGGTTGATCAGATATAGAAGGATTTCCACCAGCAGCTAGTTCACAATAATATTCATTTGTTCCGTTATCTGACTTTGTCCACTTATAAGTACTAGTACTATAAAGTCCTTTACAAAATTCATATTCAGAACAAGGATATCTTAACCCAGTCTCAGCTATATTTTGCACTGGATTTTTTGTATTAAACACTAAAACCCTATGATGTCCTGGCATATAAAGCCAGTATTGACCATCTTTAGGATAATAACCTGCAATAGCGCTATCGGACCAATAATCAACTATTCTATCTTCAACAGGATCTGAGTATGAGAATGTTCTTACATCTCCATATTCCTGAACACCTGAGAGTGTATCAACCCCATTCCTATTTGCTACCCACAGATCGTTTACAGTATTCTGAATGGTTTTAGGAAGTGTCCATGCTTTTTGATATAACTGCGATATTACATATGCAGAAGGAGAGGAACCGACTAGCTGACTTAAATATGGCTGAGATTCCTTGCCATAAACATACAAATTCTTAAAAAGAACTGCCAGTCCACCTACAGGAAAATTATTAGAATCTTCATCGTTTGCCCCGACATATCCGCCACCGTCAGGAGTTGACCAATCAAGCTGACTTAGATTTCCGAACCAAACATATCCTGGATTATCAGGATCTCCTGCTACAAAAATTCTCCCATCTAATACTGCCCCAAAACTTGCCTTAGGTGGCTTTCCTGGACGTAACGACATGAGACAATCTTTAGTAGAGTCAGTATACCACCATCCATCATAATGATATGCAGAGCCACCGGAAGTAACCGTGCTATAATAAACATAAACATAATTATCAGATGCTTTTTTCTGAACGCAATCTCCGCCAGTTGTTTCCGCGGAGCTATATCCTGACGTATCGTTGATAGCAAAATGATCATCGTCAATAACGGCAGATACTGTTTGGCTTGTTCCGTTAAGTTCTGTCATCTCAGTTAGGTCAAAAAACGCAACAACATCACCTACCGAATATCCATGGTTCACACAATCAACAACCCCAGGATTAGCCTTAGAAATAGCAGTTAGATTTTTTACATCTCCATCTGAATTATCAAATTCTACGGAACAGTAATAATTCGTCTCTGGCGACATTTCAGTTGTAATGTCATCCTCTGTAAAGGTTACACTATATTTTATTGCAGCCCCTGTTAATTCCGATGCATCGGCTATGAATTCTGTCGTAGCTATAGCATTACCAAGTACGGTAAGGTCATCAACATCTGCTTCACGAATTACAACGTTAATACTTCCAGTGGGACGACCTTCTTTCGCCAAATATGCTGACACAGTGGTGGGGGGGATAGTATATCCCGAATCCCAGTTTTGAGTTCTAAAAAGTTGAGCTACTTTAGAATTTACCCCATTGCCGAGCTGAAATGAGCCACTATTCTCTCCTGAACTTTTATCAAATTGATAGCCTGATGTTCCAGTTCCATCATCATATGCTATCTTAATAGTTAAGCTATCGTCAAGATATTTGATATAACTTCCGTCTAACAATACTGCATATCCATTATATGCAATTATTTCTGCTTCGCCCTTAAGTGTACCTATAAGCACAGGAGTTGTGCCATTTATATAATATAATTTATAATCAGCATCAGAAACCAGTTGATATGTAGTAGAACCTATTGGAACATCTGCTATTGATTTAGGGACACCAATAGAGGTATCTGTGTAGCGTACTACTGCTGGCCTAGTTTCTAGTCCTCCTTTGTTTATCTTCCAATTAACGCACCTTGCCATTTCAGTTGTTGCAATCTGAAAAGCAGGCAAAGCAGTATTAAGCCCATGCGGAAAACCGTTAAGAAATATAGTTTTCGACTGCTGCGTAATGAGAGATGAATCTCTTACACGTGCTTGGGCAGGCCAGACTATCATTTATATGGCCTCCCAGTTGTTCTTGGTATATGACGGCGTGATATGATATTAGACATCACGGCATCTCTCAAGCTATCATATATAGCGCTTTCAGGTAAGGCATTTATTTCATTACGAGTTTTGGCGATTAATACAATAAGTTGTGTTAAAGTATTGTTGAATAAATCGCTATATGGCATACTATCAGTTAAGGCTAAATCAGCATGCTTTGTATAGTAAAAGAGTGTTAACGAATAATCTTGATCAGCAGAGCAATTAAACATTAAATTCGCGTTAGCTAAAGCATAAGCCCATGGTTGATTGCTTGTTGAAGATACTTGCAACTCTTCATATATATAAGATAAATCTTTTTTATCTAATTCAGTTGTATCTATCCATAGACTCTCAATGTCAAGAAATGTTGACGGAAGAGCTACGGAGCTATTACCGCTAGAAAGGGTAAGGCTTGTATCTTTTGTTAAGGATAGATCACTTTTATTTGCTGCAAGTATAAGATCAAGATTAAATATACCGTCATTATTGAGATATGATAGAAGTTCATCATCAGTATATGGTGTTGAATTGACTGATCTTAATTTATATTTTGCATTATCTATAACAGATTGAACTGTTGCCATTACCCTTTCTTCCTATAATCATTAATTGCTTTCTGAATATCTTCCATAGACCTTCTGCACAATTCTTCTTTATGTTCTTTAACGCTCTTATCCTTTTCATTGCACATAAAAGCACGACATGTTATAGGTCTATTTTCATAGATATCGCAGCCCTTATCAGTAAGGTGAACACAGGGGTGATAACACCTTACCATCAAAACTCCGTTATTTGGATTGATATACATCTGTTCACCACGCAAAAGAAAATATTCAATTACGTCCATGTTTAACATGGTTACTGGAAATTCCACATATTCACAGCACTCTCTACATTCAAGGCATTTCTTTTGCTGTTCATCCAGTGATTTCAATGTCTTCTCCTGTATATAACGGATTTATATTCTCGTAACCAATAGTGGCCCCAATCTTGCCAAGGCTTATCCCTTTTGTCATTTCAAACCCTTGCAGCGTTGCATGGATAGCATCTACAACATCCGGCCCAATATTATACTTTACCTTTGCCTTTGCTCTCATCATGTCTCTTTTAACTTCCGAGATATCACCTTCATGATATGTCATGCATGATGGATAGAGAGGCGTATCTCCCAGATAATCCTTAACAGTAGGATCTCCAAATTTCCATGCCCATTCAACCCAATGGGTATGCACCTGTGCAATACATTCAGGAGTTTGCCCTATATTCCCAGGCGCAGTTATATCTACCAAGTTATCTATCTGCTCGTTAAGTTCATGCTGCCTTTTTGTCATAGTCCAGGCTACTGACGGGCCTAAAACCATTTCATATTCTGTACAAGCTCTTTTAAGGATAACCCTAATTCCCTTGCCTATATGCTCGTCTACAGCCTTCCTCACTTCTTCATATCGCTCACGGCCTTCTTCAAGCGAATTATTATAAAAAAATCCTGCATAAAGACACGGACAGTAATATCTTAAATCTATTCCACACTTTGAAGGACGTCCAAGCCCCTTCTCAACTTCCAATAACAAAAATAATTCCCTTAATGTTGTCGGGTAAACAACTACCTTCCAACACTCAAGACATCTTGGAGGCACAAATCCCAATGTATCAAATTTTACCCTGTGGTCTATACCGCACTTTTTTGTTCGCAAATGATTTACATGATGCCACGGAGTTTGCATTGCTACTGCATGACTTAGCCTCTTATATACTCCTTCATATGAAAAATAATACCCAGCTTTTGAAAGAACGGGATCTATTAATGAAATAATATCTTCCTTAACACACTTATGGTAATAAGATCCGGGTTTAACATTCCGGTTCTTATAAATGGGATATGGTACTTCAACTACCATATTGCTCATGTTTTTGTTCCCCTAGCTTTAGTTTTCCCCAAAAATTCGCTGCCGGAAGCAAGCGGGGAGTTCTTGCTTTTCGGTGCATGCGCCTATCCGGCAGCGTGAAATTGCCTGTTTACTTACTTACTTATTCTGGGATTTTGAAGCCACGTGCAGAAACTTCCAAAACTCCAGAAAAAGCTCCATCCAGAGATGCAGCCGCAACTCCAGAAGCTCCCTTCCCACCGGTTATCTGGAAAGTAATATATCCACCGTAAGGGAAGTGCATTCCTATCTGCTGATCTCCTCCGCCATCAGCCCATCCATGAGCAGCGCCGGCAACACCAGCAGCTATCCTCCTCACAGAACCCTTAGGAGAGGTCTCAGGGTCAGCAGGAAGACCAGAAACTGAACTGGTGTGAATCTTGCTTTTTGCAAGAGTTGCAGCGGCAAATCCATCAGCATCCGTAGAAGTGCTAGAATGTGATGCACTCTTATAGGCTATAAAGCCAAGGCCGACAGTAGCAGACTCTACACTTTTCGAATTAGTGTTATGAGTTACTCCACCGGTTCCTCTTGGAGCACTAAGATATACCTCTGTTACCACAGTCCTGTTGGGAACCTTCAAAAGCTTCAGCACATTCATAACCTTATCGGTCAAAGTTGGTGCTGTTACGTTTCCGAAGTTGATCCTATTCCTTGCTACAAAACCCCCTTCACGAGCGGTTACCTCAGCCATAGCATCAGGATTAACCGAAACGGAAGTAAGGTCATATGTAGTGGCACTAGAAGCCACAAAAGATACTTTAGCCATTTTAATTTCCTTTATCTATAGGGTTACGATCCCTTGTTAATGTTTATGATATTAAGACGTTACGATCAATCTTAATTAGTTATTGATATTAACCGGCATGAGAAGCAGCATAACTAGAGACAACAACATGTCCCCTGTACTTGCTATTGAATACACATGCCTTAATTCCGAACACCATTCCAACGATGATGTACTTCTCATTTCCACCATCATCAGTTCCTTCATACCAACTCATATAAAGATTTTTCCCAAATTTCCTCTGGTCAATCTTGTCGTATGGGTTGGCAATAGCAAGAACGCCAGCCTCTGAACCTAAGAACAGATTCCTTCTGACGTTAGCTACCGGACTATGTATCCGCGTAGACTGATAAAGTATAATGTTATTGTACACTCCATCAGAACCACTGAATATAGGATTCTGCAATCCACGCACATTTGCATACTGCTGAATCTCATCCCACCTAATGGTAGCGGACGAATTTGCAGCAGTGCGAATATCCGTCATGGCATAAGGATGAGCACAAAAAACATAATACTCTCCGCCATCAATCTTAACCGGCTGAATCTCGGGGCTAAGAGTAAGGGCCAATTCTTTAGCATAATCAAGATCCATCAAATCGATCTGATCATTGTCGCTAAGGTTACCCTCATCCGTAGCAATAGTCCCAGTCTTAGTGACATCACCAGTCACTATATAATGATCGCTATCCGGAGCAACACCCGTCTGACCATGATCAATTGTGGTATCACCACAAAGATAGCGGAACATATACTCATCCAGTTTTCCGGTCATCCAATCAGAGAGACTTGCAGAACCATCTTCCCTCAGATCATGAACCGTCCGCTGCTGAGCCATACGCCTGAAGCTATGCCCATTCCTCAGCTGATCCACCACTACTGAATCCTGATAGTAGACCAAGGGTTCTTCGTTGTGGCGCATTTCATTGTCACCAGCAACTCCAGCTCCACTAGCCTGCATCAGCAGATCATACTTAACCGTGTCGCCGGCAGTGCTCAGCAAATCTTCCTCTAAGCGTAAAATAGACCTTTTAGAATTTCCGAGAAACTTGAAAATAAAAGTACTCTTCAAGGTTTCGCGAAAAGACTTCGTAGACCATCTCTTAACGGTCTGCGGATCGTTTGTTCCAAATGCTGTTAAAGCCATAATACTTTTCTCCTCTATTATTCTTCAGCAACATTCAGTAACTCATTAAATTTTTGATCAGGCATATTAACAAGATCCATAACACTTAGACCATTAGCAATGTTGTCAAGACTTAGGTTTTCTTCGTCATGAGATGGCGTTGCTCTTTTGCCAACAAGGTTTGCTTTCTTATTAGCTATCTTATCCAACTCATTAACATTTATAGAGCCCTTATCTTGAGGAACTTTTTTCTGCTTAGAAGCAGACATTTTCTCCATCACCCTCT
>Ga0190359_1002000_pt1 | contig 12424 bp, 18 predicted proteins | sample 48721823_MG_FD_161269 | JGI IMG/M metagenome (GOLD analysis project Ga0190359, IMG submission 161269) | Hydrothermal vent microbial mat bacterial communities from Southern Trench, Guaymas Basin, Mexico - 4872-18-2-3_MG | ecosystem: Environmental > Aquatic > Marine > Hydrothermal vents >...
AGCTACAATATATATTTCTTCTAAAATAATTGGAGAGAAAATTACACAGAGAAAACTATCTGAAATATCACGGATTACCCAGACAACGATTAGAAAACGGTATAAAGAAATCTTGCATTCGTTAAATATTGAAAAATAAGTCTAGCTTATTTAGTATTTAAATAATCATCTAATTTTATGTTTTTATTATCTTTTTGTACGTTTTGTTCCGTTTCTATTTTCTTAATTTCTTTTTTCTTATTTGTTCTTAGAGGATTCACTGTTTGTCTTTTTCTTGGTGATATGCTTGTATATCTTCTATTTCCGTTTAATTGGGGACCCAGAATTCAAGCAACTAATAATAAAAGTCATATCACAAAAAGAAGCCACACAAATGCATCAAACATATGTAGCGATAGTCAATCATATCCACCAAAAAACAGGTGGATTCAAATTAAATGGTTGAAAACAAAAAACAAAGCGAACAAAATAGATGAGAACACTACTCTCACGCTATGGTCTTCATAAGGCGAATAATTTTTCTTCGTACTTATCGATTGTTGGTTTATAGAATTTTTCAATATTAATCTCATATGATTCAGCGATGATTAAAATATTGTATAACAAGTCTGATAGCTCTCTGCCTAACACCTCTTTAGTGTATTTCTCTCCAGACTTTATCCCTTCAAGACCAAGAATAGCTTCAGAAACCTCACCAGCCTCCTCAAGCATCTTTGAAACCATAATGAAAGGAGTCCAAGGTCTGCCTAATCGCTTGTTTTGTTCCAAAAATAAATTATACGAATATTTTTGGGCTTCGTTTATTTTCATATATTAGAATAATTAGTATAAGTCTTCATAAAATATGCGTTTATCCTTTTTTCATTGAAAATAATTATCTATTCTTGTATCTTTATGATTAATATATCTTCACGGGTTTTTATTTTCTATTTTGATAGCTTGTGCTATCAAGATAACCTATAGATTTCCACAAATCAGTTTCAGCAACTGATAAACCATAAAACCCCGTCCTAAACACACATCTATCACCATTTATGTCAAGACCACAGCCCCCAGTTAAACCAATATAATCCTCCGCTACCGTTGGTAAAACGTTCCTTATCCTAGTAGAGTTAACAGAATCTTCTTCGATCACAGATAGACCTAAAAGCATACAAGAATCATAAACGTTAGCAGTGTAAAAATCAATGTCATTCCCAAATAAGGAATGAAAATCAAGATTCATTTGATTATTTTCCTTTTTCAAACTCGCATTTAACCGATAAAGCACTATTAATCCTGTTGTAGGACAAAGACGACACTAATATAATTGACAAAATAATGAATTTACTCATCTATTATGGGAAATACACGGATTCACTAGAAAGCTATATCGAGTTCTCAAAGGCTGTAAAAGAAATCGCTGTGAACAAAAAACACATGGAACTACTAGGAAAATTCGACCGAGGTATACTCCATGACTATGTTATGAGAATCAGTGACACTGTTCAAGACGATGGCTCAGTAATCATCAATAAAGAATTACCTACTGAAAGCATCTACTCAAAAAGTGATTCTTATTGTAATATTTTTAAAGCCTTGATAATGTTCTATGCGATATTGTTTGTATTTTATGCAAAGGCTATTCTCATTAAAATAGCCTTGTTACATTTGTGGCACTATGCAGTATGTTAAAGGCTTGAACCCATTTCTTCGTGTGAAGTATAGAATAGGCTTTGAGTTCTGTTTTTTAATTTAATATTTTTTCTAGTTTTTCGTATTCTTGGAGTGTTATTTCTCCTTTTGCAAGTCTTAATTTGAGGGCTTGTAATGGGTTTTCTTCTTTTTCTTTTTTTATTAATTCTCTATACTTTATTGACATATCTTCGCACATACAATGCTTGATGAGAACGATTAAAATAACATTAAACTATCAAGAATAGAACGAAGTAAGGAGATTGTAGAAGACATGAACAAGCGTATTATCATATGCCTAATTGTAGGAGTGCTTATTCTAACAATAGCATACTCGTTTACACTTTCAAAAAATGTTGAGTACACTGAGATAGAGTATGGTGTAATGTTTGAAGTTCCTCACCCTGAAGAGGGTTCACTTTTAACTGGTAAATATTTTTTGAGAAACAATAACTTTCAAACAGTGATTGTTAAGCCGTTTAATTTTACGCATTGTGAATATTACGGACAATCCTGCTCTAATGTCATTGGTGTGGTAAATCTGGATGAGCCTATTAGATTAGAGCCAAATGAATCAATTATTCTATTGAATCAGACGTTTGTACCTTGGAAGATAGGTATTTTTACGGTAGATGCCTTCGAAGAGAAATATTCTATAAGTATAGATGAATCGTGGGTTCCTAACAATATTTCAATAAGATATGATGGTCTTTGTGTTGAACGGTTTATTGAATTTAATGAGGCAAGTGGGTTCTTGTATTGGAATGTTACAGTTGGTCCGATAATGTATAGTCCGTATCTGATCGGTGGTGAGTATAAGTTAATTCGATATATTTCAGCAACAACCACTATGGGAAATGGTACAATATTTTATCCGTATGCAGGGATTATTACAGAAGATTTTGATGTAGAGATCGTTAGACTCTACTAGCTGTATTGAGGGTAGGTCAAAGCAGGCAGCAGGCAACTGCAAATAATTCCCCTTTTTTACTTGTAGCATTTTGTTGCAACGAGTTGTTAAAAGATTTAACTACGGTTGATTGTATCGAAGCATTCAGGAGCTTGTCACCAACAAATCCTGAACTTCACAAACAAAAGAATGAGAAAAAATGAAAACAATAAAGAAAATGAGTATCTCACTGATACTCGTACTATTTGGAAGCTTACTTCTCATCAATGTATCAGCAGACGATGCAAATTATGATGAAGTAGGCGCATGGTATGAAAACTTCTCTGATGATCTCGACAACGATCTACCCTATTCGGATGATGAAGCATATGCTTTTGGTAATAGACTCGATGACTTTGGGTGGGATGATAGTACTCCACAAGGGAATGCTGCTTGTACATCAAGTGATTGGGAGACCTCAGGAGATACAACCAACGCAGATAGCGTTGATATTGCTTTAATAATTACACACGGAGGTCAAACAATAGGTGGAGAAATATTACTCTACACTGGTACCAAATACCTTCAAGCTCCGTATATTGAAGCTGGAGACTGTGAATGGGGAGACACTGACATGGAGTGGGCAGTTATATATGCCTGTCATAGTCTTGACAATAATTATTATGATGCTTGGGACGACGCATTTGATGGTCTCCATGGCATTGTTGGCTTCAGAGGTATGGCTACTCAAGACCCAACACTGCGGTTAATGTATTATTTTGCCACAGAATTGGAGTATTTCGATGAATCCATGCACGATTCTTGGGAATATGCTACTAAAGACTTCTATGACGATAAGGATGACACAGCAATTGCTGCCATTTACAGAGCACGGATGTATGTTAGTGGAGGAGACCCCTATTATTATGATTATGGCGATGAGTTAATCAGCAGCATGAATCCTGATGATGGGGTATCTGGGTGGTCGTATAGCTCAAAGATATTCTCTTCTTGGAATTGCCCGAGTTGATAGACATGAAAAAACAGAATGTAATAATATTAACCGCTTTGCTGGTCATAATCTGCGCAGGAATATTAGTTTATCACCAAGATACCCAAGACATATTTCCGATTCCAATGGGGGCAACTTCTAACCAGAATATAACGTATTACCTGAACTGCGAATTACCCAATGTTCCTCAAAGTGTTCCATCAATCGAGGTTTATGACACTCCAATAACAGGACCACAAGCCTTTTCGCTAATTGAATCGTTGACTGGAGAGATAGTAACCGATGTAATGACTGATGACTTGACTAAAAGGCACCGAGTTAGAACAGAATATGGTGGTGCAACAGTTCAAGGGTATAACAATGTGCTTTATCTAAAAAAGGATAAAACACCAGAAAATCAAGAAATTGATCCAGAAATACTTAGAGCAACTGCAGATGAATTTGTTGAGAAAGTTTTAAAAATTCTGCCATCTCTTCAACTTGAACTTAGATTCTCAGAGATATATGATGGACGATATACTGAATATGGAATAGGGAATAGAACGATTCATACCAAAACAGTACGATATGAAGCGTACTATAAAGGAATAAGAATTCGTGGAGCTTCTTTCACAGTAGATCTAGCAAACGGCAAAGTCTATGAATTCGAATATCATCTACCTCAAATAATTGAGTTAGATGAAAGTGTTACCATAACTAGTCCAGAACTGGCATTAGAAAAATTGGTCAATGAAGATGTAGACTCCGATGAGTTCTTTACTAAATTGAGTGTTTCGGATGATTCAACAAGATACATTAATTCCTTTGAGTTAGTCTACTATTATCATCATCTGAAAGCGGTCGAAGGATATACGCCAATTGTTACATACATGATTAAAGGTAACGAAGTAACTCCCGTTTATAATCAGGTATATTCTTTCATAGAATATATTCTTCCTTAATTCTTTCCTCTTTTTTTTGTAGCATTTTGTTGCAACAAGTTGTTAAAAGCTTTAACTACAGTTGATTGTATCGAAGCATTCAGGATCTTGTCACCAACAAATCCTGAACTTAAAACAAAAAGTGTGAGAAAAATGAAACAGAAAAAAAGAACACAAATACTGAGGCTTTTGCCTCTTGTATTAGCTATGTTTAGCATCGTTGTAGTTGTATCGGCGGCATATTATGAGGATGATATTCAAGGAATGGTAACTCTAGTTGATCATGATACTTGGGAAATAGGGTCTCCATGGAATGTTCGAGTAAATATTGATACATGCAGTTACGATGTGAATGTTGTTATAGTCATAGATGGGGATACTGAGTACGATGAAATACTTGAGGGTGGCGAAGATTCAGGCTGGATATCTTGTTATGGAGAAGAGACAACCGTATATATTCAACATCCAGGCGGAAACCCAATGGCGATAACCTATACAGGGACTATCGAATACAATCAAAGCAAGTAACATTTTCCCTCCTTTTTTATTATTTAAATAATAGAGAGGATTTTGATTTACTCTTGTTTTTATTCCTTTGGATAGATTTATTGATCACTTCGGTCAACTCAAGGCATGGACTCTTTTGACTCTTACCTCCTCAGAAAACTATACCAGAAAACAACCAAACACGGCGACAGACTCGCAGAAATCGAACCACTCATAGACTGGACCGCATTTACACCCATAATCCAACCCATGTACAGTAATCAGGGACCCGCTGGTGGCCGGCCCAATATGGACCCCGTGCTCATGGTGAAGCTTCTCGTTCTCCAAGCATGGTATGGTTTGAGTGACCCGGAGTTGGAGCGACAGGTCAACAACCGCATCAGCTTCAGGCATTTCCTGGGATACCCTGAGAAGGCTCCGGATTACAGTACTGTGTGGCAGTTCAGAGAACGTTTGGCTGAGACGGGTCGGGACCGGCTGGTGTGGGAGGAGCTGCAGCGGCAGCTGGACGAGAAAGGGTTGAAGGTGCGTAAGGGTGTGGCCCCGGGATGCGTCTTTCATCACCAGTGACCCAGGTCATGCACCAGCAGATAAGCCCCGCGGAACGGAGGCGAAGACCCGTAGGAGCAGGGATGGTGCTTGGGTCAAGAAGGGTACGTCATATTTTGGGTATAAGCTGCATATGAAGATGGACTTAGATCATGGCCTTGTCAGGGAGTTGGAGGTGACTCCCGCGAATGTTCATGACAGCAGGGTAGATCTATCTCTGCCCGGTGAGGTGGTTTATCGGGATAGGGGGTATCAGGGCGTTGAGCCCCGGGGCTATGATGCCACGATGAAACGGGCCTCTCGTGGTCATCCGTTGAGTATATGGGACAGGTTACGGAATAGGCGTATAAGCCGGAAGAGGTGTTCAGGTGAGAGACCTTTTGCTGTGATTAAACGGGTGTTTGGTGGTGGGCATGTGTTGGTGACTTCGTTGCCGCGTGTCCGGGTGAAGATGATTTTCGCTTGTCTCGGTTTCAACCTGCTTCAACTTGTTAGGTTGGGGGTGACAGCGTAAGCTGTGGATCTCGGGGTGGCGAACGGTGAAAACTGGTGTTTGAGGTGATATAGATGGTTGCTGGGTGAGGGAAGAGGCGGTTAAGCCGGGAGATGTGGGCTGGTTTGAGCCTGTTTCTTCCTCAAAGATGCGTAAAATGACGCATGCTGAAAGAAAACAAAGAAAATCCGAATCCTCTAGATTATATTACGTAATCTTTATTTTATAGTAACTATTGATGTTATACAAATGTATCGCTATGATTTAGTGTTATACGGTGTAATGACGATAATCATCATATTTCTTCTACGTGAATTCTTTTTTCTAGTCCGAAAAAACCCAGACTACTGGCTATTCGCAAGAACAAATCAAGCATATATAAAATACTGGAATCTCTTGGAAAAAGTTCAACCTAATCAAAATACTTCTATTCTCCAATTCAAAAAAAAGGAAAGAACTAAAAAAACCTAGATTTGCTAATGAACGTTATATATTATCTTTATTTAGATAGAGGAGATTTGCTTTTATTTTAATATCTTCTTTTTCTTGGAATTTCCTTCTTAGTGATTATTTGTCTTTTTGTAGGTATGTTCTATGTTTTTTTAAAAAAAATTAGCCTTTCCAAGCCAATAAGATGTCTTTATTTTTAAAAAGTATATTAATGCGTTGTAATACCTTTTTAGAAGTTTCCGCAGTTTTTTCTACCGACCTTGAATTTGTTCTTCATCTCTAAGTTAATAACACAGAACTTTCTTTATTAGTAATATGTGTTGAAAGTTAAACAATTAGTAATTTCATTGTATCGTTTTCTAATCGTTGTCTGGGTAATCCGTGATATTTCAGATAGTTTTCTCTGTGTAATTTTCTCTCCAATTATTTTAGAAGAAATATATATTGTAGCTGCGACTATTCCTAATGGGTTTTTTCCTGAGGTTAATTTCAATTTGTCTATTGTTTTTAGTATTTCTTTTGTTAATTCCTTACAGCCATCAGATAAATCTAGATGTTTATTGAACTTGTAAAGGTAGTGAATTGGTTTTATTACTGTTTTTTTAGGTGTTAATGTTTTTTTAATGAATTTATAAGCTTTTGATGTTTCTTTGACCTCAACATTCGCCTTATTTGAAACTTCTTTCAAATTTGTGAGATAGTGATTATATTTACAAGTATAGTATACGGTTGCTGTAGCTAGGCTCTTAATTGAATGTCCCTTGAATGACCTTTTCTTGGCTAATATTTGATATTGGTCTGAGGCTTCTTTTAGAATAGATATGGGTAAATTTAGGGTAAGCCCGATTTTTGTAATCTCAGCGAATCCTTGTGCTAAATTTTTCTCGGTTGAATTAGACATCTCTGCAGATTTTAACCATTTTTCTATAACGTCATTTTGAGAATATCTATGTAGATGAATGGTGTCTTTAGGGTTTTGATTTTTCTCTTTTTCAAGTTTAACCTGTTCCTTTACTTTACTCGGATTGTTTGATGTTAATACGTATCCGCATTTAAGACAAATAACTTGATTTGAATACGATTTCAACTCTTTGCTACCACAAGAAGCACATTTCTCTCTATTTGCTCTGTTACTAACTTGATCAAGCATGTGGAGCTCCGACCTCCATTTTATCTAGGAAATCAATATAGCTCGTGTAAATTTTTTCAACCATTTGCTGTTTTCTATTTTTTGGCACCTCTTTTCTTTTAGAGCCTTTCTTTTGAAACCGTAAACGAATTTTTCTAGCCTCAGAAAATAACTTGTCCCGTATTATTCTATACTCATCTACATAGTCTTGGAACCCAGCTACACTGTAATTACCTATGTAAAGTTCATTGGTGAGAATATCCCTCACTGCTCTAGCATTCCACCTGTTTTGTTTTTTAGTTAAAATATTCTGCTGGTTTAACTCAAATGCTACCTGAGGCATCGACCTTTTCTCAATATATAGCTCAAAAATGTAGATTACGAGGTTCTTTTCTTTTGGGTTAATCAATAGTTTCCCATCTTTATCCCTATCATATCCTAGTGGTGGATGCGGGTTAGCCCATTTATGCTGTTTTGCAAGTGCATGAAGACCCATCCTGGCTCTCTGCCCAATAAGTTCTCTTTCAAACTCAGCAACAGACGCTAAGCTTCTAAAATTAAACCTACCCACTGGAGTCGTTGTATCAATATACTCTGTAACACTACACAGATTAACATCCCATTCTCCAAGTTCTCTCTCAGTATTAACAAGGTCAACCAGAGACCTACAGAAACGGTCAAGCTTCCAGCAAACAATAATATCAAAGTATCCAGACTCTGCTTTATGTAACATCTGCTGGAATTTTGGGCGATCAATGTTACCTCCGCTCTCACATTCATCGATAAACACATGGTTCGCTACCCATCCCCTATTTTCACAGAAATTAAAACACTGGTCTATTTGTTCCTGGATGCTGTAATTGTATTTCTGGTTAGGAGAAGAGGTTCTAGCATATATCGCAGCGTATTTAGGCAACTCTATCCCCCAATCTCCTTGGCGATCTCAGTTGATGTATGGTCCAGGTAATCTGTAGAAGTGACTTCATCCTGTATTCTTGCTTGGAGTTCAGTTAAACAGGTCTGGAGTATGTATTCTGCTTCGTTTGCATCGTCTTCAACCTTTTTCGCCTTGGAGATTATTGTATTCACATGTTTTCTAATAGATTCAAGGGTGGATGTAGTTGTGAATGCGTTTGTGATGGCTTCCTGGATCTTGGCGTTCTTCAAAGCGTATTGGAGATTAATTCTTCTACGTCCAAGTGAATAATCAGAAATTATGACTGCTCTTATAGCGCCATAAGCAAGTTTACACTGTTTTCGTTGAGTAACGAAAATAGTTCCATCTGGATAAGTCTCGGAGAGGTACATGTTCTCTCCAGATGGCATTGTCTCAACTGCGAGTATCCCATATCTACTATTCCGATCATTCATATGTCTACGTAGCTGCTCTAAATAGGAACGTCTCCAACGGCTATTTTTCTTTGATTCAACAAGCACATCACATTGAGTTGAGACTCCATTTATCAAAGGGGTGAGGACTATGTCTGTTTCGCCTGTTTTACCCAGATGTTCGATATGATCTTTTGGGAAGTAATTTGATAGTTCTTCAAATAACTCTATTTCCCCTTCTCGTCCTTTTAGATTTGGTACCTGTTCTTTCTTCAAGAGCTCCTGTATTTTTAGAAGAATCTCTGGTATCACCTGTGATAGATTCTCAAATTTTTCTGGGTTTGGTATTGTTTCCTCAATTTTCCTCTTAATTATTTTTGATAACTCGTTTTCAAGTTTAGCGAACTCCGAAGAAGTAGTCTTTCTTATGGTGTTAACTCCTCGTGCTATTATAGCTGAGGTAGGAGCATTACTATTTAGAATGTCAATGTTTGATCTTGAGACACTGAGATACTCATTAAGAATACCTTTATCCTTCAAGCTATTTAGGAACCTGATATTATCTTCATTAATATTGATGTCCTCAGTTTGTTGATCACAAATAGGGCAAATTGAGTGGGTCACCTTGGTGCCCTCCCGTAATAGGAAATGAGAAGAGGACATTTGAAACACTTAGATTTTAATCTGAAGTATTTTCCATAATGCAAACAATGGAAGACATGCTTCCATTCATTTGAATCTATTTTCTTCTCCTCAATTGATTTGCTTCTTTCCAGGTCTAACTGACTGATGATTACAGGTTTGAAAACCTGTTTCTCTATTTGGAAATCTTTATTTTCTATTCTTGTATCTTTCATTTTGTTCACATCCAGTGAATACTCCAATGGGAGTGGAATCCTGCAAGATTCTCCCCTTGGAGTCCTTCTGTGTATTCCTTACACGTAGGGCAATATGTGTATATTTTTATATAAGGTTATTGGTAAGGTATCTGTATAGGGCAATTCATAGTGAAGTGATAATAATGAGCAGTATGGAATCAAAAGTATTTCAAGTTAGATCTAATTCAAAGTCCTTGAGAGGAACAATACCGCAGAGTGTAGTTGATAGTCTCAAACTTGTGCATGGTGATACAATAAAATGGTCAATAGAAATTCAGGGGAATAAAATTATCGCTACAATCGAAAAGGTTATGTAACGTTTTTTTGAATCTGGTAGTTCTATTAATAATATGACACGTTTTCTAGTATTGTTGGATATGTTGCCGTGCCATCAAAAACTTGATCTAAAAAAGTTTGTTGATTGTACGAAAATCTAATGACCCAAAGAAACCGTGGAAGTGTTTTAGTTAAAACATCCTCTTTATTGTATATTTGTTTATTAAATAATTCATTTTTATAACTTTGAATTGTGTATAATAGAAGTTCTATATCTAATAGTGTATCATCTAAATTTGCATCTTCTTGAAATTGTTCATTAGCTGATCTAATGGTTTCTATATATTCGCTGAATATTTTATTAAACTCAAGACGCATTTTGTGATATATGGGTACAATGATATAATCCACTCGTAAATTATTATAACCCATTACTCTTATCCATTCATTATCCCAATACCGTAGGTTATTTGCAGGCATTATTGGTAGTACTTTATTATATGGTCCTATTTGGTCATCATGAATATATAATTCAATAATGTTTCTCGCTACATCTGTCTTGTATCCAGTATTAACTGTCGCATGTAATGCAGAATTTCTTTGCATTATTAACTCTAAAATATATATCAATGGGATGCCTGCATTCGAATATGCTTTAACAGCGGTTTTTAATGCAAAATCATTATTCTGTCGGGTTATGTTAATAACTTCAGCATCTAAACTTAATGAACGTAAACAAATTATCATTTGTTCAATTGTCAATCCATTTTGAGGAAAAATACGGTTTCTACTAGGGTATGTGGATGACATCTCAGTTATTTCTACAGGTGATACTTTTCTAACATCATATAATCTTGACACTGTATTCAAAGCAGTCCATAGAGCAACGGTTGCGCATGCACTTACGCCTCGGTCTTGTGCTTGATATGGAACAGATTTGACAGTTAATTGTATACCATATAGTGTAGCTTTTTGCTCACTGGATAAATAATGACGTTCCATATTTCCGTCTATTTTTGGATATGTTTTAAGACACGTTCTCCCAATTAACGGGTCTCCATTGAAATCCAATATTGGTTTAACGACAACAAATCCAAGATAATGCTTTTTTAAAACATCTTCAAGAGTATCATTTTCGCCTTTTAACATCTCAATAAAATCTTTATTACTAAAACTTTTTGAGAAAAAGTGAATTCTATGAGTATATTTAGAAATTATTTTATGGGCTCTGGAATAATATCTTTGAAAATCAATGGTGTAATCTTTATCAATGTACTCATTTTCAACAACACATCGTTTTGCATTTAATGCAATTAAATAATCAGAAATATACCGACCTTGCCTGGAATTCCCAAGAAATGACTTAAATTTTCTATTTGAATAAACATATTTTTTTGGCAAGTTTATACAAAACTAAATAGTACAAGTTTTCCTTAAATCGCTTTCTCTTAACTTGCTCAATTCGGCTGATAGCTCTTCTTTTCGCTTTTGAGCTTCTTGGTTTTCACGCATATTCTCAGTTGCCCGCAGAATTTTTTGTCTCAGAAGCGTGTGATATTCCATTCTTTTTGCCTCATTAAGGGACATTTTATATCTCTCAGACCAATATAAAACTTCCGAAAATTTAAAGCTTTTTAATTAAAAACAAAAACAAGTTTTGATATAAAATTTTGATCAAAGTTTAATTATTTTTTTGATCATGTTTTTAACCAAAATAAAAACTTTTTTTATTAAAAAACCTTTATTAATTTAAAAATAACAATAGACAAAGAGATTATGTCAGATATAGATTTAAATCAACTTAAAAAAATAATCCTAAATATTTGTGATAATTTTATTTTAATTGATAAACCTTTTTTTACTATAATGGAATTGAAAAAAGAAGTTGAAAAAGAAATACCTGATATTAAGAAAAATAGTATTGTAGAAGTGATAGGTATATTAAAAAATGAAAATAAAATCAATTCTTTTTGGTTTGTGAAAAATAGAGAGTTATTGTTTTCTCAGGTTATGTTGAATGAATATAAACACAAACATCAATTAGACCTCAATGTATAAGACCCGAACCAATTAAGGGCTGAATCCCTCCAGACCCGCCACGAAATCATCTTCTCCAAGGTCTCGGTATCAGATAGGGTGTCTTTTTCCGGTATTCTCTGTAACTATCTCCGAATCGTGCTTCCAGAGCTGGTTCTTCTCGTGTCTTTAGCCAGATGGTCCAGAGGGCTATGAAAACAGTTGGTATTACAAACGCAATCGACGGTGATCTCAACAAGAGTCCTACTGCTATGAGGCAGAGGAGGTATCCAAAAAGTATG
>Ga0190359_1002002_pt1 | contig 12415 bp, 11 predicted proteins | sample 48721823_MG_FD_161269 | JGI IMG/M metagenome (GOLD analysis project Ga0190359, IMG submission 161269) | Hydrothermal vent microbial mat bacterial communities from Southern Trench, Guaymas Basin, Mexico - 4872-18-2-3_MG | ecosystem: Environmental > Aquatic > Marine > Hydrothermal vents >...
ATATCTCACCAAAGACGATGACTATAAATTGAAAAAAGTTTTACCCATAGATATGTTTCCTCAGACGGGTCACATAGAATGTATAGCATGTTTAGATCGGTGACTAATAAAAAAGCAGCAAAGTTAATTTCTTAGGTTTTAATTCCCCTCAGCTCTGCTGCGATCAATAAAATATGATAAAATGGTATAAAAAGTAGAGGAGTAAAGTGATTTGAGTAAGTATATTCACAAATCACATAATGTATCTGTGCTAATAAATCATTTTGTATGTCCGGTAAAATATAGAAAGGTTGTTTTCAACAAAGAAGTAGATAAAACTCTCAAAGAAATATACCTTAAGATTTTCAAGAGGTATGAGATTAGTTTTTTAGAGATAGGAACAGACAGGGACCATGTGCGTTTTCTAATACAGTCAGTTTCAAAATACAGTGTGACAGAAATAGTAAGAATGATAAAAAGTATAACTACCAAAAAGATATTTGAAAAACATCCGGAAGTAAAAAAGCATCTATGGGGTGGAGAGTTTTGGTCAGATGGGATTTTTGCAAATACTGTAAGTAAGTTTGGTAGTGAAGATACAATAAGCAAATATGTAAGAAATTAAGGAATGGAAAAAGAATGCAAAAAGTTACACTATCAGCAAATTAGTTTGCTTTAGGGGGTAATAGATACCTCGTAGCTCTACTGCGAGGTAGTTCATTTCTAAAAAACAATGATCAGGGGTTGACAGAAAAGTAGATTGAGGCAATTTATTATTCTAATGCCAATGATAAAGCGGTTTATATAGTGAAGGCAATAAGGGAAAATTGGCAATTCACAGAGGAATATTTAAGGAAGAAAAGAAAGGAACAACGGAAAGAAGAAGAGGAAAAAATAGAATATATTAAAGCAAAGATGCAGGAAGAGATTGAGAGCAGATTTATAATTCGCTTGAACCTTCACAACGGGAATAGATAAGAATAGAAACAGAAAACAGACTACCGGAGTTTTGGAAAGAAAAGCTCAATAAGGTAAGGGTTAAAGGGGAAATTTCAAAATTACTCGAGGTGGTCCTGAAGAAAAGAGGAAAGAGATAATAAAAGAGTGGATTGATTCCGGAAGGATTGAAGATATAAAAAAATTTACCCATAACCTCATTGATCATTAAAATATATTTTAAAAAAGGCAGAATTAAACGGAAAAAAATGCAAACTGTGGCGGGCATCAAAAGAGGATTTAGCGGCGTTTTTTTAGAGGGCGATAAGTCATAAAAAGAAGATAGTAATGACTAAATTATCATTTTAAATGCGCTTAAAAACGTTTTCAGGTATATTTTAAAGATTTGTTAACAACTCCACTCCGGGTTAATAAAATTAGATGTGTCAAACTATTTTATTGATAAAACTGTATATTTTACTGATGAAATTATACAAATAAATAGAGTTAAGGGTTATACTAATTTTAGGGGGAGAATAGAAAGCGGCCTATCCAAGTTATTAGTAATCGATTTGGGAAATTACAAAGGTTCTACTTAAACACGTCTATTGGGATATGAATATTTTGAGCGGGCAACACACGAAATTAAAAAAAATATTTTAAATAATACAAAAGTTTTATTTGGAGTATCAATTGTTTAAGAAGAATATCCAAATATTACTAAATTAAATTTAGCATTGCCAGAGAATTTTTTATAAGAGGAAAAAAGAATCTTAAAAAAATCAAGGTAAATAATGACAAATTAACCAAAGAGCGGTAATTTTTACAGGAGGATGGATAATAAATGGCTTTTAATAAAATAAATAAACCTTATGTTTTAGTAAATAAAATTGTTAATAATATAAAAGAGGAAATAATAAGTGGGAATATAAAACCAGGTCAAAGAATTATAGAAGCTCAAATTGCAAGAGAAATGGGTGTTAGTAGGTCCCCATTAAGGGAAGCAATACAAAAACTTAAAGCTGAAAATGTTTTAAAAGTTACTCCTTATAGAGGTACGTATGTAAATACGCTTAGCCGAGAAGATGTTAAAGCAATATATGAATTAAGAACAATATTAGAAATGTATGCGATTGAAAAGATAATTAAAAAAAGCGGAAATGATAAATTTATTAAATTCATTAATATATTAGATAAAAAAGTTAAGGAAATGGAATTAGCGGTAAAAGAAAATAAAATTGATAAACTTGCAAGAGAAGATATAGAGTTTCATCGCAAAATAGTATCTTTTTGCGGAAATAGATTTTTGTTGGAAACTTGGGAAAAACATAATTTGCAAATTAGAATTCTTTTAAATATTGAAACTAAACATCAATTTGTAGAATCTCCAAAGGAGCACAAACAATTAGTTACCTTAATCAGAGAAAAAAAAGTGAAACAAGTAAAAGAATGTATAAAAGAACATATTTTTAAATCATTAGAAATTTTTGTAAATAGTGTTTCAAAAAAAGGCTAGTTATTCCAAAATATTATGAAATGGTTACTGCCCAAAAAGTATCTATGCTTCACAAATAATATCAAATAATATTAACTAACATATTTAAATTATTAATCTTTACACCTTAAAAACCTACTTAGTAAAAGTGGCTACCCCCCCGTGCCTCACATAAAAATGTGCTTGAAAGCTGATACAATGTCTCAAGAGAAGTGTACTCGTACCTACTTGAAGGTTCCTCCTTTTTGTTTTGATCTTCTCTCCCTTTAGAGAATTTAATTTAAGCAACTTATTTTGCAATTTAGTTATCTTTCTTTTCAATTCTATTGGATTTAACATATCATATTGGCTTTTCAATTTTATCTTTGTTTTATTTTTAATATCGGAAGAGGCCAGAACCCCTTGGTAAGGAATTTTAACCTCATCATATCTTTTGATAGCTCTATTTCCCATTCTCAACTTGTAGAAAGGCATTGGTGAATTTAGCCATATTATCCGCATATAACCCTGATATAGAAAAGGGCAACCCCTCTTTTGTGGTCTTTGTCCCAGAAAAAAACTATCTTCGGTAAAATTAAGACTTTAGTTAAAATCCTCTTGGTAGCTCCCTATCTATTTAAAGAGACAATTTTTTCTCTTTAAATATAGAGGAGACTAGTTATAACAAAATAATTTCATTTAGATTTTCAATGAGACAATTGTTAGTATAAATTTTTTTTTGGGGGGGGGTAGTTAGACAATTTAAAAAATATAAAAAAAAGTGTAGACTTACCTATTGAGTTCTTGACATTTTTAATAACTATAGATATAATAAATTTGTATACAAGAGACAGTATACAAATAAATTATAATAAAAAAACATTTATTAACAAATATTAAGGTCCTTAAAATAATTGACAAATCAGAGGCATACCAGCAATAAATACATGTGCTGAAGCTAATAATAAATTTTACGGAAAAGTGGACGTTGAACGTGATTCTGTAATTTAAAAATCAAAACCGGACTGTTTTTTAATGATTTAAAGTTTAAAGGTAAACTAACTTAAAATGGTAAAAAAGATGTAATCTAGAACTAAATTTTAAAGAGAAAAGAGGTTCTAAATTGTGTCTATAGAAAAAAACAAAAACCTTACCGATAGTCAGGTTAAATCATAGAAGGGAGATTTTTATGTCAAAATATACTATTACCGAAATTAAGGCAACCGAGGTTTTAGATAATAGAGGTATGCCAACAATACGTGCCTACGCATGCGTAAATGAGAAATGGGCATGGGCTGATGTTCCTAAAGGATCTTCGGTTGGTTCATATGAAGTTTTCGACTTAAGAGATGGAGAAAAACGATATAAAGGGAAAGGTGTAAAAAAAGCTATTAGCAATATAGAAAATATCATAGCTCCAGCTCTTAAAGGAGTTGATGCTACATTTATTCAAAATGTTGACCGAATTATGCTTGAGTTAGATGGAACAAAAAACAAAAGTAAATTAGGAGGGAATGCAATTCTTGGCGTGTCGCTTGCTGTTGCTAAAGCTTCTGCAAAAGCTTTAGGTTTACCTCTATATCTGTATCTAAATGCTTTCGGACATATATTACCAGTACCACAGACATGTATGATAAATGGAGGTGTACATGCGGGTAATGATTTAGAAGTTCAGGAAATTTGTGTGATGCCGGTTGGCGTGAGCTCTTTTTCTGATGCCATGGAGGCCCTTAATGCAATTTGGTATTCATTAAAAGAAGTACTAGAAAAAGAGCTTGGTAAAGGGGCATCAAACACAGGAGAAGATGGTGGCTATGCCCCACCGGTAGGCTCTTTATATAAAGCTATGGATTATGTAATGGAGGCAGTTAAGAAATCAGGACTTGAAAAAGAGATATTTTATGGATTAGATATGGCATCTAGTGGATATTATGATGTAAAAAAGAAAAGATATATTTTTCAGGGAAAAGAAATGAACCGAGAAGATATACTTGAATATTATGAAAAATTTTTAAAAGATTATCCAAAAATTGTATCTCTTGAAGATCCTCTAGAAGAAAACGATGTTGAGGGATGGGCATTAATGACAGAAATGTTTTCTGATCAGGTAATGTTAATTGGAGATGATTTTCTTGCTACAAATCCAGAAAGACTTAAGCTCGCTATAAATAACAAGGCCGCAACAGGGCTTCTTTGTAAATTAAATCAGATTGGCTCAATCAGCGAAACTTTTGAAGTAGCAACTTTGGCGCAACGTAATAAAATTTCTCTTGTAATGTCTCCGCGATCTGGTGAAACAGAAGATTCCATACTTTCTGACATAAGCCTAGCCCTTAATGCTGGATGTTATAAAACCGGTGGTTTACGTGGAAGTGATCGTGGATCGAATTATAACAGATTTATTGAAATCGAGAAAGAATTAGGAAAGGTAGCAAAATATGCAAGTTATGATTATAAACATTTGTTATAACACTAGCATAAAAAAATTTCCTCTTTTAGTCTTTTCGAAAGCCCATTATAGATAAAATATTTATTTTAAGAGCTTAGATATGTATATTAATATATTATATTAAAACTAACGACTAAAATTTATAAAAGTAAAAAGGATAGAGAATGTAATGATAAAGAACAAAGAACAGCTCATATCTCATGGTTTCATTAAAGCGAGAAAGAAAGCTATTAAAATAATAGAAGCCTGCTTAAAAGCTACTGATCCATATAAAAAAACAATAGAACAGCTAAAACTAATAGATAATAAATTTTTTTTTGATAACAATATTATAGATTTATCAGAATATAAAAATATATATGTTGTCGGTGCAGGTAAAGCGACTTATCGCTTGGCTTTAGCCATTGAATACATACTTGGTGACAGAATCACAGATGGAGTTATCTCCTTAAAAGATGATGATGTTAAGCCACTTAAGAAGATAAGGATAACAAAGGGGGGGCATCCGTTCCCAAATGAAGCAAGTTTTTTCTCTGGAGTGGAAATTGAAAAAATTACACGACGAGTACAGAAAAGCGATCTAGTTTTTTCTTTGGTAACAGGAGGTTCTTCGGCTCTATGTGTAGTTCCTGTTCCGGGCGTTTCGTTAGAGGATAAAATAGAAATGAATAAGCTTTTAGTTAGGAGTGGTGCTGATATTTTAGAGATTAATACCGTGCGTCGGCATATATCGAGAATTAAAGGCGGCGGACTTATGCCTATGGTATATCCTGCGACAGTAATATCCCTTACAGTATCTGATGAAAAACGCGATAGTGACTGGAACCATGACTGGACAGCTCCAGATGAGTCTACTTTTTCCGAAGCAGTAAATATTTTAAAAAAATATAAATTATGGGATAATACCCCCGAATCTATTAAAGATTATTTGCTTAAAGGGGATTATACTAAAGAAACACCTAAATCAATTCCCGTAGAGCAGAAAGTATATTTTAAAATGGTTGTAAAAACAGTTGATCTCTGGGATGCTGCAAGAGATAAGGCGTTGGAAATAGGCTTGGAACCAATGCTTCTTACGACTGTACTAACAGGAGATGCTTTTAGCGCTGGGCGTTTTTTTTCTGCTGTAGCAATTTCTGCTTTACATAACGGATTACCTATTAAGCCCCCATGTATGATATTTGCTACAGGTGAAACTTTTGTTCGTCTTGAAAAAGATAAAAAATTTGGCCTGGGAGGAGCAAATCAAGAAATTGCTCTTAGTGGTTGTATTGATCTTAATGAGGATGATAATCGTATAGTTATTTGCTCAGTTGATTCAGATGGTACAGATGGTCCAACTAATCTTGCTGGTGGAATGACAGACTATACAACTATTAGTAGAGTTAAAAAAGCAAAAAAAGATTTTTACGAATTACTTTTTACTCATAGTTGTTGTGAGTTATTAGAAACGGCTGGAGATGCTATTATTACAGGTACTACAGGAACAAATGTAAATGCATTTACATTTGTTTTGGTATTATGATTATCTTTAAAAAATTACTATTTAATATAACATAGGTAACCTCTTTATTTGTTATCATTTTTATGGACAGTAATTGTATTATATTTTTAAAGTTATTAGATAACTTAGTTTGTATATTTAGTTACTATAAGGAAGATAAAAATGATTTTTCCAACAATGACAAAAATTAAACAATCGGTAGATCATCCATTTATTGATGATATTTCTTCAGAAGTAAAAGAAAAAATTAATAAAATAGATCTATCTAGGGAAAAAGGAAAGTCTGTTGCTATAACATGTGGTAGTAGGGGGATTACAGATTATTATACCATAATAAAATCTTTATCAGATGAACTTAAATCACATGGAATGAAACCATTTATTGTGCCATGTATGGGGAGTCATGGAGGGGCTACTCCTGAAGGACAGAAATTACTTCTTGAACATTTGGGACTTAATGAAAGAAAGTTAAAAATACCGATAAAATCATCCATGGAAGTTGTCCAAATAGGCGAAACAGAAAATGTTCCTGTTTTTATTGATAAGAATGCTGCAGAAGCAGATTACATTCTCCTTTTTCATATTATTAAAGATCATTCTGATTTTTATAATGATACATTTGGAACGGGTTGGCAGAAAATGCTTACAATAGGGCTTGGTAAACAAAAAGGCGCTCATATTTATCATAATGCGATAATGCGGTATGGTTTTATAAAAATAATTCAAGATGTATCGCGTGAAGTTATCAAAAAAACTAATATACTTTTTGCAATGGGAGTTGTACAAAACGGTCTTAATAAATCTGCAGAAATTGAAGTCTGTTCCAAAGAAGAGATACCAAAAGTTGAGGAACGACTTTTTAAGAAAGCAATAAAGTATACAATGAAACTTCCATTTAATAATATAGATATTCTTATAATTGATGAAATGGGAAAAGAATATAGCGGGGCTGGTTTTGAAACTAAAGTGGTTGGAAGAATTGGTTTGCCTCTTTTAACCAGAGAGCCCATAGTACCAAAAATTAAACGTATTGTAGTTTGCGACTTAACTAAAGCGACAGAAGGAAATGCTATCGGTGTTGGAAATGCTGATTTTATAACAAAAAAACTCTATGATAAAATTGATTTTGATGTGATGTACTTAAATGCTCTAGCTGCCTTAGAAACAGAAGTAGCCAGAATTCCTATGGTGCTTGAAACTGATATGCGTGCAATTGAGATTGCTATTAAAAGTATTGGTTCTATTCCGTTTGAAGAGTTAAGGGTTGTACGCATTAAAAATACCAAGGATTTAGGGGAATTATATGTATCAAAACCTTTGGTAGAAGAATTAGAAAAAAGAAGAAATAATACTATTAAGATAACTATAGAAAAAGAAATTGGTCCGATATCATTTGATAATTTGGGAAACATTGAATTTTTTAGATAACTTATCAATTTAATCTTTTAACATATTTACAAAGAGTTCAAACTTTTCGGTATTGCTTATTCTGTTGGTTAGTTATAAATTCACTTTCTAGAATTTTTTTAACAACTATTTAAGGAGGTTCATAAAATTGTCATTAGGCTTAATAGTTTTTTTAATTTGTTTCTTTTTTAATTTAATTATAGGCTTCCCAATAGCATTTAATTTAATATTTTCCTCAATCATCTATCTGATCCTGGGAGGATATCCTATATCAATTGCTGTTCAGCGTATTTTTTGTGCCTCCAGTCTTATTAGTTTATTAACGATACCATTTTTTGTTCTTATGGGACAGATACTTTTAAGGGGGGGTGTATTAAAATTACTAGTTAATTTTGTGAATGCATTTGTTGGTCATATAAAAGGCGCTCTTGCGATAGTAGCAGTTCTGACATGTTTATTTATGGGAGCAATAGTTGGTTTAGCTGTTGCAGAAGCCGCTTCTTTGGGATCACTTTTAATCCCAATAATGAAAAAAGAAAGGTATAGTCCTGCTTTTTCTGCTGCAGTTATGACCGCTGCTTCTTTGTTAGGTCCGATAATGCCTCCCAGTGTTTTAATGATAATGTATGCTGTTGCAGTGGGTAGAACTTCAGTAGCTGGGTTGTTCGCAGCGGCAGTTGTTCCAGCATTTTTGATTGCTTTTGCTCAAATATTTGTAATTTTAAGAAGGTCAAAGATTGAGAATTATCCTAGTTATTCGAAAGTTGATTGGCCTCATAAGTTGGATGCCTTTAAAAAAGCTATACCAGTTTTACTCTTACCTGTTTTCCTATTAGGACTCATTTTTGGAAAAGTATGTTCAGTTAATGAAGCGGCATTTCTTGGTAGTTTATATGCTCTTGTTATTACTTTTAAAAAATTACAAATGAAAGATTACATTGAAATTCTTAAAGAAACTGCAGTTACTTCTGGATTGATTATTTTATTAGTTGCTGCAGGAACGATTACTTCATGGGTTATTGTAAATGAAAGAGTTGTTTATATGCTAACAAATTCTTTAACACAATTACCTGCGTGGCTTTTTTTACTATTGCTTAATGTTTTTTTATTAATAAATGGAATGTTTATGGATGATGGTGCTTCGGCAATTGTATGGGGCCCCATTATTGCTCCTATTGCCTGGGCATTGGGAATTGATCCACTTCAAATTGGCGCGATTGTTTGTATTAATTTAGTTATTGGGTTGTCAACTCCTCCGTTTGGGATAGTCCTTTTTGTAACTGGCCCAATTGCAGGTGTAAGAATTGAAGATATTTTTGTTGAAGAATTACCTTTAATTGGAGTTACTATAGGTGTGCTATTATTAGTTACTTACATCCCAAGCCTTACTTTATTCCTACCAAGGTTGCTTGGTTATTAATATTTTTAAGAAAGAAGAAAGGAGATGGTTAAATATTGAATATAAATTAGTAAATTAGTTGTTTTGTAAATATTCTAAATTTTATTAAAAGTGGAGGTAAAAAAATGAATTGTAAAAAATTATCTACAGTGTCTGTAATTTTTATTATCTTGGTTTTGTTATTTAGTACAAATCTTTCATTTGCAAAAACAATAACAGGTAGATTATCATCAAGCCTAATCTTAAATTCACCCATGAGTAGAGGATTAGAAGTATTTGCACAATATGTAGAAAAAGAAACGAATGGAGAAATTAAAATTGTAATTTATCCAAATAGTCAATTAGGGTCAGAAGAAGATTCAGTTCAGCAAGTTAAGTCAGGATCACTTGAATTTGCAGTAGCATGCGTTGGCCCGGTAACAACATTCGCTAAAAACTTTATGCTATTTGATACCCCTTTTTTATTTGATAACCGTTTAGAAGCTTGGATGGTATGTGATAGCCCTGTCGGTCAAAAGGTACTCAGTTCTGCTAGAGATGGTGGATTAGTAGCATTAGCATATATGGCTTGTGGTTTTCGCCATGTGACAAATAACAATGGTCCAATTAATACTTTAGAAGATTTTAAGGGTTTAAAAATAAGAACGATGGTAGCCCCAATGCATATCAAAAATTTTAGATTACTGGGAGCCAATCCTACACCAGTTCCTTGGACAGAACTTTATCTTGCCTTGCAACAGGGGATAGTAGATGGTCAGGAGAATCCAGTTTATAATATTTATGAACATAAAATTTACGAAGTTCAAAAATATTTATCGTTTACTCAGCATATTTTTGATTCTATAATTTTGGTAACTAATCCAAAATGGTTTGATAGTTTGACTGAAAAGCAGCAAGAGATAATAAAGGTAGGAGCTTTGTTAGGCCAAAATTATGGCAGATTTCTAGACGAAATTGTTGTGGAGGAAATGACAGAAAAGTTAAAAGATTTAGGTATGATTATAAATGATGTATCTAAAGAAGAAAGAGATAGAATGAGAAAAGCTTCACAACCAGGCGTTAAAGAAGCAATCAAAGAAAAAGGTGTAGACCCAGCTTTAATGGAAGAATTTTTTGCAACAATCGATCAAGTTTCTAAGCAAATTGAACAGATTGGTAAAGATTAATTTTTAGCATTTTTGTTAGGAATGTAGAGATAGAAGGGTAATTTTTTAAAATGACGTTTTTTTCTACATTCCTAATTTTTTAGAAGAGGAGAGAGGTAGAAAAGTGCAGATAATAATAAAAGGGAGAATATTACAATAATTATGAATAAAAAAACAAGGACAATGATAATAAGTATAATTAGTAACATTAGTAATTATATCGAAAAAATAACATATATTTTAGTCGAAATAACGCTTGTTCTAATGTTATCAATAGGAATAGTACATGTGTTTTGTAGATATGCTTTAAATAGTTCCCTAAGTTGGACAGAAGAAGTCCTATCGTATGGTTTGGCTTATTTTTCTCTTTTGGGTGCTAGTGTGGTACTTAAAAGGAAGGGGCATATTGGTGTGGTGTTTATTCGAGACAAAATGTCTAATAAAATGAAAGAATATTTTTTAAAATTATCATCTATAATTGAACTTTTTGTTTCTTTGACAGTAGGCATTACTGGAATAATATTAATGTTTCAAGTCAAAAACCAAGTAACTCCCGCTTTATATATAAGCATGGCTATCCCTTTTTTCAGTGTTGCTTTGAGTTTTATTTTTATGTCTATATACGCACTAGAACATGTAATTAATGATTTTTGTAAGTAGAGTATATATAATTTGCTAAGGAGCTTAAGCTCTTCAGTATTGCCTATCTCTTTATTCTTTACTATATAATAAATAGACTTTTAAACCATCTTTTAGTACCCTTTTGATTTTAGTATCCAAATCCTTATTTCTTGAATGGTAGATCTATCATTATAATATAATGACTTTCATCTAAATGAGTGTGTGCTATATTTTCTGCAAAAGCAATTAAGATAACTTGAAATGGGCCATTAAGAGCTTCATAATAAATAGAAGATAATAAAAAATATTAATATTAAGGAGGACTAATTTAGGATGGCCCAACTTAGCAATTTTACAAGAGATATTGGACAAAGATAGCAGACATGAGATCCTGGCTGCAGATATCGCCCTGAAGGAGAGTTACTCAAGTTAACACATTCCAAGAAAGGGGATTAAAGCAGGTGAATTTAACCATTTCTGACGAACACAAAGCACTCTTAAGGGCACAGCAGAAAGTCTTCACCTGTATACCCCTAATCAGCGATGTATATATCATTATATTCGCAATGTCTGGTCTCAGGTTCCCTATAAGGAAAGGCCGAGATTGGCCGGTTATCTCAAGCAGAGCTATGATTCTCCTACTAAAGAGATGGTCACTTCTATTACCCAATTGATTGCCCTGGAATACCAACACAGGTATCCCAAGGTGAGCCGTCTGTTAGAAAAGATATAGAAGAATCTTTAGAGGTGCAAGTTAAATTAGCTGCTCTGGTAAAATATATTGCTGACCATGGCAGGCTCTTTAATAAAACAAAATTTAGGAAAGTAAACTCAAAAGAAAATATATTTGAGCTTAAACCCATGGATCATCGCTTCTTTAGCTTCTTCTATAAAGGGAAAAAGATAATCATTACTATTGCTTATATGAATAAAGTCTAAGAAAGTAAGCAAAAGAGACTTAGAGAAAGCCAAGAATATGAAAAAAACCTACGCCGCTAGATTAAAAAAAGGGGGGGACTTATTATGAGAAAAACTAAAACTTATATAGATAAGTTAATGGAAAATAAAGAATTCCGCGAGAAATTTGATAAGGAATACCAAAATCTTTGTATTAGGGAACATATTGCCAAAATCCGTCATCAAGCAAATTTAACCCAAGCTGTTCCGCTTAATCGAATAAAAAATAATAAAACATTTTAAATATTGGCCAATATATAAAAAATTTTTACGTCCCCTGCCCTTTCCTATCCTACTCATTAAATTTTAGCAGTGTCTCAAGTTTTTTAAATATTTCCAGAACCACAGTCTCAGGTACTTTATCCCATAATTCGGCATTTCTCATTTTCCAATCTAGGCTTTTTACCTGGTCCGACAAAACAACCCCTGTTATCTTTAACCCGGAGGGGATCATAACTTCAAAAGGGTACCCTTTTACTTGATTGGTTATCGGACATAATAAGGCCAGACCAACTTTACTATTATAGGCTTTTGGTGAAAGAAC
>Ga0190359_1002003_pt1 | contig 12415 bp, 10 predicted proteins | sample 48721823_MG_FD_161269 | JGI IMG/M metagenome (GOLD analysis project Ga0190359, IMG submission 161269) | Hydrothermal vent microbial mat bacterial communities from Southern Trench, Guaymas Basin, Mexico - 4872-18-2-3_MG | ecosystem: Environmental > Aquatic > Marine > Hydrothermal vents >...
CGAGACCGTTTATCCGGTTTTCGATAACCGTATAGGCCCGATCAATAAGGTCCGCACCTTCCTCTTTCTTTACCTTGGATCGGTCAACTTCAAGCACCAGCCGCATACCACCCTGCAGATCGAGCCCGAGATTAAGAACCTTTTTTAAGACATCAGGGTGCTCCCGCGTAATCTCTTCCCGTTCTTCAGGTGTTCGCATATAGAAAGTGACTGACGGATAGAGATACCACACTGCCAATCCTGCAAAGATTAGAATAAGTAACATGCTTATGGGAATATTTTTAGTCATGAGCTTTAAAAACCTTTCCGTATATTTAGTAGGACCGAGTTGCCATGTTTCTACTTCATGAAATTCTTTAAGAATTCAGGGTACGTAAAATAATAAATCCCCGATAACTTCAGGGGAATTAGTTATGGATATATTAAACGGGACGTATCATAAATTCTGCACACCCGCACTACCCTTTCTATTCATCCTTTTGTTCAGATAATTCATCGAGAAATTCTTTTACTTTTTTTACTATGTCTTTCGGATTCTGTGGTTTGGTGAGATAGAAGTCACACTGCACCCGCTCCCCCTCTCTATAGTCATGATCCTGATTGAGCGCGGTGAAAAGTATCACAATAATATCTTTTGTTTCAGGATTCTCCTTAATCCACTCACACACCTCAAAACCGGTCTGGCCGCACAATACCACATCCAGGATCATCAGATGCGGTTTCTCTTTCTGCACGATCTGTTGTGCCTGGCTGGCTGATACCGCCTCGAAGACAGTATACCCCTCCAATTCCAGAAATAACCTGAGAATTTTCCGTATACCCGCTTCATCGTCAACAATCAGTATTTGAAACGGTTTTTTCATGGTATATCTATTCTTTAGCGGTAACTACCCGACATTAATTTATTTGGGGTGACTGAACAAAATATATCTTTTTAATTTCACCATGCAATTAGTTCAATTACGTTATAAGACACAACTCTGTAACACGTGAAGAAAGGGAATGACGTTTGTTTATTTATCGTTAACAGAATCTGACTAATTCCGGGAATAGGATCTTCCGCGGGTATCCTGTTCAAGATAGTTAATAACATCTTTAAAAAGTTCTCTGTTGGTCCCATTCAGTTTTGCCAGTTTCTGATGGGCTTTCAGAACAATTCGTGCAAGATTACCGGGACTGCTTTCAGCTTGTGGTATATGGTTGAGACCAGTGCAGTTTGTATCGACACAATCGATGATATTAAAAATATTTGAAAAACCGACATTAAAAAGGACTTCGTTAATATTCTCCCTGTTGGATATAAGTGTGGGAGTAACCAGTGACTGCTCCTCTGAGAACTCGTGCAGTTTAGCGAGAAGGCCGAGATTGGTGCTGTCAATGTAGGATGTTTCCGTGAGATCAACGACAAACGAATTAATATCTTCATCATGTGTTATTTTCTGCAGAAACCGGTCAAAATCCGGGCTTAAGTTATATACTATTGACCCGATGAGCTTAAGCACACAGGTTTTATCCACCATTGCATATAAAATTTTGCCGTGTTTCATCCATTCTCCGTTATCAGAAACGTTATTAGATATCTTTACCTGTATTTCGTTAAACTGAGGACAGGGATATTCTATGTAACACGCTCTTCATTTCCGTTTTCCGGCATTCGCCGAACCGTACATCCTATTCTGTGGGGTATAAGAGAAGTGACTTTCCTGTTAAAATATATGTGTGAAGGAAAAAATGAAAAAAAACTTTTTATGTACGTAAATTGTACCTTTTTTCATTTATAATACATATTTATAGCCGGATTACCGGACACAACAGACATAATCAGTTTGTGTTAACTATTGATGAATTCCAAATCCATACTTAAAAGCGCTCCGGAAAGGAACTTGTAAGGTATTGATTTTGTTATAATATTATTTCGCTTAAATCCTTCTCCGGCGGTGCACTTCACCCGGCCGAAGTGGGGATTGAAGGTGCGTTCTTGTCAAGTACTGCCAAGAACGAATTAATTAAAAGAGGGTGCATGAAACGTACACAACTGCCAGCATCAATAACACGGTTTCCGCAATCTCCCGGTATTTATCTGATGAAGGATGCATCGGGAAGGCACCTGTATATTGGAAAGGCGGTTAACCTGAGAAGCCGGGTTCGGTCCTATTTTCATGACACTGGTGACGGCAGGTTTCAGATACCACATTTGATGGATAAGGTTTCATCAATTGAGTGGATAGCAACCAACAATGAGACCGAAGCGCTTATTCTTGAGGCGAATCTTATCAGGACCCACCAGCCGCCGTACAATCTCGATTTAAAGGACGACAAGCATTACCCCTATCTGAAGGTTACGCTGCAGGAGCCGTTTCCCCGTCTGTTAGTGGTACGGCGTGTTATTAATGACGGGGCACAGTATTTCGGGCCTTTTACCGATGTGGGCACCATGCGAAAGCTCATGGATTTTGCGCATGTCATTTTCAGGATCCGGGACTGCAAACGGAGATTACCGTTAAAAAAGCCGGTACGGCCCTGTATCAATTATTCGATAGGCAGGTGCCACGGGGCATGTGCGGGATATATTTCACCTGAAGAGTATGCGCGGCAGGTTGCCATGCTTATACAGTTTTTTAAAGGGCGGAGGAATGATATTACGGCAATACTTGACAAAAGAATGAAGGAGGCCTCGGCGCGTCTTGACTATGAATCTGCCGCTTCGCTTCGCGATCAGATCAATCTCATCCGCAAAGCATCGCATATGCAGCGGGTCGATCTGAAAACTCCGCAAACAGATTTTGATGTGTTCGGTACGGCCGAATCAAGTCGGCACACCTGTCTTGGTATCCTCTCCTTCCGGCAGGGACTGCTCTTTTCAAAACGACATTTTCTTTTCAAGAAGCAGGTGTGGCATACCTCCTCCCACGAGCATGAATCGGTTATCATCCGGTTTTATCAGCATGCTCTGGACAATCCGCCGCCGACTGTTATCCTGCCGCCGGAAATGGGTGTTAATAAAGAACTTCTTTCATCGTGGTTCGCCCGGCAGTATGCCCAACCGGTGCGGGTGAGCATTGCTCACCGGGGCAGTAAAGCACAACTGATTTCCCTGGCGAAGAAGAATGCGAAGTTGTATCTTGACCAGAAGGTTCCCGATGATGCAGGAGTAACTCTGCAGCTCCTCGGAGAGTTGCTGCACCTGCCGCGATTCCCGGAGCATATTGAAGCATTTGACATATCAAACCTCGGGGACAAGTATCCGGTGGCAGGGATGGTTCATTTTTCTTACGGTAAACCCGATAAATCCCGGTACCGTCGTTTCAAAATAAAAACCGTAGCCGGCCAGAACGATTTTGCCATGCTCATGGAGGCGGTTACCCGGCGTCTTACCCGGCTGCACGCCGAGCGGAAGCCATTTCCCGATCTGCTCCTTATTGATGGCGGGAAAGGGCAATTGTCTTCAGCGGCAAAGCCTTTAACCGATTTTGAGAATCCTCCCATGATTATCGCGCTGGCTAAAAAGGAAGAAACGCTTTACTCTCCCTATGTCAAAGACCCGATCCGACTGGCACAGAACCATCCGGTTCGCCGGCTGGCTGAACGTATCCGTGATGAAGTGCACCGCTGGGTTCTGTCCTATCACAAGCAGGTGCGCGGAAAGCAGTTTCGGGCATCAACACTGGAGGCCATACCGGGTATCGGTAAAAAAAGAGCCCGTGCGCTCTTACGGCATTTCGGTTCGGCAAAGCGTTTGCGACAAGCTTCACCGGAACAGATTGCTGCGGTCGAGGGATTTTCCGAAAAAATAGCGAAACATCTTTTAAACCATCTGAAAAAGTAAAACCGGAACAGGTTTCCGGCAACCTTCCCACTGGTCTCTAAGCGGTGTTAAAATAATATACCTGAAACGGCAGAACATATTTTAGTAACCCGGAAGAGACGTTTGTTTGTCAACCGTTAACAAAAATAAAATACTCATCAGGTAATTTTATGCCATTATACTGGATCGCGCTCAATGCGGTAAAAGGTCTGGGGCCGGTAAGAATCAAACAGCTCCTTGAACGCTATGAATCGCCACAGGCGATTTTTAAGGAATCGCCGTCTATGCTCAGAAAGACGGGTATGCTGAGTGATGACTGCATCAGGCAGATACACGAACCCGGACTCATCCACCAGGCTGAGGAGCAACTCCGTCTGGCGGAAGAGAGGCTGATTACTATCCTGACGGTACAGGATGAAACCTATCCGCAGCTGCTGCGGGAGATATTTGCTCCACCGCCGGTGCTCTATGTAAAAGGGTCGACGGATGTTTTCTCAACGCACAGTATTGCCGTGGTGGGTATGCGGCATCCGGGCTCATACGGAAGAAATGCGACCGAGCATATTGTCAGGGAACTTACCAAACAATCGATCGCTATCATCAGCGGGTTGGCTCTGGGTATCGATGCCGTTGCGCATAAAGCATGTCTCGACAACGGCGGGAGCACTGTGGCGGTACTCGGATGTGGTGTGGACACTATGTATCCGGCCTCAAACAGGGCGCTGGCTGAGCGGATTATTCAAAAAGGAGCTATTGTTTCCGAATTTCCGCTCGGCACGCCACCGTTAGCATACAATTTCCCTCGTCGCAACAGAATTATCTCAGGTCTCTCCGCCGGGGTTATTGTGGTAGAAGCCAGGAAAAAAAGCGGGAGCCTTATTACCGCATATTATGCAATGCAGCAGGGAAGAGATGTCTTTGCGGTACCCGGCTCGATTTTCTCAGAAAAAAGCAACGGAACATTCAACCTGATAAAAAAAGGTGGGGTACCGGTACAATCGGCGCAGGATATTCTGGAAAATATAACCGTCGTTTCACATTCACTGGTCCGGCAGCAGGAACCCTCGAGCGTTACCCGGATTTCTCCGGATCTGCTGAATGCTGAGGAGCAACTGGTTGTGGCATCGCTCTCGGATATACCGCAGCGCATTGATCAGATTGCAGAGAATATCAAGAAAACGGTGGCGGATCTTTTTTCCATTTTACTGAATCTTGAACTTAAAGGTGTCGTCAAACAGATCGCCGGACAACAGTATATCAGAGCATAATCGGGTAAAAGGCATGTCGGTCATTCCCGGTTATACTACTAAACTACGGGTTTAATAATTATTTTAGTGAGGTATACGGAGCGGTATAGCGAAGGAGTAATCTCCCTTCAGAAAAATAATTCTATTTAATTTTCGTACTGTACTATATACTAAATGATAACTATGAAGATGCCCAAAAAGTTAGGCAGATGGATTCTCTTTTTACTGTTACTGGTAGTACTTTACTTTTCACTGACAGGAGAGGTGGGGCTGATTAATCTCTATCGTTCTCATCGTGAAACCAGGAGAATGAAGGCGGAAATCGATGCGCTTAATACCACCATAGATTCTCTGGAGAGCACCATCACAAAACTTAAAAACGATACTGCATTTATTGAGCGTATCGCCCGGGAAAAGCTTGGTATGGCAAAGAAAGGTGAGAAAGTATATAAATTTATAGAGGAGAACTGATTTGAATTTTCGTATTAAGGAAATGATTAAAAAAGTACGCGGCAACATTGTGGCGGGCGTTATTATACTTATTCCGTCAGTCACAACAATTTATGTCTTTGCAAAATTGTTTGGATTAATCGATTCAATTCTGCCGAGCCTGTTTCATTCGCTTATTCCTTCAATGCCCGAGACCTGGCCACCCTTTGTCGGGCTGCTGTTTGCCTTGCTGATAGCGTATTTTGTGGGAATTGCAGCAAAAAATTATTTCGGCCGTATGATTATTGATACTGGTAATGCAATAATCTCGCGGATCCCCATGCTTAACAAGATCTACCTCGGGGTACAGCAGATAATAGACTCGGTAGCCGGGAATAAAAAGAATCTCTTTGAAAAAGCTGTCCTGATAGAGTATCCGAAAAAAGATTCCTACTGTATCGGTTTTGTTACTGCGGATACCACCGGCGAGATCCCCGAGAAGACGGGCAGTGAGATGGTCAGTGTGTTTGTACCGACCACTCCCAATCCGACAAGCGGTTTTCTTCTTTTTATACCCAAGGCAGACGCCATAGGGCTTGAAATGAGTGTCGAGACTGCTGTGAAACTGGTTATGTCGGCGGGTATGGTTAATACGGATCATCTCAAACAGACCAACCATTTATACACGCTGCCAAAGCAGCTGAAGCATTTCAACTGGACCAGGATTTTCAGGAGGGAGCGTTCTGCGCCGGGCATCGATCCGAGGGATTGATGATATCTGCCGGGTATGCCGCTACTCCCCCATTACCTGTACAAACACTCTCCGCGAACGAGGCCGGTTGTCGTGATCGACGACAATAATCTGCTGCCAGGTACCCAGAACAAGTGTCCCTTTGGTTATAGGAACCGTGATGGAGGGCCCCATAAAGGTGGCACGGATATGTGAGAAACCGTTATCATCTCCCCACGTTTGTGAATGGCGTGTCTGCAGACTGCTCGGAATAAATTTCTCAAGTTCATCCCTGAAATCGGCATTCAGCGCCGGTTCAAATTCAATAGTTGAAATTGACGCAGTAGAACCAACCGCATGGACCGTTACAATACCGTCTGCGAGCCCGGAATTAGTAATGATTTGACGCACCGGACCGGTTATGTCCTTGACATCAGAATACCCCTTCGTCTGAATGGTTATTTCTTCACCGTAAACCATAGTGTATCCTCCTGTTTATGAAAACGTGTTCCCTGCACCGTCTCTGTGTGTTAATAATTTAGTATTTACCGGGAAAACAGGAAAACATAAATTACAACTATTTCATACCGTTTGCGAAAAATCATATAGTAATTATTTTATAGCATTACAGAGAGTGAACCGTAACCGCTGTGGTTACCGTTATTAACCACCGGCAATCCCCACAGGAGCTTATGAACACCCTGTCACCCTTTTATCCTCCCGAGGCGAAAGAAGAGGTCCGCGCCAGGATTGACATTGTAAAGGTCATCGGGCGTTATGTAAAACTCCGTCCTGCGGGGCAGAATTTCAAAGGACCCTGTCCCTTTCATAAAGAGAAGAATCCTTCCTTTACCGTAAGTCCCTCAAAGGCCGTTTTCCACTGCTTCGGCTGCGGCAAGGGGGGTGACATCTTTACTTTTCTTATGGAAATCGAGGGTCTCACCTTCACGGAGGCGCTGCAGCGCCTGGCCGAGGAAACAGGGGTCACCCTGCGTCCAGTGAAAGAGCAGGGTCAGAGTGCCGTCCGGGATCGAATATCGAAAACCGAGGCGCTTGCCATACATGAGCTCGCCACCCGCTTTTACTATGACCGGATGAAAAAGAGTCCGGAGGCTGTTGCCTATTTTAAATCACGAAAGCTCAGGCCGGAGCTGGTAAAGGAGTTTCGCCTGGGATATGCACCGGCAGGGTGGTCACCGTTTATTGAGTATGCACAATCGAAAAGGATACCGGTGGACAAGCTTTCAGCCTGCGGTCTGATAGTTACTTCATCCCAGGGCGGCAAACCCTACGATCGGTTTCGCAACCGTATTATGTTTCCCATTTTTGACCTTTCCGGCAAAACGATCGCTTTTGGCGGACGCGGCATAAATGAGGATGCGGTGCCTAAATACCTTAATTCGCCGGAGACGGTATTATATCGCAAGAACCGGGTGCTCTACGGATTGCACCATGCGCGCCCTGCAATAAAAGAAAAGGAATATGCCATTTTTGTTGAAGGATATATGGATTTCCTTTCTCTGTATCAAACGGGCATACAAAACGTGGTCGCCACTTCGGGAACCGCGTTAACGGTTGAGCAGGGACAATTGATACAACGGTTTACATCGAGAATAGTTCTGGTTTTTGACGGTGACAGCGCAGGAATAGCGGCGGCTGAGCGTGCAGTATTTGTGCTGGCGCCGCAGAACCTGGATGTACGGGTGCTCATTCTTCCGTCGGGAGAGGATCCCGATTCGTATATTGCAGCCCATGGCGCCGAATCCCTGCTGAAAAAAATCACCGCCGCCGACGACTCCGTCCGTTTTATTCTCAAACGCGCGATGAGCATGTATGATGTATCAACGGCCAAGGGGAAATCTGCCATCGTTGAACGTATACTTCCCCTTATTCAAGCAACCTCCGATGAAATAATGCGTGCGGCCTTGATTAAGGAGGTGGCCGAACAGCTGGATATCCGTGAACAGCTTATATATGGCGTGCTGGCAAAGAAAAGACTGAAAGAATCTTCATCGACACAACCGGAGCGGGATCCTACTGCGGAACAGTTTCTTGAAACGGAAGAGGGCAGTTTTCTGCATCTTATTGTCAAGGAACCGTCCCTTATTGCACTGGCACAAAAACATATATCTACCGAAACCTTTACCGATATTTCTACCAAAAATTTATATTCATTAATTATCGACACATATACCCGTGAGAAATCGTTACAAAAAATTATTGATCGAACCGATAATAACGATATAAAGCGTGTGTTATCCCTTATGTTGATTAAGGATGTTATTACCGATAACCGGCATGAGGAGGTGTCTCATAAAGTGAAACGGTTTCTTTTAAAGTTTAATAAGCAACAGATGCATGAGATTACGAAAAAGCTCCGTATGGCGCGGAAGCCGGAAGAAAAAAAAGAGTTGTTATATAAGCAACACGTTCTGAGTACCCAACGGAAAGAGTTGAATTCGGGATGGTAAAAAAAAGCGAACCTGACGCAATGCTTGAGAAAAAAGCCAGACGACTGAAAAAACTGGCTAAACTTCAGGGTTTCGTGACAGAAGCTCAGATTAAGGAAATAGCTGAGTCTACCAGTGAAACGATTCAGATTCGCAATCTTCTTGAAAGCGAAAACATTTCCATTAACACTTTTGTCAGCGACAAGAAAATTTCTGTTGCCCACCGTCCACGATATGCTGCGCCGACCCGCCGTGGCGCAGCACATTATACGGATCCCACCTGGGTGTATTTGAACAGTGTCGGTCGGGTGCCCCTGCTGTCAAGAGGCCAGGAAGCTCAGTATGCCCGTCAGATGGAATTCGCTCAGGGGAAACTGTTCGATATGGCTTTCCAGTCGCCGGAGGCACTGGCGAGTCTGTACCGTATCGGTGATGAGTTTAAACGAAATGTTATCGAGTGTATCGATGTGCTCCAGGTAAATGAGGATGATCTCGGTGACCCTGAAAAGCATGAAGAACTGCAGAAAAATTTCCTTAAAACCATCTCCCTTATAAAAAGGAAAAACACACAGATTGACAATCTGAAAGAAGAATTGAACAAGACCAGGAAGAAAACGGAAAAAGCCATTATCGAGAATAAAATCAAGGCATTCGAGGAAGCATCCATCGAATTATGCCGGCAGCTTAATCTCAATTCAAAGCAGATACAGTATATTCTCGAGCGGCATAAAGAATCACTCAAGAATTCAGCATTAAAGAAGGAATTTGAAGAATTCCGGCACTGGGAAGAAGTGTATAATGACGCCAAGTATGCTATCATTGAGGCCAATGTCAGACTCGTTGTCAGTATCGCGAAAAAGTATGTGCTGAAAGGTATGGAAATCATCGACATTATTCAGGAAGGCAATCGCGGTCTTATAAAAGCGGTCGAAAACTTCAATTACCGTATGGGATACAAGTTCAGTACTTACGCTACCTGGTGGATACGGCAGGCGATCACCCGGGCGATAAATGATAAATCAAAGACAATACGTATCCCGGCAAATACCCTCGACCTGGTTAACAAGACTATCAGATATTGCCGTAAATGTGTCATGGAATACGGGTATGAGCCCACTCCTGAAGAAATTGCCGACGCGGTGGGCACATCGGTGGCAAAGGTACAGATGGCGCTTGAATTTTCCACTGATCCCATTTCACTTGATATGGAAATCGGTGGTGACGGTAACTCGACTATTGGTGAATATATTGAGGACAAGAAAGCGGAAGACCCTTCAAAGCAGGTGTCCCTTACAGGCCTGCGCGACAATATACGAAAGGTACTCGACTCGCTATCCAAAAAAGAGCGTGAAATAGTTATCATGCGATTCGGCCTTGACGACGGCCGGATAAAAACCCTTAAGGAAATCGGTGAAACCTTCCGTATTTCCCGCGAACGGGTCAGACAGATAGAGACGAAAGCGCTCAACAAGCTCAAGCATCCCAGCCGCACCCGCGACCTTCTTGCGTGGAAGGACGATCGCGACGAGACGCTGGTGGAGGAATAAAACCTCTACGATTCTCTCCTGATTACTCTTCTTTGTCAACAGTATCGACTGCCGTTTCTTTCGGCGGAGCGGCGTGTTCAATCTTTTTAGAGCAGGTGTCGCAGGCAGGAATTGCTATCCCTTCGATATCCCATCGTGCCCGCGCCTCAACCGTATCGGTAAAGGCAAAGGCAGGTTCGGGAGGAATCCAGGGAAACAGGCTGCCTATGGAATAGGCGGTATCATTGTTGTAATCAACGAAATAGCCGATAGTTCCCTTTGCTCCGGGTATGGAATCAAAATAGAAATAGCCGCCGCTGTCCCGTGCGGTATACTCCGCCTGCGTATTAAGCGGTCTGAACCGCCATATTCGCAGCGGCTGTGTTTCCAGGCACTCCGCACCGCCCGAGAGGCTGTAACAAAGATCTTTTGCCGCAACGGTTGAAAATGTAACGGAAACAACTGCGGCAGTATCTTCACCACCGGTCGTATCGGCAACAGTAGAATCTGTTTCTGACGTATCCTTTTCAAGTCGTGGAGTATTCCCGGTTAAATCCTCGAAGTACTCCGGTGCAACGGTGAATGAGTAGGTCTTTTCCGGCTGCAGTCGGTTATGAGGCCGGAATAGAGATACTTCGGCAAATGAGGTGTCAACGGAAAGCGTTATGGTATCCTGAAGTGAATCAGTGATAAACCATTCATCAACAAGTACACGAACCGGCTCCGACCAGGTCAGCGAAATCATGCTGTTTAAATCGACGGTTCCTTGCGGTGAAGTGCTTTTCAACGTTGGTGGAATCGTATCGGGAAAGACGGTACCGTTAAATCGCAGGGTATCTCGCAACACCGGCATTGTATCGCTGCCCGTGGAATCATCGGGGAGAAAAATCCGCGGATGTATGGTATAGATAAGCGAGTAGGACCCGGTGGTAAGTGAATCCGCCAGTTTCAGTATGAAGGTTTTGGAATTCCGTATGGGAATATACCGGTCGATCCGCGGTGCCGGTACCGTTGAATCAAGAGAAATGACTGTCCACTCATTATTCTCCCTGCCGTAACCGGAACCTTCAACCCACTCCCCAGAGATAAGGGTAGCGGAAATTGCCTTAATTTTTTCTACTGTTGCAGAGAGCGTATCCGTCAGGACGGGAAAGAGGAGAAACGGCCCGGCCTCCTTTTCGAGAGAGAGTTTCCGCTCACGGGGTGCATAGGCATTGTCTTTCCCGGGAGTAATCCGGTTGTCGTTATTCTCATCAGTAAATGCACACAGGATGTAGGTTCCCCGGCGGATATGATCGAATTGAAAATAACCGCTACTGTCTGTCTGAGTCAGGTAACTGGGGAGCTGCAGAAAGACGGAATCATGCACCGAATCCCCGTCACAACGATATATGGCTACTTTCGGTTGAACGTTCTTATTAGTCGCATCAATAACACAACCGGTTATAATACCGCTGTCAATGGAGGAACCGGTGGAAAAAAACAGGTTAAAAGGGGTACCTACCGATACGCCGTGGAGATCGGTTAACGTCGTATTGATACCGACATGGTAAGTGGTCGAATCGGCAAATGATTTTTTGGGAGCGATCTCAACCTGCCTGCCGCTGACGGATATCTTGAATCCGTCGGGCAGGGTGGGAAAAATGGTAACACTCTTCTTTACATTTCGCATATCAACCCATTCCGAGAAACGGAGAGTTATTTTTCCCTTCACCGGAAAGTTAAGGGTGCCCGGCACCGGGATCGAGCGGACAACCGCGGGCGGCTCGACATCCCGGGGGCCGCCGCCGGGAGCCGCTTGATGGGCACAGGAGAGATACATGAGCAACAACAATGACGAAAGAATGAGTATTCTCATAACTATCTATGGAACCGTTAAAGGAGCCGGGACATTACCATTTTAAAATACAATGTTTATCGGCCAGGACCATAAGAGGTTTTCATATCTGCTTTAAAAATGCCGGCACTATACCCGTTATCGTTTACTGTTTGATATAGTAGTAGGTCGTTGTAGGAGTAAAAATCAACATACCCTCTTCGTTGAACTCGGTGGTGAACGTCGTTAAATCAAGCGTATCGCCGTGTACCCGAAAGATTAATTCAACCACATTTGTATCGGGTGTAAAGGGTACCTGACCTCCGCCCGAATCGATATACGAAGAAAAAATTTCCATATGGATTCTGTTTGAAATGATGCTCCAATCTCCCGTCTGTTCCATCTCGACCGG
>Ga0190359_1002007_pt1 | contig 12406 bp, 10 predicted proteins | sample 48721823_MG_FD_161269 | JGI IMG/M metagenome (GOLD analysis project Ga0190359, IMG submission 161269) | Hydrothermal vent microbial mat bacterial communities from Southern Trench, Guaymas Basin, Mexico - 4872-18-2-3_MG | ecosystem: Environmental > Aquatic > Marine > Hydrothermal vents >...
GGGTGCGGAAACGGAGCAGCTTTGACAGCAAGCGAAACGGCGTGCTAAACTAGGGAACAGGTTGGGTAAAGATAATATGCATCTGAGTTTTTCAACAAGCTGATAAATTGGCATTACCCTCGGAGAGAGAATTAAAAGCAAAACTAAAATCACTCCCTTTGTTAGAAGGTAGGAGTAAAAAGGGAAAGTGAATATGGAAAACAGAAAAACCATAACTAACCAAGAGCATTCTCAAATATCTTTTTTACCATGGGCTGGTTTAAGAGAAGAATTGAGGATTGGGCCCATTATATTTTGGCCATTTTCTAAAGCAAAGTGTAAAATTCACAATGAAAGAATGTTAAATCATTTGACTAAATATTTTCGTTCATATGTTGATCATCAAAGCAACCCAGTTGATACAATAACGATATGTTCGCATAAAAATATCGATTTTCGAATTCTCTACAATGAAGAATATAACGATTTACGCAACGCGGTTAATGTACTTATCTTTTGCACAATCGCACCACAAACAAAAATTGCCGTATGTGCCAATAATAACAGTATGGGGCCACCAAGTGCTGAAGTTTTCCAGTTGATAACCCAGAATTTTAAACCCGGAGATGACCACATTGCAGTGCGTGCTGGGAGTGTACTCAGTGGTGGGTGGAAAATAGGTGAAATTAACTTCCCCAAACCATGGAGTACTGGAGGAAGCTTTGGAACTCCTGACACTGAGCTTATCAAAGGTTTTAATAAGGTATTTGATTCTACATTTCCCCAAGACACACGGGAACGGTTATTTAGAAGTTTAGAATGGTTCCGATTAGCTCATGTGGAGAATGATGAAGTATCACCTTTGAGTAAAATTGTTATGATGGCTACAGCATTTGAGATACTTCTTCAATTTCCCAGGGAAAGCAAGCGCAAATATTTCGTAGATTATATGGAAAAAAATATCGCATCAGATAATTTCAATAAAGACAATCGTACAACGGACAAAGGAAGAACTTTTCTTTTGAGCCTTGCGGGATGCTGGGCTTGGGATTTCTATGAGCTCAGAAGTTCCATCGTACACGGTGATCATGTTGCCCCAGAGCAACTCAAATACAAGGCGCCAGATAGAAATTGGCTCACCCATCTTATTGTAGCAGATCTTATATTTTGGGAATGCGTTAAACGAGAATTGTTTAATCAAAAATGTATCGGTGATAATGTGCGAAAATGTGCAAAGAAATGGGATAAAGCTTTCCCCAATGGACCAGAAGGAACTTCTGAAAAATCATTAGCTGATTGGTTCTTAGGTTTTAGCAACATGCATAAAGCTCTTGGCTGGTTGAAAGAAGAAAGATAAATGCCTCAATATCGCAAGCAATTAATTGAAATTGATTTACCAATAGAGTATTTAAGGGAACAGAATGATATCGTCTAAAAACAGTAACTATTCAGAACAAGCTTTAGTGGAAAAACCAGCAATGGATTTATTCAGTCAACTTGGCTGGGATGTAGCAAACTGTTTTAATGAGTTTGATGAAAGAGGAGTAAGTTTTCTTGGCCGGGATAATAAGTCTGATGTTGTTTTGCTCTCAAGACTCAAACCTATCCTCCAGAAGATAAACCCCGGTATTCCTGAAGAAGTCTGTGATGAAGCCATAAAGATATTGACTCAAGACCGTAGTTTGATGGGACTGGTATCAGCAAACCGAGAAGTATACGAGCTTCTAAAAAATGGGATACTTGTCTCTTATCTGAATAATAAAAATGAACAGGTTAGAGAACGAGTAAAGATTATCGATTGGAACAATATTGATAATAATGATTTCTTTCTTGCATCACAATTTTGGATTTCAGGTGAGATGTATACTCGCCGGGCAGACTTGATAGGCTTTGTGAATGGTATTCCGCTTCTCTTTATTGAACTTAAGGCGTCTCATCGTAATCTCAAGCAGGCCTATGATGAGAATTTAAGAGATTATAAGTCAACTATTCCTCAAGTGTTCTGGTTTAATGGGGTGATTATTCTATCAAATGGCAGCAGAAGTCGAGTCGGAACAATCTCATCAGATTGGGATCACTTCAGTGAGTGGAAACGAATCAACAGTGAAGGAGAAAAAGGAATTGTATCACTTGAGACAATTATCCGTGGTGTTTGTGAAAAGGAGCGGTTCCTTGATATCATTGAAAACTATACTGTATTTCGTGAAGAGAAAAATGGTCCTATAAAAATAGTTGCTAAAAACCATCAGTATTTAGGAGTTGAGAATGCCATAAAGGCATTTCGTAAGATACACGAAAACAAAGGTCGGCTTGGTGTTTTCTGGCATACGCAAGGTGCTGGAAAAACCGAAGCGATGATGTTCTTTTCTCAGAAGATTTTAAGAAAGATACCAGGTAATTGGACATTCGTAATAGTGACGGATAGGAAGGAATTAGATGAGCAGACATATAAACGATTTGTGCGTTCAGGTCTTATCAAAGGGAAACAGGAGTGGGCTGAAACAAGTGAAGATTTAAGACGACTGCTTAGAGAAAATCATCGTTATATTTTTACAACTATACAGAAATTCAGGACTGAAAAAGGTGAGGTGCACCCTGTTGTTTCTTCCCGTTCTGATATTATTGTTATGACTGATGAAGCTCACAGAACCCAGTATGACATATTTGCTATGAACATGCGTAACGCACTACCTAATGCAGGATTTATTGGATTTACAGGAACTCCACTTATCGTAGGTGAAGAGAAAACCAAGGAAGTCTTTGGAGACTACATTAGTATTTATAATTTCAGACAGGCTGTAGAAGACAGAGCAACAGTTCCACTTTTCTATGAAAACCGTAAGCCCAAAGTCCAGCTCGTTAATTTAAGTTTAAATGAAGATATCCAGAGAATTTTAGAAGAGGCAGAGCTTAATGAAGCTGAACAGCGCAAATTTGAACGCCAGTTTCTTAAAGAGTATCAGCTTATTACCCGTGAGGAACGACTTGAAGATATAGCACAAGACATTGTGGTGCATTTTATGAATCGTGGGTTTATGGGCAAAGCGATGGTGGTTTCCATTGATAAGGCAACCGCTGTTAAGATGTACGACAAAGTGAAGAAATACTGGGATAAGTATGCAGAAAAATTGCAAAAGGAATATGAGCAAGCAATTGATGATAAAGTTAAGGAAGAGATTGGCAATAAGCTAATATATATGAAGCAAACAGATATGGCGGTTGTAGTTTCACCATCACAAAATGAGGTGGAGGATTTAAAGGCCAAAGGTGTGGACATAACTCCACACAGAAGACGGATGAACACCGAAGATCTGGATGAGAAGTTTAAGGACCCAGACGACCCTTTGCGAATCGTATTTCTCTGTGCAATGTGGATGACAGGATTTGATGTGCCAGTATGTTCCACAATCTATCTTGATAAACCGATGAAGAACCACACGCTTATGCAAACTATTGCCCGGGTTAACCGTGTATTTGGTGATCATAAGGTAGCAGGATTAATTGTTGATTATATCGGAGTGCTTCATAACCTCAATAAGGCATTGTCTATTTATGCGGCTCCTACAGATGAAAGTAGAGTTGATATGCCTATTATTGAAAAATCAGAATTGATTGAGCAGTTGCGTAAAGACATTCAAGAGGTTGAGGAGTTATTTGAAGAATGGGGAGTATCTTTGTTTAAGATTATAACTGCTACTGGATTTGAACGTATCAATCTAATGGATGATGCAATTGAGCATATCCTGGAAAATGATGAAAGGCAAGCACAATTTAGAGAAAAGAATGCGATTATTCAAAAAACTTATAAGGCAATTTTACCTGATACTTGTGCCAGTGAATTTCAACCAATTGTAAAACTCTTACAAGTGTTGGCAGAGAAATTAGGTTCAATTTCACCAACAGTTGATATCTCTGATGTACTTCAGAAGGTTTCTGAGCTTCTGGATAAATCAGTGAAAGTTGAACCAAGACATGTCGCAGAGAGACCAGGGGAAGAGTATAAGGCTGGAAGGATTCTTGACCTAAGTAAAGTTGATTTTGAAAGACTTCAAAAGGAATTTAAGAAAGGGCGCAAGCGAATATTAGCTGAACGTTTACGAAAAGCCATCGAGGTTAGATTAAAAGCATTGCTAATGCTTAATAAATCACGCATTAACTACTTGGAAAAATTTCAGCAATTGATTGATGAATACAATGCTGGCTCAATGAATGTTGAAGAGTATTACAGGAGGTTATTAGAGTTTGTTAAAAATCTTGATGAGGAAGAAAAACGGGCTATTTCAGAGAATCTGACAGAAGAAGAACTTGCTATATACGATCTTCTGGTTAACCCACCACTTAAGATGACACAGAAAGATATTATGGCAGTTAAGAAAGTCGCACATGATTTGCTTGAAAAATTAAAATCAGAAAAGTTAGTTCTTGACTGGCGTAAGAAACAACAGGCCAGAGCAGCAGTAAGATTATGTATTGAGGAAACTCTTGAAGGTTTACCTCCTGTGTTTACAACAGAGATTTATCGTCAAAAGTGTGGATTAATTTATCAACATGTATATGAGTCCTATTATGGGAGTGGAAGGAGCGTATATAGTGCTTGAGATAGGAGAAGAGAAAAATGTAGTGGATACGTCTGAGGCTACAGGTAAAAAATGCCCTAATATAGGTAAATTTTGATTTTTAGGTGTCAAAGTTGAGTTAAGGTATAATCCCAAACTACTTAATTTCCTGCTTGCTGTGCCAGACGCGGAGGATGTAAATCTCTGAACTAACTACACGATAGACAACTCGATACGGAGGAACAATGACTTCTCTCAGGGCTGGACTTTGAAATTCTGGAACTACTCGTCCAGATGTGGGAAAATCTTTGAGGCGTTCTATCTTGTTTCTGATGGTCTTGATCACGTTTTCAGCGGCAGATGGATTATCCTCAGATATTGTTCTTTTGATATTGTTCATGTCCTCTATGGCAAGGTGTGTCCATCTCAGCTTTTTCTTTAGCACTGTATCAAAGTCCCAGTTTTTTCATTGCTTTAGCGTGTGAAATCACTTCCCCTTTTTCAGCAGCTTCCATCCCTTTCACTATGGCTTCCATAAAGGCAATTTTTTCCTGTTGCTTCTCAAACTCGGATATCTCCAGAAGCACAGCCACGCCACGGCCTCTTTGAGTAATCAGAATGGGTCTTTTAGTGGTCTTGACTTGATTGATGATCTCCGCCCCTTTTGCTCTTAGGTCAGATATGGGTTTTATATCTTCACTAAACTTTATTCTTTGCATTTAAGCCTCCAACTAATTGTAGTTTTAATGGTATAATTAAAATATCATTAGAGAATACCCTTTGTCAAGGCGAGTAAGCCAGATAAAATTTCTGGTAGCCTTTATAGAACTGCCGCCCCAAACTTCCTTATTTTGACTTCCCTTATGACAAATCAAAAGAATCAAAAGGGGTCAAGTCTCCACATTTGACAGTGGATGACTGACCCTTGTAACATTTAAAATGGTAGTAGTTATGAAAGAGAGTCCTATTGGGATTAACTGTTTCCCATTTCAGTCCTGAAGAATGAATTTTTTTCGCACCTTGAAGTCCAAAATATGCTGAAAATTCACGCTAAAATTCTGTCCCTTAATATTTTTTAAAAAATGCAAAATCTTCATTTTACCTCTGGCAGGAGTTCGTCAATACCATAGAATAATTCAAAAATCAAGACTGGCGAAAGCACCCTGAAAGGGCTTGGTCTTGATGGCTTAACGGAGCAATTTGCTAAGCTATAAATTAGGTTGGTGAAAGTTAACCTTGAGGTATTTTCTTATTTCACTTATTGAACGCCAAAAATCCTTAATTCATCAATGTTTTTAAGGATTAACGCCTAAATTCGGGGGAATGTTCAATCTCCCATCCTCTTGCCAAAAAAGACAAGTATGCTTATTTTAAATTAAATTCCATAGAAGGAGGAAAGCGAATAATGGCAAAGGCAGTAGGTATTGACTTAGGTACAACTAACTCTGCGATTGCAGTAATTGAGGGAGGTAAGCCCAAAATTATCCCTAATGCGGAAGGAAACAGAATAACTCCCTCAGTGGTGGCCTTTACTAAAGATGGTCAGCGTTTAGTTGGACAAGTGGCCAAAAGGCAAGCTATTTTAAATCCTGAACGCACTTTTTATTCAGTAAAAAGGTTTGTTGGACGGCGGTGGGGAGAGGTGGACGAAGAGAGTAAAATTGTATCTTACAAGGTGGTTCGTGGAGAAAATGATACTGTGCGATTTGAGATAGATGGGAAACTCCACGCCCCTGAAGAGATCTCGGCTATGGTCCTCAGAAAATTGGTAGATGATGCCTCAGCCTATTTGGGTGAGAAGGTGAAAGATGTGGTAATTACTGTGCCTGCTTATTTCAATGATTCACAAAGACAGGCAACCAAAGACGCAGGCACCATTGCTGGTTTAAATGTTTTGAGGATTATCAACGAGCCCACAGCCGCGGCCTTAGCTTATGGTGTGGAAAGAGGTAAGGCTGAAAAGATTTTGGTATTTGACTTAGGTGGTGGAACTTTTGATGTTTCTATTTTAGAAGTAGGAGAAGGTGTATGTGAAGTGTTATCTACTTCTGGCGATACTCACTTGGGTGGCGATGATTTTGATAAACGTATTGTAGATTGGATGGCAGATGAATTTAAGAGGGATTATGGTATTGATTTAAGAGAAGATAGACAGGCCTTGCAACGCCTTTATGAAGCGGCTGAAAAGGCCAAGTGCGAACTTTCATCCACCTTGGAGACGGAGATTAATCTTCCTTTTATTACCGCTGATGCTCAAGGTCCAAAGCATTTACAGATGAAACTTACCCGGGCAAAATTTGAACAGTTAGTAGATGATTTAATAAAGAGGTGTTTACCTCCAACAAAACAGGCCTTAGCAGATGCAAAGCTTTCACCTCAAGATATAGATGAAGTGTTACTTGTAGGGGGAAGCACGCGGATTCCAGCAGTTCAGCAGTTTCTCAAAGAGTTTTTTGGAAAGGAGCCAAATAAGAGCATTAACCCTGATGAAGCAGTAGCTTTAGGGGCTGCTATCCAAGCAGGTATTATTCAGGGAGAAGTAAAAGAGGTAGTTTTATTAGATGTAACACCTCTTTCTTTAGGTGTAGAAACTTTAGGTGGGGTAATGACTAAAGTGATTGAAAGGAATACTACTATTCCTGTAAAGAGAAGCCAGATTTTTACTACTGCCGAAGATAATCAGAGTGCTGTGGATATTGTTATTTGTCAGGGTGAGCGACCCATGGCCAGAGATAACAGAATCTTGGGCCAATTCAGGTTAGAAGGAATTAGGCCTGCCCCTAGAGGTGTTCCTAGAATTGAAGTTACCTTTGATATTGATGTCAATGGCATTTTGAATGTAAGTGCAAAGGATTTAGATACCCAGAAAGAACAAAGGATTACTATCAGTGGTGCATCAACATTGGATAAAGGTGAAGTGGAAAGAATGGTTAAAGAAGCAGAGATGCATGCCGAAGAAGATAGAAGGCGTAAAGAAAAGGCAGAAGTGAAAAATCAAGCCGATAATTTGACTTACCAAATAGAAAAAACTATCAAGGATTTAGGAGACAAAGCCCCTGCTACAGACAAGGCTCGATGTGAACAACTTATCCAGGACATCAGGCAGGCAGTTAAAGAAGATGCCCCAATTGATAGAATCAAGAATTTAATGAATGAATTGCAACAGGCAGCTCAGAATTTAAGTGCACAAGCCTATCAACAAGCCACAGGAGGTCCTTCTGGAACACCACCTCCAGAGGGAGGCACTAGTAAAGGAGGAGAGGAGGAAGTGATAGACGCTGAGTATAAAGAAGCTAAATAACTAAATATTTTCTAAAAAGGCCGCGAAAGGCGGCCTTTTTATTTTTAAGCTCTTCTCTGTTTATTTTCTGATTTTACCATTTTCCTGGGTTGTGGTAATTTAAATTTAGGTATAGAATTAACCCAAGAATTTAAAATATGTTTATTGGATTTCTATCTATTGCCTCTTTAGCCAAATATGAAAGTGGAAAAACTTAATCAATTAGAGACAGAAAGTAAGTATTCCATATTGTGTAATATAAGTAGGGAATTAACTCGTCCTGCACCACTTGAAGAGGTACTGGAGAAAACAGCAGATTTAATGGCCAAGTTTTTCTATCCTGATGGTATCAGAATTTATTTGTGGAATGATAAGGAAGATAAATTAAAATTAAAGGTTTCCAGAGGTTTATCAGAAGCATTTTTAAAACAAGTTCAAGAAATTCCCTTAGGGAAAGGATATTCAGGTGTAGCCATTAGGCAAGGAAGACCATTGGGTATGGATGTTTCTGAATTTCCAGATGAAGAAAGGAAGATTCTATTTAGAAAAGAGGGAATTAAGTCTGTTCTGGCTATCCCTTTACAACTTAAGGGGTGTATATTAGGTGTATTAAATGTGGCTAGCACCAGAAATTATGATTTTTTTCTAGACAAACTGGATTTTTTGTGTGCTATAGGAAGCCAAATTTCTATTGCTATTGACCATGCTAAGCTATTTGAGGAAAAAATTGAACAAGAAAGATTAAAGGCTGCTCTTGAATTAGAAAGGGCTCTAGCTCAAATTGGAAGACTGGCTGCCATAGGAGAGATAACTACTAAAATTAGCCATGAATTTCGAACTTGTTTGACAGTTATAGGAGGATTTGCCAGAAGAATTCTAAAAAAATGTTCACCCGAAGACAAAAAATATATAGATATAGTGCTCTCTGAAATTTCTAGGTTGGAAAACATAATTTCCAACCTGACCTGTTTGGTAGAGGAAAAGAGCCATCCTCAAAAAACCAATATCAATCAATTAATCGAAGATTCTGCTCAATTATTTATGGATCAATTTGAGGAAAAAAACATTCTATTACAAAAAGTGTTAGATAAAAATTTACCTGAGGCCTTTGTGGACCCAGGACAGATTAAACATGTATTAATTTTTATTATTAAAAATATACTGGATGTGATGTCTGATGGTGGTAATATTTTGGTAAAAACCACGAGGCAAAACAATTTTGTCCAAATTATTATTGAAGATAATGGTCCTCAAATACCTCAAGAAGATTTAATTAGATTATTTTGCTCATTTGTTACAGGTAAACCCAGAGGAGTTGGTTTGGGATTAAGTATTGCGCAGCAAATAATTGAGGGCAATAAAGGTATTTTTTCTATAGCCAATAAGGAGGGAAAAGGGGTAATTCACCAAATACAGCTCCCATTAAATTAGGAGTATTTATGTTTACTGGTTTGGTTGAAGGAAAAGGGATGGTTGTTGGTATAGAGAGGAAAAATCAAGGGGCAAATCTTCAAATAAAACCACTTTTTTCTTTAAATAATTTAAAAATTGGAGAGAGTATTGCCATTGATGGCGCCTGTCTTACGGTAACAAAACTTCATAAAGAAACATTTGAGGTAGAGCTTTCTTCAGAGACCTTACTTAGGACTACTTTTAGGTATTTTCAGGTAGGAACAGAAGTAAATCTAGAACAGGCCTTACAACTGGGTGACAGATTGGGAGGACACCTGGTTACCGGGCATATTGATACTGTAGGAACCATCAAGGACAAAAAAACAAAGGGAGAGCATACAGTATTTACTTTTAGTATCCCTGACCCATGGATGCGTTATATTGTGGAAAAGGGTTCAGTAGCTATAGATGGGGTTAGTCTTACGGTAAATCGCTGCCTTTCTGATGGTTTTGAAGTAAATATTATTCCTCATACAGCCCGAATAACTACTTTAGGAAAAAAAGAAATAGGGGACAAAGTAAATATTGAGACTGACTTAATTGGAAAATATGTATTCAAATTTCTCACTCCTTGGGGGGAAACAGGCCTCACCGAAGATTTCCTAAAGGAACATGGTTTTTGGTAATGTCTTGGAGATTAATTCCTATAGATAAAAGATCTCCTGCCCTTCATCAGGCAGAATTTGGTTGTTTAAAAAGGGCCTATGCTATTAATGTAACACGAGGGTGCAGTTTTTATTGTGTTTATTGCTATGCTCGCGGTTATGCCATTGCTCCATCCAAAGGGACTGTTTATCTCTATCAAAATTTACCTTTGCTCTTACAAAAAGAAGCACGCCGCTTACCTATGGGAACACCTATCATCTTTAATACTGCCTCTGAATGCTTTCAGAATCATCCCCATATTCTAGAAATTACTTATCGTAGTATGGCTATTTTGTTACGCAGGGGACACCACATCAATTTTCTTACCAAAGGAGTAGTGCCTAAATGGTTTAAAGACCTATTTTGCCGCTACCACCATCATATTCAGGCTACCATTGATGTAGTCTCTTTGAAAGAAGATTACTGTAATTTATTTGAACCAGGTGCGCCCATAGGGGAGAAAAGGCTTGAGGGAGCTATACATCTCTTGAACTGGGGAATTCCAGTAAAAGCACGTCTTGACCCTTTGATTCCCTTTTTTAGTGATACTCAAGAAAATATAGAAAACCTGCTTTTAGCAATTAAGGATTGTGGAATTAGAAAAATCATTATCAGCTATTTGGAATTACGTCCTAGGATTATAGAGCAACTCAGGCAAGAATTGCCTGCCTCCATAGCCAAACTCATCTTAGGTTGTTTCCCCAAACCCAGTTGGGATAGGGTAGGAACCAAAACTCTATGTAAACAGGTGCCTCTTTCCATACGAGAAAAGGTTTATCAACGTATTAGACAACAGGGAGAAAAATTAGGGATAAAGGTGATTGTCTGTCGGTGTAAAAATCCTGATGTGAGTTTCTCGCAATACTGTTTATCCAAGTCGGGTTTACCAAAATACAAAAGGCTATCTCAACCAGTTTTGTTATGACTAGCTTTAAATTAGGTAAGATTAAAGGAATAGAGATTCGGCTAGATTTTAGTTGGTTTATTGTTTTTATCCTTTTTAGCTGGACATTGGCTACTTACTACTTTCCTGAACAATATCCTCATTGGTCTATGGAGCTTAATTGGGGCATGGGGTTTTTAGCCTGCCTTTTATTATTTGTTTCTGTGCTCCTGCACGAACTGGCTCATTCTCTTGTAGCTCAAAGGCATGGAGAAGAGGTAAAAAGTATCACCCTTTTTATCTTAGGAGGAGTAGCACAAATTGCTAAAGAGCCTGAAACTCCTTATATGGAGTTCACCATGGCTATTGCTGGACCTCTGGCTAGTTTTTGTTTAGGAATGACCTTTTTGGGTCTTAAATGGATAGTAACACCCATAAGTGAACCACTCACTGCCTTAACAAAATATCTAGCCTATATCAATTTTATATTATGTGGATTTAATCTTCTTCCTGGTTATCCTATGGATGGAGGAAGGGTTCTCAAGGCAATCCTTTGGAAAAAAACAGGAAATCTCAAACAGGCTACCCGATGGGCAGCAAAAACTGGTAGAGGTATTGCTTTATTTTTCGTCTTCTTTGGTCTTTTCCAGATCTTGGCAGGTTTTTGGCTCAATGGACTTTGGATTCTTTTTATTGGTTGGTTTTTATATCAAGCCTCAATAAAAAGTTATCAACAAGTTTTAATAAAAGATTTCCTGAAAGAAATAAAGGCTAAAGATGTGATGAATTCTGATTTTATTATTGTATCCCCAGATACTACTTTAAAAACCTTGGTAGATGAATATATTTTAAAGAAAGGGCAAAGGGCGTTTTTTGTAGGTAGGGAAGATGAGATTTTAGGCATCATTTCTTTAGAAGATGTCAAAAAAGTAATACCAGAGGGAAGAGGGACATTATCTGTAAAAGAAGTAATGACTCCCAGAGATCGTTTGCAAACAGTTACTCCTGATGATGATGCCATAAAGGTTTTAGAGCGCTTAACCAGTCTTGATATTCATCAAATTCCCGTAATTATGGATAATCGGATAATAGGTATTGTCACCCGCAATGCTTTATTGCATCTTTTACAAGTAAGATTAGAATTGGGCGAATAAGTTCTTAATAAATGCAGGAATTTGTGATATATATTGCTCAATCCTTAAGGGAAGGAGTAGTAATATGGAAAAGGCACGTGCCCATGTAATCATTAAAGGTAGGGTGCAAGGAGTATTTTTTAGGAGTTCCACTCAAGACGAAGCCATAAGGCTAGGTCTTACAGGTTGGGTGAGAAATTGCCCTGATGGCAGTGTAGAAGCAGTATTTGAAGGAGACAAAAAGGTGATTGAAGAAATCATTAAATGGTGTCATAAAGGTCCTCCCTGGGCACGAGTAAATGAAGTGAAAGTTAGTTGGGAGCCTTATCAAGGAGAATTTGTAAGATTTTCTGTGGTTTATTAGTATTTGCTTATTACATAAGTGCTAGCCCTTTCTCTTTTCTTTAACTTTTGGTGTTGGTTGTTTCAGTTTTTAGGTAACAGGGATAAAAAGTAAAGTTAGTTGAAAGGGATAAAA
>Ga0190359_1002009_pt1 | contig 12393 bp, 11 predicted proteins | sample 48721823_MG_FD_161269 | JGI IMG/M metagenome (GOLD analysis project Ga0190359, IMG submission 161269) | Hydrothermal vent microbial mat bacterial communities from Southern Trench, Guaymas Basin, Mexico - 4872-18-2-3_MG | ecosystem: Environmental > Aquatic > Marine > Hydrothermal vents >...
GTATTGTGGTGTATAGCACAGCCGTCGCGTTTGGCTTGCGCAAAGGCTGTTGGGCGTAAGGGTGGCCTCTACCAGGAGACGGGTACCCGACGGATTTTGTATTGGCGGTCGTAATACTGCACGTAGTGATACTGGCGACCGAACTCGTACACGCGACGTGTCACCTCGACGTCCTGCTGACAGTAGCGAAAGATCTTCTCGATGTTTCCCTCCCGCCACCACTGGACGGCCTGCAATCCGTCGGCGCTCTTCCCCATCTTAAGCGTTGCGGCAGCCACGGCATTCAGGCTGACACGGAAGCCCAATTGCTTCTGGATCTCAAGCATCATGTCGATGGTTGGCAGAGTTGCCAGGTTCACCGCGTCTGTATATTGCTGGAGCACTGGATAGTCGAAGCCATAGAGGTTGTATCCGACCACGAGATCGGCCCGACTGAGATCCAGCGCCAGTCGCCCCGCGTCTGCTTCACGATAGAAGTGGAACGTGTCGTCGTCGGTGTTGTATGTCACTGCCACCGATATCCTGAGCCGTTCTGGGTAGTGTCCTCCCACTTCTTCAAAGGTGTTTTGTGTCTCCAGGTCAAAGAAAATCGGCATGCGTGTTGCCTCCTTAGGAATTTGCTTCTCACGTCTCGGCCCTGGTGATGATGCCGCCCCCCAGGACCTCTCCGTCCTGGTATAACACCAGCGACTGACCTGGCGCGACGGCATACTGTGGTTGATCAAAGTAAACATGGAGGCGGTCCGACGAGAGCACTGTGACACGCACCCCGATCATTGGTGCTCGGTACCGGATCTTGGCCATGGCACTGAAACAAGTGTCAGGTGGATCGCCCTGGATGAACGAAACGTCTGTGATCTGGCACTCCTGGCGGGCCAGTCGCTCTCGGGGTCCAACCACCAGGGCATTGCGTGCGGTATCGTGGCGCAACACGTAAAGAGGACCCTTAGCGGCTGTGGTTATGGGTAGTCCCTTCCGCTGCCCGATTGTGTAGCGATGCAAGCCGCGGTGGCGACCCAGGATCCGCCCTTCCTCGTCTAGGATAGGCCCAGGGCGCGGCGTATGCGGCAGCAGGGCCTCGACGAGCTGCGTGTAGTGCAGCCCGGATACAAAGCAGAGATCCTGACTCTCCTCGGTCTCTGCTGTCGGTATGCCCATACCGCGTGCGAGGTCCTGTACTTCGCGCTTGCTTGTGGCTTCCCCAAGGGGCAGGATAACGCGCTGGAGCTGCCTCTGCGAGAGTCGATAGAGGAAGTAGCTTTGATCCTTGTCTCCGGCCTGACCCTGCCACAGGTGCGCTGTTCCCTGTGTGTCCCGGGTGACCCTGGCGTAGTGCCCAGTCGCGACCCATGGGATATTCATGGTATCGGCTATCTGAAGCAAGCTTGAAAATTTCACCATCGGGTTGCAGAAGACACAAGGATTCGGCGTTAGCCCCGTGCTGTATGACTCGACGAAAGGGCTAACGATCTGATCGTAGAATGCGGCTTCTACATCGTGTATCATCAACGGGATCTGAAGGCTGTCGGCGATAGCCTGTGCCCTCGCGATAGGATCATGGTGAGGTTGCTGCAGACGCCATGTGCGCAGGATAACGCCGTGTACCTGATATCCTTCGCTAAGTAGCATGGCAGCTGCGACGGCGCTGTCCACGCCCCCGCTCAAACCAATGATTACGTGCTGCTGGGCAGTGGCTTCGTCTTTGTTATGCATTGCTGTTCATTTTAGCTCGAACCCCCGTGCTGCCCAGATGCCATCTGGGCGGCAGCAAAGGCGTGATTGTCACCCAGGTGCGAGAAAGTCATGCCAAATTCTTGACAATACGACACTTCTCCTCTAGAATAGAGACTGAGGTCGCCAAGTTCACTGTTCACACGTTGTTTGCCTTTCTTCATACCAGTAAAGGAGTGCTAACCATGGCAGAGGCAGAACCGCAATTCGATGTGACGATCACCGATGATGATAAGCTTTGGGCCCTTTTGTCCTGGATTTTCTCGCCGATTGTGCCCATTATTGTGCTGTTGTTGGAGGACAAGAAGGAACGGGCATTCATCAAGTATAATGCAATTCAAGCCTTGGTGCTTAGCGTCGTGGGATATGTAATCTCCGCGGTCCTGTCGGCAGTCGTTGTGGGCTGCTTCACTGGCGTGGCCGTGCTTGTCTACATCATTGTGTTGGCTGTTCAGTCCTACCAGGGGAAATGGGTGACCATTCCCGTAATCACGGACTTCTGCGTGAATCAGGGTTGGATCGAACTCCCTGCATGACCTTGTAGTTTTGTCTTGCTAGACGTGTGCCACTGTTGACCGCCCTGGCGGGCCTTTCGGATAACCAGGGCGGTGTGGGCTGGGTCCGTTAGCGTCAGCATATCGAGTGATTAAGGAGCGACTCGTATAGGGTCGCTCCTTGATTTTGTAGGGCGACCACTCGTGGTATACTTGCTTGTCGCATTTGAGGTCCCCCTGCAGGTATCTGGCAGGGCGTGTGTGTGAGGCATAGGTGTGAGCACAAGAACCGACAAACGATGGCTGATCCACAGCCCAGCCCCTCGCGCTTTCATAGACCACCTGCCGGTGAGCCCGTGGCTTGGCCACATCCTTTACGGGCGTGGTTTTCACACGGTGTCGAGTGCGCTTGATTTCCTCCGTAGTGCCTCTGTGCGGAGTGATCCGTTCGCTCTGGCCGATATGGAAAAGGCTGTGGCGATCATTTTTGAGGCCATTGGTCATCAGGAACGGATTGCCGTCTTTGGAGACTATGACGTGGACGGTATCACCGCCACAGCATTGCTGCTGGAGACGCTTCAGAGCATGGGTGCCCAAGCCATCGGTCACATTCCGCAGCGTAGTGGTGAAGGGTACGGACTCAACCCGGCGGCGGTGCGGATGCTGGCTCGCGATGGGATTGGGCTCCTTATCACGGTGGATTGTGGGATCCGGTCGGTCGAGGAGATCGTGCTGGCGCGCAGTCTGGGCATGCGTGTCATCGTGACGGATCACCACAGCCTGGGGCCACAGTTGCCGCCTGCCGACGCAGTCCTGAACCCACGTCGTCCAGAGAACACAGATGAGTTTGGGCTTCTGGCGGGCGTGGGCGTGGCATTCAAACTGGCCCAGGTGCTGATTCGAACCAGCGCAGCTCTGGGCACAGGAGGGGCTCGCACCTCTCCCGATGAAGAGTCCCTGTTGGACCTTGTGGCCTTGGGGACCGTGGCGGACATTGTGCCATTGATCGGGGAGAACCGTAGCCTTGTCTCCGCAGGCCTGAGGAAGATCAACAGCGCGCGCCGACCGGGCCTGGCGGCACTGATGGATGTGGCTGGTGTTGCCCCTGGGACAGTCGATACCCATACGATTGGGTACATCCTGGCACCACGTCTCAACGCCGCAGGGCGTCTGGATGATGCGACTCTGGCGCTGCGGCTCCTGATGGCACCGGATATGGGTGCAGCGCTGGCGCTCGCTGAGCGCCTCAATGCCATCAATGAGGACCGACGATCTATCACGTTGAGGACCAGAGATCAGGTCATGGAGCTCGTCGGCGTACAGCGCGTTGTGCCTCCACTGATTTTTGCGGCATCGCCTGATTTCCTGTCGGGGATCGTGGGGCTCGCGGCAAGTAGGCTGGTCGATGAATTTTACCGTCCGGCCGTGGTGGTGGCGATAGGCGACCGCCTAAGCAAAGGGTCGGCGCGCTCTATCCCGGAGTTTCATATTACCCGGGCTTTGGACGAGGTGGCGAACCTGTTAGAGCGGCATGGTGGACATGCGGCGGCCGCAGGGTTTACCGTTCAGACAAGCCGCCTTGATGAATTGCGCGAGCAGCTGTTGCTGCTGGCGGAACGCGACCTGGGGGGACGTGAGTTGGTACCAACGTTGGAGATCGATGCTGTGGTGCCGTTGCGGGAACTGAGTTGGGAATTCTATAGAGCTTTGGACAGGCTTCGCCCCTATGGTGAGGGCAACCCACAGCCTGTGCTTGTCAGTCAAGGTGTGGGGGTGAAGACAATGCGGGCTGTGGGCAGCGGGGGACAGCACTTGAAACTGCAACTACATGATTGGAATGGCGAGTCGTGGGATGCTATCGCTTTCAAACAGGGCTACTGGTCTGGCCGTCTGCCACAGCGGGTAGATGTAGCATACACATTGGATCGCAACGTATGGCGCGGACGGGAGCGTCTCCAGTTGCGAGTCCTGGATATCCGCCCATCTATCGGGCCGTAGGGATTGTGTGAGCGTCGGTGCGGGAGAGGAGTAGCTATGCGGGTACTTGTCACTGGAGCTGCTGGCTTCATTGGGAGCCATCTGGCTGAGGCGTTGCTCAGACGTGGGGACGTGGTCGATGGGCTGGACAACTTCAACGATTATTACAGCCCCGCACAGAAGGAGAGGAACGCAGGCATCCTGGCGGGTTATGATGGATTTGCCATGCATAGGGTTGACGTGCGCGATGAAGAGGGTGTGCGGAGAGTCTGTGCAGAGGGCGGATATGACGCAGTGGTCCATCTGGCTGCCATGGCAGGTGTGCGGTACTCGATTCCGCGAGCTCCTCTCTACACAGATGTGAACATCCGAGGGACTGTCAATGTGCTGGAGGGTGTGCGACAGGCCGGCGTACCCCATGTTGTCTTTGCCTCGACCTCATCGGTGTATGGTCACACAGAGCGCCTGCCGTTTCGGGAGGATGATCCCCTCGGTAAGCCTCTGGCCCCTTACCCTGCTTCCAAGATAGCAGGCGAGCTTATGGGATACACCTATCACCATCTCTTTGGTATCTCGTTTACGGCTCTGAGGTTTTTCAGTGTGTATGGAGAGCGGGGACGCCCCGATATGATGCCTTTCATCATCACTGATAGCATTGTGCACGAGCGTTCGTTCAAGCTGTTTGATGGCGGCGAGATGTATCGTGACTGGACTTATGTGGGAGATATTGTTGAGGGTATTATGGCCGCGCTCGATCGTCCCCTTGGCTATGAGCGGATCAATCTGGGGCGCGGAAAGCCCATAAGAATGGCTGATTTTGTGCAGATGATTGAACGCTTGGTGGGCCGTAAGGCGCGGATGGAAACGCCACCTGCGCCGCCCAGTGAGCCCAAAATCACTTTTGCAGACATTGGAAAGGCACGTGAGCTGTTGGGCTATGCCCCCCGGGTGGAGGTGGAAGATGGGCTGGCCCGGTTCTGGTCATGGTATCAGCGTGAGTACCTGAGGAGGTAAGTACCTTGGTCCGGGCACTGGTGACGGGTGCAACAGGGTGTGTGGGAGCGAACATCGTCGAGGCGCTGCTTACTCGCGGGTACGAGGTGCGTGCGTTGCGGCGCGCCTCATCCAGACTGGAGGCCCTCTCTGGGCTGGACCCGGAGTTGGTGGTGGGTGATGTCCTCGATCAGGCTTCCTTGAGTCGTGCCATGGTTGGTTGTGAGCTTGTGTTCCACGCGGCTGCCGTGTCACGCTACTGGCATTCCTCGACGGCGATGCTGTATCGGGTGAATGTCACGGGGACCAGGAACGTGCTTGAGGCGGCCCGTCAGGCGGGTGTCCAACGGGTCGTTCTGACAAGTTCGGTGGCGGTGTTGGGCGTACCCACACGCGAAACGCCAATCCGTGATGAGCGGTCTCCTCTTAATCTCGCCCCCCGGCGTTTCCCTTATGCCCATAGCAAACTGCTCGCCGAAGCTGAGGCATCGCGGGCGGTCGAGATGGGGTTAGACGTGGTGTGCGTCAACCCGGCCACGGTCATTGGCCGGCGCGATATCAACTTCGTGGGTGGTGAGATCCTCAAGATTGTGAAGAGCGGATGGCTACTTGCTGCGCCGGCTGGGGGGATGGGTGTGGTGGCGGCGAGTATGGCAGGATTGGGCCATGTCCTGGCGGCCGAACGTGGAAGTGCGGGGGCCCGCTATGTGTTGAATGGGGAGAACGTGAAGCATACGGATCTCCTGGCCACAGTGGCTGAAGTGGTTGGCAGCCGAAGCCCCCTGGTGACTCTGCCAAGGATGCCGATACGCGCGCTGATGGCAGGTGCCTGGGCGGTGTTCAGTGCCCTGGGACGGCCATTGCCCTCCCTGCTCACGCAACTTGATCTCAGTTGGCGAGATATGTTCTTTGATGGGAGTCGGGCGCGTGATGAGCTGGGGTTTCCATCTCATAGCGCTCGTTATGCGGTGGAGGAAGCCTGGGCGTGGTATAAGGGCCATGGTCTTTTGTAGCAGGACGGGTCCGGCATGTATCTAAAGAGTGATCGGACGCTGTTTCGTCGGCGTCGCCGGAGGCCGTGGGGCTACGTCTTCCTTTTCTTCGGACTGGCTGTTGCAGGGCTAGTCCTTGCATATGATAAGTGGGGAGGCATGGTTCCGTCGTCTATGATGGTGGGCACGCCTACCCCAGGCCCAACTGCGACCCCTTCGGCAGCGTTTTTCGTGGCAGAGGCGGAGGCTGCTTATCTCAAAGGGAGGTCGGCTCAGGCTGTTGATGCCTATCAGCAAGCCCTCGATCTTGAGCCGCATCAGACGGAGCTCTACCTTGCTCTATCTCGTCTGCTGATCTTTCAGAATGAACCGGAGCGTGGCCTGGAGATGGCGCGCCAGGCCCTCGAGCGGCAACCGGAGAATGCCCGGGCCTGGGCGTTACTGTGCCTAGCCTATGATTGGTTAGGATTGCCTGAACAGGCCTCGACCCTGTGCGAACGAGCCATCAGCCTGGACCCCACGTTGCCAGAAGCCTATGCCTATCGTGCGGAAGCAGCGATCGATAGCGGTCAATGGTTGGTGGCGAATGATGCGATCGCTACCGCCTTGGAACTGGACGAGACCAACGTGGACGTGCTGCGTGGTCGAGGATATGTGCTTGAGAACCAGGGGAATTACTACGGGGCTATCGAAGCCTACCAGCAGGCCCTGGAGCAGCATCCGGGGTTGGCTCACCTGTATCTGGCTATTGGACGGAACGCTGGGGCACTAAATAATCTGTTGAGAGCGCGTAAAGCCTACGAGGATGCTGTGGCGGCTGATCCTGAGTCTGTGATGGGCTGGGATCAACTTGGGTGGACGCAGCTGTTATTGGGTGACTACGGGGCAGCCCGCGATAGTCTTGAGACTGCATTGGCACTGGATCCTGCATCCGCCGATGCCTATGGACATATGGGGATCCTGTACTTCCATCAGCGCAACTACGAGGATGCCATCGAGATGTTCGGGCCCGCCGTGGAGTATGGCGAGGCTCGTTCGCGGCGTCGCACAGTCTTCTTTTTGCTTACTCTGGAAGAGATTGACAAGGTGGGTTCCGAACCGCAGGGCCCTGAGTTTGCGTCGGCCAACTTCATCCATCCTGAGCGCTTTGAGGATCCTCTACGGGCGGAGTTCGGGGAGGGCAGTGGAAGTTCGTTGTCCGGACAGGTCCGTCTTGATGTGATGAGCGGGCGCTATGCGATCAAACTGGATGGCCTGTCGCCTTCCCCGGCCGGCAAGGCCTACATTGGATGGTTCATTGATTTGCGGGCACCCGAGGGGTGGATGGTCCACACGGCCCCCTTCTTCCCGTCGCCCGGAGGGACTATTGAGCTGGATGGGTCAACAGGCGTCGTCAAAGGCCCTCCGATCGAATACTACTACACTTACGCTTTGTGTCAGTACTTGTTGGATCGGTGTGATAAAGCGATGCCCTATATTCAGACCGCCTTGCGTATCGACCCCGAGGACGCCAACGCACTACGAGCCTTGGAGCTCTGCCAGTGACCCGGTGGGCTGACCCTTCAATCGACGGGGGAAGCGTGACCGCGGACATGCCCCGCTATAGCTGGACGCAAAGGGTACGGATTGTATTGCCCTCGATCCTTGTGCTCAGTTTGCTGGTATGGGTCTACTATCCACTGGTCATCGGTCGGGTGTTGGCGGGAGGGGATCTCCAGCTCTACTTCCACCCATACTGGGAAGCGATCATCCGGTCACTGCGTGCCCATCAACTTCCCCTTTGGAGCGCTGATCTGTTTATGGGGGTCCCATTGATGGCGAACTCGCAGACCGGAATCTGGTATCCGCCGCATTGGCTGTTGTGGGCAGTGGGTGCTGGGGCGGTGATCGACATCCCACGCGTGCTTCACCTCTGTGTTCTCCTGCATGTGGCGTTGGCCGCTCTGACCATGATGACACTGGCGAGAGCCCGAGGATGGTCTCCCTGGGGAGCTGCCATGGCCGGCCTGAGCTATGCTGGGTCCGGTTTCCTGGCGGCGCACCTTGAGCATCTCAATCAACTCGAGGGATGGGCGTGGCTGCCGCTTATCCTGTTGCCTCCCGCATCTATCCGCATTCGGCGCTATCACTGGCTTGTGCCCCGCACACTCTCTGTGGTTGCGCTGGCCATGATGCTGCTCGCCGGTCACCTGCAGGTGGCGTTCATTGGCAGCCTGTGCGCGTTCGTGTTAGCGGTTTTTGAGAAGGGCCATTGTGGGGTAGGGGCAAGAAGACTTCTGCTGACCAACGTCACACGGCGTGTCCTCTTGGCCCTGACTGCCCTCCTGCTCAGACTTGGACCATTTGCCCTCGCAGGTATTCTGGCCGCGGTCCAACTGGCACCGACGCTGGCGCTGATGACGTTGTCGGGCCGTAGCGGAGGTCTTGACTGGCGGCAGGCTATCTCCTTCTCCCTGGTCCCGTGGAAGCTCTGGCGAACGTTGTTGCCACCCTATCTGGTGTCTCCGCTGTTGCCAGAGGGTGTGGGCTATCTAGGCCTCCTCGCAAGTGGACTGGCTCTCTTGGGAGGATGGTGGGCTGTCCGCACCCATCGACGTGAAATCACGTGGCTGGTCTGGTTGGGTGGGTTGGGATTGTTCCTGGCTCTGGGTGGATACAATCCCCTCTATCTCCTGGCGGTTCGCTTGAATATGCCTGGTTTCGTCCACTTCCGGGCCCCAGCGCGGTTCATGGGCATGTTTGTGCTGGCAGGTAGCCTCCTGGCGGGCAAGGGGCTTAGTCTTGTGCTTGGCAAGCTTCACCGCTTGTCAGGGACAGCGTGGCAAGATGTCGCCTCGGCCGGCGTGGTGATGCTGGTGGGTCTGGAGTTGGCGGCGTCGGGTTGGAAGTTGCCCTATGGAGCGGCTACTGCGGCTCGCGCCTACACCGACATGCGCCCGGCTGTGGCGCAGCTTCAGGCGGCAATTGAGAACACCCGGCGCGGCGGGGAGATCCCTGGGCGCTTCTTGAGTGTCTCCAGAACCCTGTTTGAGTTAGGGGATCGAGGGGAGATCGAGGCTGCCTATAGTGAACTTCTAGACAAGGATGCCCTTTATGCCTATCTGGTCGCCACCAAGCATCGGGAGGTCTTGACCCCCAACCTGCCCATGGTGTGGGATGTCCCCTCAGTGGATGGTTATGATGGTGGCTTGCTGCCCACACGTTACTATCATCTCTTCTCCACTCTCTTGGTTCCGGGGGGTACGGCGGACGGCCGACTACGAGAGAATCTGCCCGATATTCCTGAGGATCGCTGGCTTGACCTCATGGGCGTTCAATTTCTCATGACGGACCGCACAGGTGATGCGTGGATTGAGGGGGTGCTCTATGACCGTCAGTTTCGTCCTCGTATAGCCTATGGTGAAGTCGTGACGATCGGTTGGCTGCCGGCCGACTTCAGAGCTAATGCCCTCGTACTGTTGCACGAAGGTGGCGCAGGCGACGTGGAGGTTGGGTTGGCCGATGGGCGACGTCTGCACTATCAACTGCTTCCGTCGGAATCGGGAGATCAGGCTGTCTGGCTACGTTGGGAAGGGAGAGCACGTGTCATCAGCGTGCATGTGCGTTGCGTTGATCCAAGCCAGGACGTGCGGCTCAATGGGGCCAGTTTGGTGGATGAGCGTGTGGGCGCTTTCTACCCTCTGGTGCTCTCTTCAAACTACCGTCTGGTCCATGCTGGTGATGTCAAACTCTACGAACGTCTGGCACCGACGGCACGTGCGTTCTTCGTTACCTCATGCCAGGCAACTGTGGATGACTTAGAGGCGTTGCGCCTGATGGACCGGCCTGACTTCGATCCACGCGGACACGTAGTTTTGACTACTCGCGAGGAGGCATGGGAAGTATGGTGTCGTAATCTGTCCGCGAACGCTGTTCGGGATGGTGTTGGAACTGTCACACTCCTCTCGCTGGGTGACACAGAGATGGTGTTAGAGGTCTCAGCGGACTCTCCGGGCGTGGTTTTGGTCTCTTCGGCCTGGGACCCAGGTTGGAGAGTGCAGATTGAGGGCCTGGATGGAGATTCCGAACGTGTGCCGTTGACAGAGCAGATGCTGAGGGCGGACGTGATGTTTGGGGCTATCCCGGTGGCAGAAGGACGGTGGCGTATCCGATTGGTCTACGACTCCCCATGGCTGACGATTGGGGCTGGCGTGAGCCTCTTTGGTATTGTGCTTTTGGGGAGCTATGGCCTGGCTGTAGGTAGGCGCGGTTGGCCCACGAGTTAATCGAATTGTTGTGGAATTATGACTTGAATCTAGGTCGCGCCTCAGGCCCCAGGCGGATACGTATAAGTGACAACAGGTCACTGTCGGGCAGGCGCGGTTGGGTGGGAGTCGCTGGAAGGGAGGGGGCCAACATCCGCTGTGCGGACAGTCACACTGGCAGCGTCAGAGCAAACCCGTCGTCGCAATGTCCTTGACATACATCACGCAGGTGAGTACAATGAGTGTGGTTGATGTAGGCCAGTCGTGCAATGGTCGTGTCTATTGAGCTTGAACTTAGTCAAACAGGAGGCAATCTATGGCATACGTGATCACGTCGTTGTGTCAGCGTGCAGGCCTGTGCGTGGATGTCTGCCCGACGGATTCGATTCACTTCGTCGAAGGAGATAGTGAGTGGCCAACTTACTACATCAATCCGGAGACCTGTATCGATTGCGGTGCTTGCGCAGCCGAGTGTCCGAACGAGGCGATTTTCCAGGAAGATGACCTGCCTGCAGAGTATGAGCAGTTTGCTGAGATCAATAAGGCCTTCTACACCAAGGGCCCGGGTGCTGATCTGATTTAGCGACGTTGATTCAGTTGGCAACCGAAAGGACCAAGGCCCACGATGCACGTTCGTGGGCCTTGGTGTTTTCTTGACTATGTAACATAGATGGGACTTGGGAAAATCCACCCTACCCGTCGCCCTAGGTAGCGACGATAGACCTCGATCCGGTAAGTCCCTGGCTCCTCAGTGGTGAGAAGCAGTTGTCGCCCACGGCTCCGACGTATGGTCTTGCCATCCCGCCGCAGGATGATGGTACCAGGAGCTGGCAATCCAACATGGATCTGCAGTGCGCCAAGGCGTCGGAGGGACTCCCCAGGAAAGGCGACGGCAACATCGCTGCGGAAGAGGCACTGGAAGCCTCGCGTAGAGTGAGGACGATCATACGCCGCCCAGGTGCGACCAGCCCGCAAGGCCTCGTAAACTAAGGCTTTGTCCCGAGCCACATCCTCCCCAGACAGTGGTTGGCGGGTCAGAATGTGGGTATTGACCCCTCTGAAGAGTCTCTGGTAGGGGAGGATGGTGCGCTTGAGCGGTCCCCAGCGGTACTCCTGTCCATGTGCATCGGCACCGCCCAGGGCGGCAACGCGATATCCTTGACCGAGGAGTTCATCCCAGAGCCGCAACGTGGCACGATATGGCCCCCGAATACCCAGCTCTGGCCACAGGGCGTAGAGAAGGGCGACCAGGCGACACCACAGCAACCCCTTGAACTCGGACATGTAGTTCCAAATTTCCATGCCCTGAATTCCCACCGGCGGCCAGCTTGTCCAGGGGATCGCTGCGAGATCCGGGCTCAAGCGGCTGCTGCGTTCCACCGGGTGGGCGATGTAAGCGATACCATGGAACGAGTTAGCGGCCCGGATGAGCGTCGAGGCTGGGCCAAAGGCGTAAGGCGCCATCTCTCGTTCAGTCCCAAAGACCAGAAGGTGGTCACGCTGTGGGTCGGCCCGTACATTGTGAAGCTCTTCACCGCTCAGCACCAGGACACCGTCATAGAATCCTTCCAGGCCCTCCGGGCGCACATTGTGGTCAGTGACGATCACGAAGTCGAGGCCCGCCTGTGCCGCAGCACGCCCGATCTGACGATAGGTCGCCGCACCGTCTGAGTAAACGGAGTGGACGTGGGGGTTGCCCACGTATTCCCGGTAGCTGGATGGTCGTGAGAAGCTCATGGTCATCTATAGGATCAACATCGCATCGCCAAAGGAGAAGAAACGATAACGAGCACGTACAGCCTCTTGATAAGCCCGACGGATGTTCTCCTCGCCGGCAAAAGCCATCACCAGTGCCAGCAGAGTGCTGCGCGGCAGGTGGAAATTGGTGATGAGGGCATCAACGGTCATGAACCTGAAACCTGGGGTGATGTAGAGGTCGGTGAAGCCCTCGAAGGGTGAAAT
>Ga0190359_1002010_pt1 | contig 12393 bp, 7 predicted proteins | sample 48721823_MG_FD_161269 | JGI IMG/M metagenome (GOLD analysis project Ga0190359, IMG submission 161269) | Hydrothermal vent microbial mat bacterial communities from Southern Trench, Guaymas Basin, Mexico - 4872-18-2-3_MG | ecosystem: Environmental > Aquatic > Marine > Hydrothermal vents > Microbial...
TATTTTACAATAGATAATCCTTTTTTTCAAGGTTTAATTTTATCTCGCGGTAGATAGGTCCGCCTGCACTAAAGTTCCGGCGAATAGATATAGAACTATTAACCTGTAATAAGAGAGATGCCGAAGAGAGTTCAGCATATCCTCACCACTGTCACCCTGGGTACTGTGCTGAATTTATTACAGGGGCAGCATAAGGCTCAGCATGGCAAAATTGGATTTTCTTGCAATTTACAGTTTATGATTTACACTCTATTCCCGCTGATGATTGCTATTCCCGTTTGCAACGCAACATCCGCGCCTCTAACCCTCTCCCTGCCTACACTGAGATCGTCAGATAGGTCATCAAGAGCGAGGAAGAAATATTTGGAAATATACCATAAGCAACTTTCCCTCCACAGGCGGGAGAGAATTGAAGGGAGGTGGATATAGCTCCTTTTGTTTCTATTAATCAATAACAATTATCTTTTTTAATATACTTATTTTATCAGTACTAAGTCTACAGAAATATATACCCTCTGGAACGCTCAGTCCTCTTATATCTTTCCTATCCCAGCTTACCTTATATACACCGGATTCATATGTATCATTGATTAACTGTTTTACAAGTTGCCCCGATATATTGAATATATCAATATTTACTTTACTCTTTTCTTTTAACTTGAATACTATGCTTGTTTTATTCGATAATGGATTCGGAATGGCATTTAGAAGTCCCGTCTCTTTTGGTAATAGCTTTTTGTTGAATATATCCTTGATACCTTGCTCTTCCCCAAAATCATTCATTACACTATCTATCAATATCTTTATATTATCCTCTTCCATAAAGTAGAGTGGGAACCCGAGATATACCATATTGTAATCATTACCGAGATATCTGATACCGCATATCTCTCCCTCAAATGCACTCGTATTATTCTCCATATCTATCGTATATATTATTTCTGCTCCTGTAACGGGTGTAATCGATTCTATATATCTAAGTGTATTCCCCCATGTAGCTATAGGAATCTTCAATGTATCTATACTTACATCGGGATAACCGTTCTGTCCAATCTCTCCCGAAAGTTTATCGGTAAATCCTGACAAGTCTGCATGGGATATCTTGAGATAGTTGTATATGAATGATGTATCGTCAAAATCATACGGATATGCATTGGAGTAAAGGAGGTTGTTAATAAGTTTCCATCCCGCAAACAACATATTACCGCCAAGATCAAGATATGTTTTGAAATCATCTATATGTTGGGAAGCAAATACCGTTGTATAATCATCAGCTACCCATATAACCGTGGAATAGGGCACAAAATCCGCCAATATTGGTTTTTCCTCTGCCGTTCCGTATTCGAATTCATCAAAATTGTAATTCGATAGCATATATCTGTAAAATACATCCTGCATGCTGTCAGTCGGATAATTACCCGTTGTCCAGTTATTCGTTTCATCTATAATCAATATACCCTGATCAAGTGTAATGGGACGACTATATGCCTCTTCGGACATATCACTCACATTACCCGTAGTATCTATCGCTCTTATTGTATAGTAATATTTATTGCTTCCAACAAGCGGAGAATCGGTATAAACCGTATCCGTCAAAGGGTTAATATTAAGACTGTCATAACCGGGTTCGCTGTTCAATCGCTTGTATAATCTGTATCCGTCAAAATCCGGTTCCGTATTGTTTTCCCATATCAATTTTATACCGTGATTAATCGGAATTGCGGAAAATCCTTTTGGAATACTTGGTTTAATACTTGGGACACCTGTAAACTCATTCGATATAATACTCCGATGTCCGTCATCATCGATTGCTCTTACAGTAATATAATATGTTGAATCCGTTAGGAGTCCCGATAGAGTATCTGTTAGATTACTTACAAAATTGCTATCGGTGTAGTTGCCCGAATTTAATCCCCAGTAGACATAGTAACCTATAATATCATTCTCGCTGTTTGCAGACCAATCGACTGCGAGTCGCGAACCGTCGCCCTGATCCTGAATATGTATATTTTCTACTTGAGCGGGATAATTAACACATGCAGTAAGTGTTGCCAAACCTGCTCTAACTATTTCAGAAACGTATGGTACACTTACATATGGAAGACTATCGTGTACCGTGTGATATTTACCATATATATACTCCAAAGCAAATGTAACACAATATCCCTGTTGATAAAATTCCCAGGCATCGGCTCCTGGAAAAGGATCTTGATAAATTATAGGAATCAAACCAGTGTATATCTCGGATGATGCAGCAAATAAATTTACATACATTTCCGAACCGGAATATTCCACTATAAAAAAATAATTTGTGTTTTCATAGTTGCCTATCATATCATAGTTGAACATACAGGCGATATTCATACCGCTTGCACTTGCATTCGATGCATAATGAGCACTTCCCAAACCTCCTAATTCTTCGGATGCAAAGGCTATAAATATAACCGTCTTGTCAGGGGGATTGGATGCAAGAATTCTTGCTATTTCAAGTGTAGCTGTTAACCCTGTACCGTTATCATCCACACCGGGAGCAAGTGTATATGCTATTGTAGTATCAGGCCATATAATAGAATCCCAGTGCCCTCCCACTATATATACCTCTGTCGTATCTTTTGTCCCAGGGATCGTTGCCACTACATTTACCTGCATGCTGTCTCCGTTAGGGTCTGCATATGATGTATAGAATGTATCAAATACCACATCCGTTATCCCCATATTCAGGAAGTATTGCTTTATCGAATCGGCTACAGTAAATCTATTAGATGCAAGCATAAATCTTGTATCGAATCCCTGCAAATCCTCAAGACGACTTCTTATGAAATTAGTATCCACCTGTGAGACTATATCAGCAATCCCGGGATCATAATGTACATCTCTCGATTTTCCTTTCTTGATATTCCTATATGAAAGTGGCTTCAATTTAAGTGGAATAACTTTCAATCTCTCTCTGGGTGACGCTCTTAAAACATCTATCTCTTTGATACTCCTTACAAGGAATATATCATCTTCACAAAGTATAACTTCACCTACTCTTTTTGCATCTTCTATATTGCATTTCTCCATACTTGAGACCATGTAAAATTTATAACCGCTTATGTCCGAAATATATTTTGTTTTATATCCCTTTCTATTAAGTAAATCCATATCGGAATGTTCTCCCCCTATGATAATACTACCCGGCAGTCTCAAATACAAAGGCAATTCCATCTCCTCTGCCGTACTCAACATATCGTTGTATGCCCCACCTTTAATTTGAATAAGTCCTTTGGGTGTAGCACCATTTATAAATAGCGGTACAACAACAAATAATGCAAGAAGTATAATATTAATTTTATATCTAAATAAAATTCTTTTCATAGGATCCTCCAGTTAAATATTTATGTTCTATATATGATACATTTAATAAAATAATTTGTCAATGATAGGTAAGTGTAGATATATTCACCGGATAGAAGAGAGATTCCGAAACAAGTCCGGAATGACAAAGTCAAGTGAAGAATGACTATCTTTCTGTCACCCTGGGTACTGTGCTGAACTTGTTTCAGTATTGTTTCAGGGTCTTGGATGCCGAAACAATACCAGGCTAAAAATATGTAGAAACACCAAAACAAAATTCAAAAAACGAAGGAAAATTTATCCTTTTGAACTTTTTACGTGGTTTCGAAACTAAAGTGAATTATCATAATCCTTTTATAAAAAGTGGTAAGTATGTCTGTCTATACCACGTGCCTAATTTTATCTCGCAGGTATGGCAATAACATTAAGATGACTACTCTTGTTTGACGCTCGGGTAAAAATCTGTTATTTATTGGTATGATTATGTTACACGGCTTGATAATTGCTTTATTGCTCTACTACCCGCTTCCGCAAAAAACATACGTGACATCGGGATTTATGGAATCACGAATGGGTAGATTTCATGCAGGGATTGATCTGGGAACAAATATGCAGGAAGGAGTTCCCATAATATCACCCGAGAATGGTGAAATATATCATATTCATATCTTTAATGGCGGATACGGGAAAGCCATGTATATGAGGGGAAATTCGGGTAAAATATACGTATTCGCCCACCTGTCGAGGTTTAGATCTGATATTAATAAATATGTTCTCGGGCAACAGTTTAAAACATTCCAATATACGCAAAATCTTTATTTTAAATCGAGATTCCTTGTAACCAGGAATGAAATTATAGCATATACGGGATCTTCAGGATTAAAAAGTCCCCATTTACATTTCGAGATGCGCTCAAAATCGAATGATCCGATTAATCCGATTCCTTTTCTAAATATCGATGATACAATTCCCCCAGAAATCGATTCTGTGATGATTGTCCCTTCGGATTACCACTCTTATATTTCGGGACTTCCCATTCCGAGGATCGTTCGAAATAATGATTCCATTTCCATAAAAGGTAAATTCGGCATAATAGTATTTTGCAAGGATTATATCGACAACTTTAAATATAAGACCGTTCCTTATGAAATCACTCTTATTACCAATAAAATAAACAACATTGTGTTTAAGGCAAACAAATTCAAATACCAAAATAACAGATTTGCCTCGTGGTTTTTCTATCGGAATCACAAAGGATGGGGTATACGATTATACAAAAATCCTGATTCTCCCAACCTTGTTTCTCCTTTTTGCGGAAATGTCTCCATTAGTGCAAGTGATTTTGCCGGAAATACGAATGATTTTCATTTTTTCGTGATAGAATCCTGTAAAAACAACATTAATTTACCGGATTCCGATATGATTTTTACCAATGGTATTATTCACATAACAGGGAAATACAGACAATTGAATTTCTCCGGGGCAAACATAATAAAATCGATTCATTCAGAAAATATTTATCATTTTCTACTTTCCCCCTTATCCGATACGACATGTGTAGGAAAGGACACATTCTATAGATTAACCCGGAAAAAATTTTTAATCAAAAAGGGGAAATATACTATATCCCTCGGACGCAATTCTCTAAGAGAGCAGGTTATTATGCATCTCTCTCTCAAAGATGATTCGTTGTTGATAAAATTTTCCGATACACCATTTGAGAAACCTTTGGTGATAACCAATAATAAATACCGGAAAAAAGAAATTTTTTACAACGCTTTAAACGGAGCATACATGGGAACACGCAAAGCAAAAATTCGGAACAGTATGATTCTGTCCGTAAAGTTAGACACTTTGCCACCTGAGGTTTTCTCCGTAAAAAAGGAAAGAGACACGATTTTTGTATCGGTTAAGGACATTGATTCCAAAATCAGATTGAATTCCGTATCCGCCTACTATAATTCAATCAGATTGTTATCTATTCCGACAAAGAGAGGATTCAAATTTATTTCCAATAAAAGACTTCCGGAAAACGGACTTTTTTTACTGAGATGCGAGGACATTTTAAACAATAAACTACTTTACAAAAAACAATTTTACCGTTAAAATAGCACAAAACAGGTTATGGAGGCACTATGGATAATACCGTATATAATCCTACGGAAATTGAGAAAAAATGGAGAAATTGGTGGGAACAAAACGGAATATATAAATTCGACAAAAAAAGTAAAAAACCTAAATTTTATAATCTCGTTATGTTCAGTTACCCATCCGGGAATAAACTACATATCGGACATTGGTATAATTACGGACCAGCCGATACCTTTGCTCGATATAAAAGATTAAAAGGATTCAATGTTTTCGAACCGATGGGTTTTGATGCATTCGGTTTACCGGCAGAAAATTATGCCATAAAACATGGCATACACCCTGCTATCAGCACCAAAAAAAATATTGAGTATATGGAAAAACAGCTGAAAGCAATTGGTGCAATGTACGATTGGGATTATGAAATAGACACAAGTGATCCTAAATACTACAAATGGACACAATGGGTTTTCTTGAAAATGTATGAAAGGGGGCTTGCGTATCAAAAGGAAGCTCCGGTAAACTGGTGTCCTCACTGTCAAACGGTTCTTGCCAACGAGCAAGTGACCGCCGAGGGAGAATGTGAACGATGCGGGACTAAAGTAATCAAACGTAATCTTAAACAATGGTTTTTCAAAATAACGGATTATGCCGATCGTCTTCTCGAAGGTCTTGACAGAATCAATTGGCCCGAAAAAACAAAAATAATGCAAAGGAACTGGATTGGTAGAAGCGAAGGAGCCATGATAGAATTCCCCGTAAAAGATAAAGATTTGAAATTAACGGTTTTTACCACAAGACCGGATACTATCTTCGGTGTAACATACTGTGTTGTTGCTCCCGAACATCCCATTGTGAAAGAATTGGCAACGGAATCACAATCCGAAGAAGTTAGGAAATACATAGAAAAGACACTCAGGGAAAACGAAATCGAACGTCAATCCACCGAACACGAAAAAACAGGTGTCTTTACGGGAAGTTATGCCGTAAATCCTGTAAACGGCGAAGATATACCTATTTGGATATCCGATTATGTAATCGCATCTTACGGAACAGGAATGGTAATGGCTGTGCCAGCACACGATACAAGGGATTTTGCATTCGCCAAAAAATTCAATCTTCCCATTAAAATTGTTATAAAACCGGAAAATTCCTCTCTTTCACCCGAGGAGATGGAGGATGCGTATACCGAATCCGGTAAAATGGTTAACTCGGGTGATTTCAACGGAATGGAATCTGAAGAATTCAAGAATAAAATAATAGAATATTTCGAAAACAAAGGCATAGGAAAACGTCATATCAATTATAGACTTAGAGACTGGTTAATATCGAGGCAACGTTATTGGGGGGCTCCCATTCCCGTTATCCATTGTCCTAAATGCGGAACCGTACCGGTTCCCGTGGAAGATCTACCTGTAAGACTTCCAGAAAATGTTGATTTTAACCCCAAAGGTAAATCTCCCCTTGCATCAGTCCCGGAATTTATGAATGTTAAATGCCCTGTTTGCGGAGGGGATGCAAAAAGAGATCCCGACACGATGGATACATTTGTTTGTTCCTCCTGGTACTACCTCAGATATCCTGATCCACATATTGATAACTATCCCTTTAATAAGGAGATGGTTGATAAATTGCTACCGGTGGATCAGTACATAGGGGGAGCGGAACACGCTACAATGCACCTGCTCTACGCACGATTTGTAACAAAGATGCTGTATGATGCAGGAGAAATAAGGTTCGACGAACCTTTTATCAACCTGTTTCATCAAGGAACCATAACACGTAACGGTGCGAAGATGTCAAAATCCAGAGGCAATGTCGTAAATCCGGATGATTTTGTAGAAACATACGGATCCGACACATTCCGTATGTATATGATGTTTATGGGTAGTTACGAAGAGGGGGGAGACTGGGATGATAAAGGAATCAACGGTATTCACAGGTTTCTCGCAAGGATATACAGATTGTATAAGAACTACTACTTTAAAAACGGAACTTCTCGAGAAAAAAGCTTATCACTGAATAAAAGGTTACATTACACAATAAAAAACGTTGAAAACGATACGGAACGTTTTAGCTTTAATACTGCAATTGCAAGAATGATGGAGTTTGTAAATGATACTTACGATTATATTAAAGGCGATATAAATCCGCAATTTTTCAAGGAAATTCTGGATCAATTTCTGATAATTCTCTCTCCCTATGCTCCGCATCTTTCCGAAGAACTGTGGCATTTCACAGGGAGAGAATCATCCGTCTTTGATGAGAAATGGCCTAAATATGACGAAAATATCCTCAAAGAAAGGGAAATCACGATAGCCGTTCAGATAAATGGAAAAGTTAGAGCAACTGTTAAAATAGAAGCAGATACTAATGATGAAAGTGTAAAATCAACCGTTTTACAAAATAATAGGGTCAAACAATACACGGAAGGAAAGAACATAAAAAAATTTATTTATATAAAGAACAAAATTGTCAATATTGTTATATGAAACCCTAATATTGAGGTAACGAAACGGAAAATACATTAAATCCGTTTCTGAGGCTCTCTACATTGAACTCTCCATTATGGGCTTTAACAATGGATTTTACAATTGCCAATCCTAATCCAACACCGGTGGCACTCTCCACTGATTTTAATCTTACAAACGGCTCGGTAATACGCTCTATATCCTCATTACTGATATGTTTACCGGTATTTTTTACACCGAATACTACATTATTACCGGTATTCCTGGCAAACAAAACTATCTCGCCAAAGGGTTCCGTATACTTGAACGCATTGTCGAGTAGATTATCCAAAATAATATGAATCTTTTCTCTATCACCGAAAATCATCTTCTCTTGTAGATTTATATCCAACTTAAAATCGAACTCCTTTTCAACGGCTAACATATTCCTTTCCTCAAACAGATCTATTAAAAGAACTTTTAAATCAAACAATTTCTTGTTATACACATCACTAGCCGTTTCCAGTTTTGTAACAAGCAAAACATTTTCTAACATTTTTTGTAATCTTAGCATATTTTTATCCACTATGAGTAGAGCTTTTTTCTGCTTTTCGCTCAGATTACCCAATTTACCATCGATCACGTATTTCAAATACCCCTCAATTGATGTTATCGGTGTCATCAGATCATGGGAAAGGCGTCCTAATATTCTTGACTGCTTCTCTTTTTGATGCTTCAATTCTGCATTCATTTCTCTAAGGGCAACATTCAAGCTTTCCAAATCCCTAAATCTGCTTAAATCGTTTAATATCACAATTTTACCGCGTTCCTTTCCGTTTTTATAAATTGATTTTATATCTATGCTGATTACCTTATCATTATCTTTTATTCTGAACTGCCCTGTATAGTCCGTATTCTCCAATGTCAATGCATTTTCCAAATGTTTGCTGACATTTATAGCTCTCTCTCTACTAATGAATTGGATAAATTCCGATATTTTTTTGAATCTCCGTTCCGTTGACAAAAGTTCTCCCACAGTCCTATTTTGGGCAATTACGCTATTGTCCGAAAATGCAATAAAACCTACATGCATATTGCTTATAATAGTGTCCAAATCAAGAATATCTTTTTCCAATTTCTGTTTTAAAATTATTACATACAAAAATACGGCAGTAGCTACTAGTAATGCGGGTGCAGTCAAATCCACTTCCGTTTCCACGATTTTAAATATGTATAAAATATTTAAGATCAAGGGTGTCATTATTCCAAAAACAAGTATAATATACTCTCGACTTACATTACGAATAGCTTTAATTATAACGATGACTATTCCCGAAAAAATAAAAACATAATTTATTATCGCATTATACCAAAACCAAGGACCGTAAACAGTGTTTGTTCTGAAATATACAATAGAATATTTATAAAAGAGATGATGATAAGGATTAGTCAAAACCCCCAAATAGCCGAAAAGAGATAAGACAATAGAAACAAATGTTATTTTTATCAGATATTTTCTAAAATATTCGGTAAACATAACGGCAAGAATCATCCACGAAATTGACATCATATTGATAAAAATGTATTCCACTCTTATTATACTGTAATGGTAAATAGGAGATAAACCATAGTAAAATGCATCCATTAGTGACATCATGGTAATGCCGATGGAAAGAAATGCAAAGGGTATGTATATTTTCTTTGCACCAATCTGAAAAATTGCATACAAAAACATTAATAAACTGATTACCCCTGAAATTGTCAGGACTATAAAATATATTCCATTTGCCATAAATATATTTTATACGATTTATCGACTCTTTTTCAAGGAGTAAATTATTTTTTTCGTGATTTCGTATGAAAGGAAAAAAACAATGGGGGCCAAAACAAGACTCCCCAATAATATTATTGTATATCCTCGCCCTATTTGCGCAAGAGTTCCGCTTCCTAATTTTATCCAGATCCATGACTTGCCCGTTATAATATTTCCGACACCATAATCCAATGCAAATATAAAAGGAGCAAGTGGGGGTATGGACAATTGAGAACCGAGAATTATCGCCATTTTGTTAATTTTATAACGCCGAAGTAACGCCGCAATTCCTAAAGCGGCTATCGTTTGAAGCCCGTAAATCGGGATTATAGCGATCACCACCCCGATAGACACACCCAATGCTATATCGGTTGGAGAATTGTTTTTTTCGAATAGTTGTCTTAATGTCTTTTTGAAGAAATTGACATATTCTCCGGGAGTAAAAAGAAACTTCATCCGTTTATCAATTCTTTTAAGAAAGACTTACCATTTTTTAGTTGCAATTCGAAATAATCGGCTATTGTAGCTCCAAGATCGGCAAACGTATCCCTTATGCCGAGTGAAATATCTTTTTTACCCGAAGGAGAATAACATAAAAGAGGAACAAATTCTCTCGAATGATCTGTACTCGGTGTTGTAGGATCATTTCCATGGTCAGCAGTAAGACAAAACAAATCTTCTTTATGTAGTCGAGATAGTATCCTTCCCAAATATACATCTGCAAATTCAAGATTTTTTCTGTATCCTTCAACATCATTTCTATGTCCGTATTTCGTGTCGAAATCAACGAGATTTATAAAGGCCAGCCCCTCCCAATCATTTCTATCTATCAACTCAAGTGTCAATTTCAAGCCTTCCTCGTCACCGTGTGTATGATGATCTTCCGTAAGACCGTTTCCTGAAAACAGGTTCCCTATTTTACCGACACCTATAACATCATGTCCATTATGTTTTAATTGGTCGAGGAGTGTTTCGGATACAGGAGGAACAGCAAAATCCTTTCTCTCGTATGTTCTGACAAAATGTCCGGGCGTTCCTTCGAATGGTCTTGCAATAACCCTTGCAACATCGTATCCATCATCTAATATTTTTCTTGCTATTTCGCAGTATTTATAGAGTTTTTCAACGGAACACACACTTTTATGGCATGCAATTTGAAATACCGAATCATCCGATGTATATATAATAGGAAAACCTGTTTTTAAATGCTTTAATCCTAATTCCTCTATTATAACCGTTCCCGAAGCGACTTTATTACCCAATATGCCTTTTATTCCTGTTTCTCTTTTAAATCGCTCGATTAAATCTTGCGGAAAGCCATTCGGATATGTCTTAAACCCTTTTTCGAGTATAAGTCCCGTAATCTCCCAGTGCCCCGTTACACTGTCTTTACCATTTGATTTTTCTCTCATCTTTCCATAACCACCGATTGCATTAACATCCCCTCTTATCCCGTTTATGGGTATTATTTTACCTAATCCCATCTTTTCCAAATTGGGAATTCGTAACCCTTTTTTATATTCAATCGTATGTTTTAATGTATTACTTCCTTCATCACCAAACTTGTAACTGTCCTCCTGTTCCCCAATTCCTGCTCCGTCATACACGAGAATAAACGCTCTTTTCTTCATATTTCATCTCCATATCTTTCGAAGAAAACCGAATAGATCGGTCTGTTCAGTGCTTTTGCCAAAATTTGGCATTTGATTAAAAATAAGAAATAAATATTTTTCATCATATGGTACGACTCGAAATTTGCCTGCCCTTTTGAAATCACCAGGGAAAATTGTTTTAGAGTCTCGGTATCTCCAATTTTTATCGGAATTATATTTTGTCTTTCGAAGCCGAGCATTTTCGCTTCCCTTTCGGTAACATCATTTATGATAGGAAAATCTCTAACACCCACATAGATTTCCTTTCCCATATCCGTCATTAGATCTATCAATATCTTATCGAAAACGATTTCCCCGGCATTATCAGTTAAATATAATATTTTGGATTCATTACATATTGCTCTTTTAAAATCGCTGATTTCATCATCGGATATATCAATTTCTTCGCACATTTCAATTGTTTTTTTTACATCAATATCGGCAAATATTCCAAGATCAATTTTATTACCGCAAATCGCATATTTGATTCCTTCTTTAATGGGATTTTTTGCATTCATAACATTGTTTCTGATTTCGGCATAATATTCAAGAGCATGATTATTTTGCAAATCTTTGTCCTTAAGGTAAGGATCGGATACACCGGAATGGTTTACTACAACATCGTTTACGATTAATGATAACTCTATGGGAGAAATTCCCTCGTGCCATTTTTGCCCCATTTGGTCATAAACACATCTGAGAAGCTCCCATTGCCTCTTCTCGTTATCGGTGATCTTTTTTATTGTCCTTATCCCTTGATTTAAGACACAGGGGATACATTCCGGAAATATTTTCATAGAGATATTATAACCGTATTTTAAATAATGTCAATAATCGCCACTCGGACTATCAAACAATATCAAATATAAATTTTCCATTCGGTTCAAAATTTGGTCAATAAAAAATAGATATGTACACAAAAAATTTCAAAAAAACACTTGCATTTTTTTATAATATCATTATAATACAATTGTATGAATATAATATTGTATAATAATGGAAGGGGGAAAATGAACAATCTAAAGGAGGCGCACAATGTGGCAAAATTGGGTTA
>Ga0190359_1002011_pt1 | contig 12391 bp, 10 predicted proteins | sample 48721823_MG_FD_161269 | JGI IMG/M metagenome (GOLD analysis project Ga0190359, IMG submission 161269) | Hydrothermal vent microbial mat bacterial communities from Southern Trench, Guaymas Basin, Mexico - 4872-18-2-3_MG | ecosystem: Environmental > Aquatic > Marine > Hydrothermal vents >...
AAGCTTGAAATTGCAAAAAGGTATCTATTTCCGAAGCAGTTAAAGTACAATGGTCTTACTGAAAAGGATGCAAAGATAAGCGATTATGCTTACCTAAAGATGATAAGGGAATATACAAGAGAAGCAGGACTTAGAGATCTTGAGAGAAAGATAGCTAAGGTGTTAAGAAAGGTTGCAAAAGAAAAGGTTTCAAAGGGTAACAGGTTCAATGGTGTTCGTATTACTGTAAGGAATCTAAAGGACTATCTTGAATTTCCAATATACAGGTTTGGAATAAAAGAGGAAAAGGATGAGATTGGGGTTGCTACAGGACTTGCCTGGACTCCTTTTGGTGGTGATATAACAAAGATTGAGGTTCTTGTAATGAAGGGTAATGGGAGACTAATTCTTACTGGTCAACTTGGAGATGTTATGAAGGAATCTGCTCAAGCAGCTCTCTCTTATGTAAGAGCACATATGGATGAATTCAAGATAAAAGATAAAGAGTTCTATAAGAAGTGCGACATACACGTTCATGTACCAGAGGGAGCTGTTCCAAAGGATGGACCTTCTGCAGGAGTTGCAATAGTTAGTGCAATGGTTTCTGCTCTTACCAGAATTCCAGTTAAGAAAGAGGTTGCCATGACAGGGGAGATAACTTTAAGAGGAAAGGTCTTACCAGTAGGAGGAATAAAGATAAAGGTTCTTGCTGCACATAGGGCTGGTATAAAGAGGGTGATAATTCCAAAAGAGAATGAGAATGACTTGTATAAAATTTCTGAGAGAATAAAGAAAGATTTAAAATTTATCCTGATTGACAGAGTGGAGGAGGCGCTAAAAGTTTCTTTAAGGAGGTGAGTTTTGGTTGCCAATCTTATACTTGAGTTAGTTGGCGGCATTGCTCTTTTCATTTATGGTATACATCTTGCAAGTGAGGGGATTCAAAAAGCAGCATCAGAAAATTTAAGGATATTTCTTGAAAAAGCTACTTCAAATCCGATTATTGCAGTGTTCATTGGTTTTCTTATTACGGCAGTTATCCAATCAAGTTCAGCTACTACAGTTATGGTTATAAGTCTTGTGAATTCAGGAATGATGACTCTTCCTCAAGCTGTGGGTGTGATATTTGGTGCAAATATCGGTACCACAGTTACAGCACAGATAATAGCTCTTAAGATAACCAAATACGGAATTCCATTCTTTGCATTGGGTTTTCTCCTCTACTTTTTACCTTTTAAAAGGAAGATAAAGTATCTGGGACTCTCTATAATGGGATTTGGACTTATATTTATAGGAATTGAGATAATGGCAAGCAGTGTTGAGCCTTTAAAAACTTCCCAGGCTGTAAAAGATTTGTTTGTAAAGTTTGGAAAAATCCCTATTTTAGGAGTTCTTGCCAGTGCAACTTTCACCGCTATTGAACAGAGCAGTAGTGTAAGTATAGGTATTGTTCAGGCTCTTGCAATGAAAGGGCTGCTTGATATCTCCTCTGCGTTTCCTCTTGTCATTGGTGCAAACATAGGAACCACAGTTACTGCTATGTTAGCTAGTATTGGAACCAGTGTTTCTGCAAAGAGATCTGCTGTATCTCATCTTATATTTAATACAGTGGGAGCTGTTGTTTTTCTTATAATAATTCATCCGTATATTAATTTTATAAAGACACTTGGTGGAGACGCAGTAAGGCAAATTGCTAACTCTCATACTCTTTTTAACATTATAAATACACTTATCTTTCTTCCGTTTATCAAGCTGTTTGTTGATCTTGTTAAAAAGCTTGTTCCGGGAAAGGAAGTTATTGTTGAAACAGGAACTAAATATCTCACAAAGAGTATGCTCAAAAGTCCACTCCTTGCCTTTGATTCCCTGAGAAAAGAGACAGAAAGACTTTCTGAGATAGTTTATAAAAACCTTATGGCACTTAAAGAGATGGTGTTCACAAAGAATAAAAGGATAATCAAGGAGATTGAAACAAGAGAAAATACAGTAAACTTTATAAACAGAGAAATTTCAAGATATGTTCCTCTCATTGCTGCCCTTGATTTGCCTGAAAGAGAGGCATTTTTTGTTCCCCAAATGCTCATTATATCTTCCCAGCTTGAAAGAATAGGAGATATCATATTTAATACATCACAATTGGAGCTTCAAAGACTTGAGGATCATATAACATACTCCAAATACGCCTATGAGGAACTTGAAAAAATTTGTAAAGCTATATGTGAGAGTTACACACTTATAAAAGAGAATCTTTTTAAAATGAATGATGAGGTTTACAATAAAATAAAATTGAACGAAGACTTTATTGACAAACTTGAGGAAATAATGAGAGAGCATCACATTGAGAGGTTAAATAAGGGAATATGCTCAAGTGAGGCTGGAATAATTTATCTTGATGTGGTGAGCAATCTTGAAAGAATTGGCGATCACATTATGAAAATCGCCAATATAACCTACTCCTCAAAAATTGTGCTATAATTTCCTTGGAAAGGAGGTGAGAATAAATAATATTTTTCAAAAAATTTATTTAGAAGGAGGGACAAATGAAGAAAATAGTAACTTTCTTGATTGTATTGATTTTAGTTAGTGTGGTGTTTGTGGGCTGTGCCAAAAAGACAGGTACAGTTATGGGAACAGTAACAGATGCTAAGACTGGTTCCCCAGTGGCAGGTGCTACAGTTTCTATTGGAGGGAAGAGTGCCACCACAGGAAATGACGGAAAATTTGAAGTTAAAGATGTTCCCAAAGGAGATCAGACGCTGAAGGTAACTGCCGAAGGATACAAGGAGTATTCGGAGGCATTCACAGTTGAAGCAGGAGATAACACGAAGGATGTGGCACTAACACCAGTTATAAAAATAGGGCTTGTTACCGACGTAGGTGGAAGAGGAGATAAATCCTTTAATGATTCTGCTCTTCGTGGATTGGAGAATTGGGCTGCTGGTGTAAAGATGGTGGCAGGTGAAGGATATAAACCTCTTACAGAAGAAGAGTACAGAAAGAGCATAGAGGATGAGGCACCAGACCTTCTTGATCGTGGAATCCATAAGTTTGATATAGAGCCCCTTGTTCTTGAATCAAAGGCTAATGAGGACTATGTTCCAAATCTAAAGAAACTTGCAGATGAAGGTTGTAAACTGGTTATTGGTGTGGGATTTATGCTTACAGATGCAATAAATGAGGTCGCTCCTCAGTATCCAGATACATACTTCATGCTTATTGATGGATTTATTGAGAATCCACCTCCCAATGTAGTCTGCTATCTGTTTAATGAGCACGAGGGTTCATTCCTTGTCGGTGCTCTTGTTGGTCAGATGACAAAGACAAATAAGGTTGGTTTTGTTGGTGGAATGGATCTCTTTATTATCCATAAGTTTGAAGCTGGATACAGAGCAGGAGTTAAGACTGTAAATCCAGACTGTAAGGTTCTTGTGGGATACACTGGTAATTTCACAAATGCAGATGATGGTCAAAAGATTGCAAAGCAGCAGTTTGATGCAGGTGCTGATATTGTATATCATGCATCTGGTGCATGTGGTCTTGGTGTAATTAAAGAAGCACAGGCAAGAGGAGAAGGCTACTTTGCAGTAGGTGTTGACTCTGACCAGGATTACCTTGCTCCAGGAAGAGTTCTCACCTCTATGATTAAGCACGTTGATTATGCAGTCTGGCTCTCCATCCAGTCTGTTGTTGAAGGAACATTTAAATCAGGACATATCTTCCTTGGAGTAAAGGAGGGTGGAGTAGGCTTATCACCTATGAAGTACACAAAGGATATTATTCCAAAGGATGTTCTTGATAAGGTGAACAAACTTAAAGAGATGATTGCAAAGGGAGAATTTAAGGTTCCATCTACATATGAGGAGTTAGATGCTTTTGTTCCTCCCGAGATTCCATAAAGAGTAAACTTTTTAAAAAAGGGTGGGTGTGTTTTTGGCACCCACCCTTTTTTAATAAAGTGGAGGTAAAAATTGGAGGAGTATGCTGTTGAGCTTAAAAATGTTACAAAAATTTTTCCAGGGGTTATAGCCAACGACAACATATCCCTTAGCATAAAGAAGGGCGAAGTTTTTGCCATTGTTGGGGAAAATGGAGCGGGGAAGACCACTTTAATGAACATTCTATATGGTCTATACACACCAGATTCAGGAGAGATATATGTTTTTGGAAAAAAGATAAGACACAACACTCCTAAAAAGGCAATAGAAATAGGAATTGGTATGGTTCACCAGCATTTCATGTTAATACCAAAGTTTACAGTGTATGAGAACATAATTCTTGGTGAAGAATTCAAAAAAAATGGATTTGTACTTGATAAGAAAAAGGCCATAGAAGAGGTAAAGAGAATCTCTGATATGTATGGGCTTAAAGTTGATCCTGAAGAAAAGATAGAGAATCTTCCTGTTGGTATACAGCAAAGGGTGGAAATTTTAAAGGTTCTATTTCGTGGAGCAGAAATTCTTATACTTGATGAACCAACGGCGGTGTTAACTCCTCAGGAGACAGAGGAGCTTTTTGATACTATAAGGTCTTTAAAGAAGAAAGGAAAAACTGTCATATTTATCTCTCATAAACTCAAAGAGGTTCTTACCATAGCAGATAGAATAGCAGTCTTAAAGAATGGTAAGGTTAGAGGAATAAAGAACGCAAAGGACACAAACGAGAGAGAGTTAGCAAGGTTAATGGTTGGAAGAGATGTTGTATTTGTTGTTCCGAAAAAAGAGAAAGAACCAGGAGAGGTTATACTTGAGGTGAAGGATCTTGTAGTTATAAGTGATAAGGGTATTCCAGCTATAAAAGGTGTTTCCTTTAAGTTAAGAAGGAGTGAAATTCTTGGAATAGCAGGAGTTGAGGGAAACGGACAGAAGGAGTTGGTTGAAGCTCTAACAGGATTAAGACCAATAAAAGCTGGAAAGATAATAATAAGGGGAGAAGAGGTAAAGGAGTTTGACCCCTGGTTCTTTAGAAGTAGTGGAATTGCTCACATTCCAGAAGATAGAAGAAAGAGAGGTCTCGTTCTACCATTTACAATCTCTTATAATTTATTTCTTGGAAGAGAAAAAGAGTCTTATTTCTCAAGAGGGCTATTTTTAAACAGGAAGAACATAGATGACTTTGGAAAAAATAAGGTTATTGAGTATGATATAAGACCACACAATCCAAAACTTAAAGCAGAGGCTCTATCTGGAGGTAATCAGCAGAAAGTGGTCGTTGCAAGGGAAGTTTCCTATGATCCTGATGTACTCATTGCTTCCCAGCCTACAAGAGGACTGGATGTTGGAGCCATAGAGTTTGTCCATAAAAAGCTTGTAGAGCAGAGAGACTCTGGAAAGGCGGTTCTCCTTATATCCCTTGAACTTGATGAGATAATGATGCTGTCAGATAGAATTGCAGTTTTGTTTAATGGTGAAATTGTGGGTGAACTCCCGGCAGAGGAAGCAACGGAGGAGGAGCTTGGACTTCTCATGCTTGGTTTGAAGAGATACGATAAAAAAGAGGTGGAAGCATGAAGGGGCTTAATTTTTTAAATGACATCCTTGTATGGTGGAATAATAAGAAGGAAGAGATTTCGTCATTTCTTGTTCCAATAATATCTATAATAGTGGCTTTTCTTGTAGCAGCAGTGATGATAAAGGCTACTGGAAAGAACCCATGGGCTGCATACAAGCTCCTATTTGAAGGAGCTTTTGGCTCCTCTTTCAAGGAATTTTTCAGCTTAAAAGAAGCAGGGGAGGGTTTTCTTAAAGGATCGATTCTTACATTGACAGGACTTTCCGTTGCTGTGGCGTTTAGAGTTGGACTTTTTAACATAGGTGCTGAAGGACAATTTATAATGGGAGCTATAGTTGCAGCCTATCTTGGTTTCAAATTAAACATGACTCCATGGATAGATATACCATTAATTTTAATTGCAGTTATTATAGTTTCCGGCCTTTATGCAGCGTTTGCAGGATGGCTCAAAATTACAAGAGGAGTTCACGAGGTCATAACCACAATAATGCTTAATTGGATTGCAGTTCACCTTGTGGAAAACTGGATAGTTGTTGGTCCCTTTAATATTCAAAGGTATAGACCTGAGGCAATACTTGCAGGAACTCCTTATGTTAAAGAAGCTTCAAGGCTTAAACCATTCTTTCAGGGAACGAGATTGAATGGCTCAATAATTATTGCAATACTTGCAGTGATTTTTGTTTATATCCTTATGAATAGAACTGTTCTTGGCTATGAGATTCAGGCAACTGGAAAGAATCCTGATGCAGCAAGGTACAGTGGCATAAATACTGCAAAAACCATGCTTGTTGCTATGTTTATTTCAGGTGCCCTTGCTGGTGTTAGTGGTGCGTGTATGATTCTTGGAACTGAAGGACACTATCCAGGAGTATTCAGACCAGGGTATGGATTTGACGGAATAACCATGGCATTAATTGGAAATAATACAGCAATAGGAACCCTTCTCTCATCCATGTTTTTTGGTTTTGTAAGAGCAGGTGCTACTGGAATGCAACTTATTGGAATACACAAGACTTTTGCGGATATTATTCAGGGTGTTGCTACTCTATTTGTTGCGGGTCAGGTTGGCATAAAGTATCTTCTCTTTAAGATTGGAGAAAAGAAGGTAATCAAAGAGGAGGCTCAAAGTGGAGTTAGCTAAGACTATAGTTTCCTTTATCTCATCTATGCTTCAATTTGGGACCCCCATCATTCTTGCTGGTCTTGGTGGTGTAATGTGTGAAAATGCAGGAGTGGTAAACATAGCTCTTGAAGGAATTATGAGAATGGGAGGATTCTTTGCCGTTTTGGGTGCATACATGTCTTCTACAAAAATTGATCCAATACTTGGAGGAAAAAACCCGCTGGCAGGAAACCCATGGGTTGGAATACTCTTCGCCATAGGGATAGGAATACTTGTTGGACTTCTTCATGCTTACATTTCTGTATCTTTAAGGGGAAATCAAATCGTTTCAGGAGTTGCTATAAATGTATTTGCACTTGGAGGAATGACCTTTTTCCTTGAAAGATACTTTAACACAACAGGACACTCTCCATCTGTGGCTTCCTTTATGAACAAACCACTTTTACCACATCTTGCAAAATTGCCTGTGGTGGGAGAGCTTTTTGAGGCAATGAATATATTTGTGTTTCTTGCGTTAATTCTTCCATTTGTTATTCATTTCTATCTCTACTATACTCCATGGGGTTTAAGACACAGGTCTGTTGGAGAACATCCAAAAGCAGCAGATACACTTGGAATAAACGTCTATCTTGTAAGGTACCTTGCAGTAATCGCTTCAGGAATACTTGCAGCTCTTGCAGGTGCCTCAATGTCCATAGGACAACTTGATTTATTTGACAACCATATGCCAGCAGGATTGGGTTTCATAGCTCTTGCCGCAATGATTTTTGGTAAATGGACTCCAATAGGAACATTCTTTGCGGCCCTTTTCTTTACCCTTGCTACAGTAGTTCAAATATACATTCAAACCTCTGCTCCTCAGCTTTTGAATATTATTCCAAGAGGTTTCTTCCTTGCTCTTCCCTATATTTTAACCTTGCTTGTTCTTGCGGGATTTGTTGGGAGAGCAACACCTCCCGCAGCTGATGGAATACCTTACGAAAAAGGAGAAAAACTATGAAGAATTTTTTATCATTTTCACCAGAATTTAAAAGTCCTTTCTTTCCACATGTGTGTCTGGAAAGTACTGTAATAACCTTTGGCCTTCCCTATCCAGATAATGTAAGACTGGCAAAGGATATGGAGTCCAAAATAAGGGAAGGAGGCAGTATACCACTTACATTAGGTATACGAGATGGAAAAATAGTTATTGGTTTCTCTGAGGATGACTTTGAGTTCTTTGGAAAAGGTGAAGGAGTTATTAAGGCAAACATGAGGGATATTCCCCATCTTCTGGCACAAAAGAGGAGCGGAGCACTTACTGTTTCGGGTTCTATTTCTATAATGAGTTTGTTTAACCTTATGTTTTTTGTTACAGGTGGGACAGGAGGAGTTCATAGAGGTATGCCTGATGTCTTTGATATATCAGCAGATCTTATTGCTCTGAGCAAGTACAAGGTGGTTGTAGTGTCATCTGGTTTTAAATCAATTCTTGATATAGAGAAGACGTGGGAGTTTCTCGAGACTCTTGGTATTGGTGTAGTCGGGTTTAAAACAAAGAAACTACCAGGATTTTACTTCAGAGAAACTGACATTCCCCTTGATATGTATGTGGATTCTATTGAGGAGTTAGTTGATTTCATAAGGGTGTGGGATAAGGTTTCAAACACGGCCCTTTTAGTGGTTAATCCTATACCAGAGGAGGATGAGTTAGATAGGAAGTACTTTGAGGAGCTTATGGATGAAATTCTGTTAGATGTGGATAAGAAGAGAATTAAAGGAAAAGATGTGACTCCATTTATTCTTTCTGAACTTCACAGTAGAAGTGGCGGGAAAACCCTTAAGTCCAATATTTCTCTGCTTCTTAACAATGCAAAGCTTGGAGGAAAACTTGCTTTCCTATACTTTAGAAAGGACTGATAAAGAACTTTTGTTTAAGATAAAGCGTTTTCTTATTTCAAAAGGAAGAACCCTCTCCACTGCTGAATCCTGTACAGGTGGTTATCTCTCCTCTTTCTTCTCCTTGCTGCCGGGCTCTTCAGATTTTTTTAAAGGAGGTATTGTCACCTATCAAACAGAAGTTAAGACAGATGTTCTTGGGGTAGATAAAAACATAGTTGAAAAATTTGGTGTTGTAAGTGAAGAGATGTCCATTGAGATGGCTAAAAGAGTAAAAGAAAAACTAAATTCCTATTATGGTATATCAGCCACGGGGAATCTCGGGCCTTCGGTACTTGAAAACAAAAGAAAAGGACTTGTCTATTCATCTGTATATTCTGAAAAAGGTATTTTATCCAAAAGATTTCTACTTTCTGGAACGAGAAGCAAGATAAGAGATCTTTTAATATTAAATATTTTAAAAATTTTCTTTATTTATTTGGAAGGTGAGGAGGTATGATAGAAAAGACTTTGACCGATCTTGGTTATAGAATGAGTAGAGGAAGGAGAGAAATAATTTCCTTTTTGAAGAAAAATAGGGGAAAACATCTCTCGGCAGAAGATATATACAAGGCCTTAAAGAAGAAAGGTGTAAGTCTTACCACAGTTTACAGAACCTTAAAGATTCTCGAAAGGGCAGGAATAGTAAAGAAATCTACATTTTCCAAAAGGCACATGAGCTACGAACTCTCCTATAAGCCACACATACATCTTATATGCAGTGATTGTGGAAAGATTGAAGAAATAAAAGGAGTTCCGCCAGAGAAACTCATGAAACTTGTAGGTATAGATAGAGCTGCGGAAGATTTTACTCCTGTTTCCTACATAGTTGAAATCTACGGAATTTGTAAAAGTTGTAGACTTAAGTTAAAGAAAACTAAACGTTGAATTTAAAGTATATTATGTCTCCGTCCTGAACTTCGTATTCTCTGCCCTCTATTTTTATAAGCCCCTTCTCTCTTGCTTGGTGTAAAGAAGTGATTCTCTTTATGTCCTCAAAGTTTATTACTTCTGCTTTTATAAAACCTCTCTCCATATCAGAATGGATCTTACCTGCTGCCTGGGGAGCTAAAGTACCTCTTTTTATAGCCCAGGCTTGAAGGATATTGTTTGCGTATGTAAAGAAGGATATTAAATCAAGTAGCTTATAGGATTCTTTTATTAACTTTTCTAAACCAGTTTCTTTAATACCTATATCAGAAAGGAATTCCTTTTTCTCTTTTTCATCCATGTTTACTATTTCTGCCTCAAGCTTACAGGAGATAAATATAAGTGGATAACCTTTTAGTTTTGTAAATTCCTTAAGTTTTTTCATTTCCTCTGTCTCTTCACCTATCAATTCATCTTCCCCAATGTTCCCAACGATTATTAAAGGTTTTATTGTTAAAAGATTGTAATTTTTATAGATATCTATCCATTCATCTCTGAGTTTTTCATCTCTAAGCCACTTTCCTTTATTCAGTGTCTCCTTTGCAAATGTTAAAGCTTCGTATTCATGTTTTAGTTCCTTTTTTCCAGATTTATAGGCATGAGAAATTTTTTCAAGGTTTCTCTCCACTATTTCGAGGTCAGACATTATTATTTCAAGATGAACTATCTCTATGTCTCTTACTGGATCAACTTTTCCTTCCACATGTGGAACACTTTCATCTCCGAAACATCTTACAACTTCAACAATACCAGAGGTTGCTCTTATTTCGGAGAGGAACTTGTTTCCAAGCCCCTCTCCCTTTGATGCACCTTTCACAAGTCCTGCAATATCGTAAAACTTTATAAATGCTGGAATAACTTTATCAGGTTTTATTACTTTCTCGATAATCTCTAATCTCTCATCTGGTACAGCAACAACTCCTATGTTTGGGTTTACCGTTGAAAATGGAAAGACCTCTATGTGAACTTCGTTTCCAGTGAGTGCTTTAAAAAGGGTAGATTTTCCAGCATTTGGAAGGCCTATTATACCTATTTCCATTTAGAATTTCTCCAGAAACACCTTATATCCATGAAATGATGCATACAGATCACCTTTTGATGCAACTTCAAAAGGAGCGTGCATTGAAAGAACTGCTGGACCGCAATCTATAACATCCATTCCCTTTCTTGCAAAGTACAATGCTACTGTTCCTCCTCCACCTTCATCAACTTTACCTAATTCTCCTGTTTGCCACACTACTTTTTCCTTATTAAATAAGTTTCTCACCTTTCCTACATATTCTGCAGTTGCATCGTTTGAATGGTACTTACCGCCACTTCCGGTGAATTTTGTGACCACAAGACCTTGATTTATGTAAGGAGTATTCTTAGGTTCAAATACCTCCTTATAGTTTGGATCAAAGGCTACACTAACATCGGCCGAAAGAACACTGGATTTTAAATATATTGATAGGAGTGAAGCGTAATCTTTTACAAATTTAAGGAGAGTTTCTTCAAAGAACATGGATTGAGCTGATGTATTTCCTTCTGAACCTATCTCCTCTTTATCTACAAGGTAAACAACAGCCCATCTCTCTGGTTTCTCAATGTCAAGTATTGCTCTAAGAGCAGTGTAAGAGCAGATTCTATCATCATGTCCATAGGAAAGGATAAAACTCTTATCAAATCCTACTTCTCTTGCCTCTCCAGCAGGTACTAAAGAGAGCTCACTTGAAATAAAATCTTCTTCCTCAATTCCATATAGTTCCTTCAGTACATTAAGAATGTTCTTTTTAATCTTTTCTTCCTTCTCATCCTTTAATGGTTTTGAGCCTACGAGTAAATTTAGATTCTCTCCAGTTACTGCTTCCTTTGCTTTCTTCTCCATCTGCTTTCTTCCAAGGTGTGGTAAAAGATCTGGGATGGAGAAAAAATAGTTGTCTTTTTCTGTATCCACTTCAACCACGGTTCCATCTCCCTTTACGATAACTCCTCTCAACACCAGCGGTATGGTTACCCATTGGTACTTCTTTATTCCTCCATAGTAGTGTGTTTCAAAGAAAGCAAGTTTCCCGTCCTCGTAAAGAGGTTTTTGTTTTAAATCTATTCTTGGTGAATCAAGGTGTGCTGTAACAAGGTTGAAACCTTCTTCTATTCCCTTTTTCCCTTTAAGGAAGATAATAATGGATTTCTCTTTAAATTTTCTGTATAGCTTATCTGATTGAACTCCCTCCGCATCAATATTGGAAAACCCATTTTCTTTAAGGATTTTCTCAGCTTCCCTGACAAACTCTCTTTCAGTTTTTACCCTGGACATAAACGGAATGTAGTCTTTAGAGATTTCCTCAATCTCTTTCTCACTGTAGACTTCCCACACGTTCTTCTCTTTGTAATTTAATTCTTCCATACAAACCTCCTTTATATTATTGAAAGATCATCCCTATGGATAACCTCTTCAAAAGGTAAAAAGCCAAGTATTCTTTCTATCTCTTTTGTTTTCTTTCCTTTTATGGTTTTTAATACCCCTGAGGAATATTTAACAATTCCTTGACCAACGAAGTTTCCATTTTTATCAATCACTTTTACAGTTTCTCCTGCCAAAAAATTTCCTTTTACATCAACAATTCCCGCAGCAAGTAAACTCTTACCTTTATCTTTTATAGCATTTTTTGCCCCTTCGTCAATAATTATCTCACCTTTTGGGGTTAAACCATAGAGTATCCACCTTTTTCTTGAATCAAGGTGTTTCTTTTTTGGAAAGAATAGAGTTCCCACATCTTCTCCTTCTATGGCACCAACAATAGTTTTATAAGGATTTTTTCCGCTTCCGATTATAACCTTCACTCCAACATTTGTTGCTATCTCTGCTGCTTTTATTTTTGTCTCCATTCCTCCTACGCCAAGCGCTGTCTTTGTTTTTGTTACATAGGAGAGAAGTTCTTTTGTAAATTCCTT
>Ga0190359_1002012_pt1 | contig 12390 bp, 11 predicted proteins | sample 48721823_MG_FD_161269 | JGI IMG/M metagenome (GOLD analysis project Ga0190359, IMG submission 161269) | Hydrothermal vent microbial mat bacterial communities from Southern Trench, Guaymas Basin, Mexico - 4872-18-2-3_MG | ecosystem: Environmental > Aquatic > Marine > Hydrothermal vents >...
ATCTTTATCTCATTACCTTCAATAATAGCCGCTCCGGCGTCATGACCGTCCCATATCCCTAGAATCACGCCTCCACCATCAAATGTTGTATTAAATAACTTATAAGGTGTTGATAAATAAATCTTTTTTATTAAACATTTAAAGTATAAATAAAATTCTTATATTTTTTAATTTGATTTTATCATAAAATATATGAATATATGTTATTTTATCTACAATATTTACATAAACCATTATTTGGAACTCTTTTAGTTAAATTTTTTCTGATTTTCCTAAATTTTTTAGTGTTCCAAATTTCCATTATTTTATCATTATTTAGATTCCCAAACACCTGTTTTGAAAAAAAGTCATTACTACACAGTATTACGTTGCCTTTATAGTCGATAGTAAGCTCACAAAACGGGCGAATGCATACTTTCTTACTAATTTTCTTTTTAACATTAACAATATTTCCTCTAGTAGACAAATAATGATCTTCAATTTTGTATTTGATAATTGCATCTTTATATCCTTTCACGAGTTTTTCTATTCTACGTTTATTCTTGGAACTGTTGGGAGCATGAATTGTTATGATTAAAATGATTTTATTTTTTCTAACAAATTTAATAAATTCTTTATCCAGAAAATCTCCATTTGTATAGACAACTAATTTAGCTTTAGGAAGGTTTTTTCGGGCAATTGATAAATATTGTTTAATATTTTTATTCATCAAAGGCTCGCAATATCCTGAAAATAAAATAGATCCTCTGTACTTGATTATTAGGAGTTGATTTATTATTTTTTCAAAACTTTCCTTATTAAAAAAAACGACACCATCCTTATCGTTATAAACAGATTTTGGGCAATAAGAACAAGCTCTATTGCAGATGCGATCCAACTCAATTGTTATAAAATCGAACATGTCTGCATTTCCATAAATAATAAAACATTTCAATTTATGAATTGGTAGGTAAAATCGGGATAGTGTATCCCTAAGAAAATTTGGAAAAATCCTTCTATTGGAATAAATAAATCTATCAATTAAATTCATCTAATCGCCGTTTTCTTTAAGGCATTTGATATCTTCAATAAACTTTTATCTTTTAGACGATAATAAAATGGAAGCTGGATTATTTTTTCATAAAGCATATTAGAATTTGGATATAAACCTCTATCGTTTGAGCGAACATCCATTACTTCGTCTTTTATACCAACATCAATACCTAATTCATACATACTTTTTTCAATTATAGAAGAATCTTTCTCAGAAATGATAAAGAAGGAGTAATAAGAGTATTTGCTACAAAAACCAGTATTGATAATTTTTATATGGGGTATCTCTTTAATTAAATGTATATATTTTTTCCTTATTTTTTCTAATTTGAAATTTTTTTTGCTCAAATTCTGTAATTGATAATACCCAAGAAAAGATTGAAAGCCCGATAATTTTTCAAATACATTTGGATTTGCTTTGTGCATTTTTTTTATATGAGATTTAGTAATATTTTTTCTTAATGCTATCTTTAATAGCAAAAATAATGGCGAATGTAAAATAATCATTTGAAAATAATAATACCATATTTTTCTCACAGTATTGAATATTTTTGGTTTATTTAACTTCGAATAATTTTCAGAAATTTTTGTGACATAATTTTTATTATTAACTAATAAAGCTCCACCTCCAAGAAGATTTAATGGTTTAATATAATCAAAACTAAACAATGCAAAGTCACCAAATGTTCCCAAATTTTTTCCATTATATTCTGAACCAAAGGAATGAGCGCAATCTTCAATAATTATTATGTTTTTATTTCTCTTTTTTATCTTCGTTATAATATTTGGTATATCACCACAGATTCCAAAGATGTGTGAAACAATAACATATTTAGTATGTTCATCTATTTGGGATAAAAGTTCTCTAATATTATATGAGTAATCATTTAGATTTATGTCACAATACTTGACCTTTATCCCTTTATTTTTAAATATCGGAATCAATTCTTTAAGATAATAATTTGGTACAATAATTTCATTATTCTTGTTACGATTAACTGAGTCAAAAATAAGGTCAAATGCAAACCTACCTCTAGCCAAAAGAAAAATGTTTCCTCCAAATAATTTTTCCAAAGAATGTTTAAATTCGAGAGAATAATCTACCTTATTGAAAAGATTAACAAACCATTTAAAAATATAATATGTTAACCCCCCATATGGTTTTACATCTCTTCTTGGAATCATTTTTCCATCCTATTTCATATTATTTAAGAAAATCCATCAATAATAAAATTCCCAATTGCTAGATAATCGAGATCTGCTTGTTTAAATGCTCTTAATGCATCATAAGGGGTCATAACTATTGGTTCCTCATGCATATTAAAACTTGTATTTAAGATTACAGGATTTTTTGTAAGCATATAATATTCAAATAATATATTGTACAAATCTTTATTGTCATTTTTAGATAATATTTGAGGCCGTAATGTACCATCAACATGAACAGCAGCAGGGAATGTTTTTTTCATATAATCTGTCGCATTAAATGAAATGTTCATAAACTTAGAGGTTAGATAAGCTTTTTTAAGACCTCTAATACATTTAGATGCATATTCTGCCAAGATAGTCGGGGCAAAAGGCATAAATTCCGTTCTTTTAAGTTTGTTATTCAGTATCTTATTTATTGAATTATCTGTCGCCTGAACAAGTATGCTACGGTTTCCAAGCGCTCTTGGGCCATATTCCATTCTTCCGTTAAATCTAGCAATGATTTTACCCTGAGATAATAAAATTGCAATTTTATTAGCAATACTGTTGGGTTTGGTATAATTCATACCTTTCTCGATTAATATCTTTTCAATATACTGATTAGAATAATTGGGACCATAATATATGTTATTTATCACTTCTTTTTTATTCATCAACGACAAAATTGCCCCATGGCTAACCCCTGCATCAGACATTGCTGGATAGATATAAATTTGCTTGACTTCTTCAAGTTCACTTATTTTCTGATTAAGCTTAACATTGGCCATAAGTCCACCAGCAAGACATATATTATTTTGACAGTATTTTCCCATATAATAGGAAATTATTCTGCATACATATGTTTCAATATTATATTGGAGCCAACTTGCAACATCCTCTTTGCGATATTGTAAAAACTTATTTTTTATATCTTTCAAATCTTTAATATCACCTTTACCAAGATATTTTGGTTTCATTGTTTTAGAAAGAATAAATGGAAATTTTTCCTTAACATTCTCATGATTTCCGTACGCTGCAAGACCAGTGACTTTTCCTTCGTGTCTTTCCGGTGTAAAACCAAGAAACTCTGTAATAAGTGAATAATAAAGACCAAATGAGTCAAGAGCATCTATTGTAAATATTTTCTTTAGCGATTTTCCTTTAGCAACATATATTTTCCCAGAAGCGCCATCACCATATCCGTCAAAAGATGCTACTAAGCTTTCATTAAACCCTGATGAAAAATATGCCGCAGATGCATGACACATGTGATGATCAACAAACAAGATAGGCTTATCTTTTAATAAAGGGTGCAATCTTTGACTCAAAATATATTTGAGTAAACGTTGCATGAATTTACTAATTCTTTTATTAGGATTAACAGAACCAAAAAGTTTGAGATTATATGTAAGGATATAATTTATATTTCTATAAAGTAAATCAAACCATGATTTATTATCTTGTCTGATAGATTTTTTATCGAGATCCAATAAAAAATTAAAAATTCGTGATATAAACACAGGAGTTAGCACCCCAGCAAATACAATTTGATCAATTGATTCGAGTTCATCTTCATAATATTTATAAAAAAGATTTAATGATTTGTAAGGAAAACCGCCATCTAATTTTTTTCTTGATACTCTTTCTTCATTAAGTGCAAATTCAAGTTTGCCATCTTTATAGTAAGCAATCCCAGACTCAGTTTTTGAATCGCTTAAGCCTAAGATTTTTATCATATATAGCAAAATTTCCTCGTCTTTTTTATAGTTTCCCATAAAAATAATCAGAGCAAATTCAAAAGATATAATAATAGATAAAAGTTTTCAGGCTGACGCGGGGTTATGGATAAACAAAAAAATAATTTAAATAAGGAGAAAAAAGTAATATATTGTACAAGATGCGGGCAGAGTACAATAGTTCCAGGAATTAAATTTGATGAAAACGGAGTATGCAATTTTTGTAAACTACATGACAAAATGATTAAAGAATTTCCTTCTGGTGAAAAGGGTGAATTAATTCTAGAAAAAATGTTTCGCAAGATGAAAAAACATGGAAGAAATAAGAAATATGATTGTATAATTGGAATAAGTGGAGGCAGAGACAGTACATATTTATTATATAAAGCTGTGAAAGAATGGAAACTTAGACCTTTAGCAGTGCATTTTGATGATTATTTTGACAACCCTATTGCAGTAGAAAATATGAATAAGGCATGTAAAAAACTGAATGTAGAGTTAAGAACAATTACTTCAGATTGGGAAGAATCAAAAGATTTGAATTTGAGTTTTTTAAAAGCGTCTGTCCCTGAATTAAATGCTGGAACAGATGTCGGCATTGGTGCAACTCTTTATGGTGTTGCAAATAAAGAAGGGATAAAATATGTGATGATTGCGCATTCATTTAGAACAGAAGGAATTAAACCACTTTCATGGTCTTTTCATGATGGCATATATCTTAAAAATGTTCAGAAACAGTTTGGGACAATTAAGCTTAAAAAGTGGACTCCGAATGATCCTGGATTTAATCTTGGATTAAAAGAACTATTTTATTATACAGTCCTTAAGAGAATTAAAATGTTTTTTCCAATGTACTATATTGATTATATCAGGGATGAAGCAGAATCAATTATCAAAAAAGAGTTGGATTGGATATATCCTGGTGCACATTATTATGATGATTTATACCATAGTCTAATTACTTATGTCCATAGAGTTAAGTTTAATATTAATTTAAATATGAATAGCGATGCTGCACTTGTAAGAACAGGTCAACTGAGTAGGAAAAAGGCAATAGAACGATCTCAATCAATATATCATATCGAAGATCCAAAGATAATAGATCTTTGCATTAAAAGATTAGGTTTGAAAAAAGAAGAATTTGAAAAATATATGAAACTACCTGTTAAAACATTTAGAGATTATAAAACGAGTTGGCCATATTTAAAAATCGCAAGATATCCCATATGGATTATGTCAAGATTGCACCTACTTCCAAGAATTACATACGATAAATACTTTAACTGCGGAAAATAATCTCTATAATTATAGTGTTTAAAATGTCTTTAAAAGTTATGCTTACAACACCTCAATTAAATAAAATAATTGAACCTATTTATGATAAACCAATTTTTGTTAGACCTTCGCTTGCACATATTGCTGGATATATTAGAAATAACAGCAGTTATGAAATCGAATGCGTCGATGCAAAATTCTCACAATTAAAACTAAATCAGTTGATTAAGAAAATAAAAGATTTTAAACCAAATGTTATTGGAATTTCTGCATATACTTATGAAATTAATGAAGTTAAAATATTAACTAAAGAAATTAAAAAAGAAAATTCTAATATTATTATTGTTTTAGGTGGTAGCCACATTACTGCCATTCCTCAAGAAACAATGAAAGAGATCCCAGATATTGATATAGGGGTTATTGGAGAAGGCGAACAAACTTTATTGAATATTTGTAATTCAATTTCTTTAAAAAAGAATTATTCTGACATTTCAAATATTGTTTATAGAAAAAATGATAAAATAATTTTGCAAAGGAAAAATAATTATTTTCTTGATTTGAACAATACTACTATTCCTGCATGGGATTTATTACCTCGTGCAAAAGAATATTATATTCAAACTACGAGAGGTTGCCCTTTTAATTGTAATTTTTGTTTTAATCCAAATGGAAATAACATTCGTTTAAAAAAAGTAAAGTATGTAATTGATGAAATAAAATTTTTAATTGAAAATTTTTCTCCAGATAGAATTTCAATCGGGGATGAAGCTTTTGCTGCAAATAAAGAATTTGCACATAGCTTACTTGATGAAATGATAAAAATAAAAATTTGGGAAAAAGTTAATTGGGACATTCAAACACACATTCGATTTCTTGATGATGCTTTATTAAAAAAAATGAAAAAAGCCAAAATAAATAAAATAGAAGTCGGAGTTGAATCGGGAAATGAACAAATATTGAAAAAAACAGGAAAAGGGATAAATAAAAAAATGGTAGAAAAAGCATTTTTAAAATTAAAAAGATATAAAATAAAAACAGGTGCCTTCTTTATTTTAGGGCACCCGAACGAAACAAAAGAAACAATATGGGATACAATAAGATTTGCTGCAAAAATTAATCCTGATGAACCGATTTTTGCAACAATGGTACCTTTTCCAGGAACAGTTATTTCCAAATATGTAAAAGAAGGAAGAGCCGGGTATTTGCGTGCATCCAATAATTGGAATGACTTTCGAAAACAAATAAATCACTCAATTGAATTTAAAAATTTTACAAAAACAGAACTTAAATTCTACCTCTTTTTTGGAAATTTGTATGTTTTTTTATACAATTTTCGTTTTTTAGATTTGATTAAAAAAGGACATCACTATCGAAAAAGCATTCTGAATTATTTAAGATACGCATAGACTTACCCGTTATTTTTGTATCATCCCTGACAGAAAAATTTCTAATTTTACAGAGCATATTGTCATTAAGGCACCTCAGGCACATAATATATTATAACATCATATGTTCCAAGGATTATATTGCCCGAATGTATGACCTTGACTTTTATCCAATTATCTGGTGGATTATATACGAACGTGGGCAAAGCATCCCTAAATTCTTTAACTTCCACAGCCTCTCTAGATCCATTTACAATAACAAACGCATCCTCGATTTCATTAGGATCTTGCACTTGCTCTAATGTTTTTAGATTTTCGATTCTTTTATAACCAAGTAAAAAATTTAGTCTACCCCACGTTGCATCATCTGTAAAAATATCTTTATCTGGATACTGTTTTAGAAAGTCTGCAGTTTCCCTATAACTTGCCATGTTTTGTTCCATACATTCATAAGACTCATTGATATAATAAAACGATGTGATCAATAAAGAACTAATCACAATAATATTTGCAACATTAAATATTCTTTTTTTACTTATTTTACTACCTACTATAAAATAGCCAATTGTAACAGCAATTGGAATTGCCCAAACTGTTGCAAATCTACGTAAGTGATCAATTAAAACATATTCGTTAAAATTCATCGTACCATATTGCATCCATAAATATAATACTACAAACCATGAAATTAGAATGACAAGTTTTTTGTTCCTATCAAATAATAAACACAAAAAAATACATGCACAAAAAATAATGAAAAATAATCCAAAGTAGTTGAAAACTGGAGAATCTCCTGCAAGAAGCATCTTTGGATAAACACCTAAATTTGGAGTACGACCCCCCAAAGTTGAAACATAATGCTCACTTTCAATTTTATATCTCAAAAAAAAGTTATCTCTGACAGACAAATATAACAGTCCTTCTAAAAATAAAACAAAAATAAAACCTAAAGATGTTAAAATAAATCCCAATCTAATAGTAAATATCTGTTTAAATTTATTAGAAGATTTCCTTTTTACACCAGATAATTGATATTTAAAATCAAATATTTTATCCAATAAAAAGTAAGATATATAAAATAGTAATATTAAGATTGATAGAGATTTTACAAGCCATGCAAGACCGATTGCAATTCCAGCAAATATATAATATATTTTTTTATCGCTTTTCTCACCAATAAGGAATAAGCAAACACTTAGACCCATGTAAAAGGCAACCGGAATGTCGGGGACAATTGTTGTTGCATATATAACCTCGATTGGAAAGATAGCTATCAAAAAAGCGGAAGCTAAACCAGTTCCTGACCCAAATAGTGTTTTACCAATATAATATGCAACAATAACACTGCCAATTGAACACAACAATATGTAGAGTGCCCCTGAAAAATCACTAACTCCAAATAAATAAAAAAATAATGCAATAGGGTAATTCATCACAATCCTTGGAGTTACAATCCATTCGGGAAATCCAAATTCCCCTTGCGTAATTTGATGTGCTGAATCGAGATAGCATAAATCATCATTTAGATTCATGCCTAAGAAAAAATTCATTCTTATAATCAGAGCAAAAATAACAATAATTATTAACCAAATTTCAGGTTTAAATTGTTTTATTCTAGTAATTATTTCCTTAGAATATTTCCTAATATTGTTTGATATGCTTCGCAAGGACTCCAACACCCTCCACAAACATTTTCATTAATTAATTTTCTAGCATTGTTTGCTTTTTCAGATTGCCAAATTTTTTTTAATTCATAATTATAAGCTTTAAGGTTTCCAATAATCAAATTAAAGCCGGTACAAGGATAAACATAACCACTAGGATCAATAAAACATGATGAGATTAAGGCTTTACAACTCTTTGGACTTTTTTCAATTTCAAAGTATTTCTTAATCAGTTTAAGATATTTTTTTTCCAGTATATTGATTATACCGAACCCAGTTTTTTGTTGTAAAATACAATCTACATCTTCAATAATTTTATTTTTCATATTGATTGTAGTTGCTATTGACTCATTTCCATAATAAAATGAATTATGAAGAATGTTAAAATGGAAATCATTGATATTAACTTTTATTTTTTTATTGACTTCCTCTAATGTTTTGTTTATTAATCCAATATTATAATGTGAAATTGTATATCCTAAATAAGTTTGAAATCTTTTATTATTTGACGATAATTCTTTTAATTTTGTAAAAAGACATATTGCTTTATCCCAATTACCTTTTACTCCTCTTATTTTATCATGTGTTTCTTTTGGACCATCTAGACTGACAACAAGAATTATCTTTGGAATTTTCAGCTCTAAGATTTTTTTTAAAGTTGTTATGGTTTCTTTGACTAATAGTCCGTTGGTTGTTATATTTAAAAGATAGGCATTTTTTTTGCTAATTATTTCCGCGATATCATACAGATCATTTCTAATAAAAGGTTCTCCGCCGGTTAAATTAACCCATGAAGGATTAATATTTTTAAAAATATTTTTTATTTCATCAATCTTAAGCTCATTTTTTGTTTTTTTCTCCCATATTTTGCAGGTTTTGCACTTAGAGTTACACTTGTAAGTAATTGCAAAAGTTAATTTATAAGGCTCTTTTAAAATTTTAAAATTTGAAGCAATGGCTTTAAAACATAATCTTAAAAATCTATACATCTACCAGCCTCAATCTTATTTTCAATGCAAGTATAAAAAATTCTATAATATCGATTTTTGATAGTTTGCTTTTCCCACTTTTACGATCATAAAAATTTATGGGTATTGAACCAACTTTAAATCCATTGGCAAGCGTCTTATACAACATTTCCAATTGAAATGCATATCCATTGGATTCTATCTCATCTAAGTTTATAGTGTTAAGAACTTCTTTTCTATATGCTCTATATCCCGTTGTCAAATCATTTATTTTTATACCTGCCAGGTATTTACCTATTAAGTTCCCTCCACGTGAAACAATTTTTCTATTAAAGCTCCAACCAATAAATCTTTTTCTTTCACCGATGACAAGGTCATAACCCTCATTTATTTTTTTGATGAAATCCAAAATATATTGGGGTTTATGAGAAAGGTCAGCATCCATTTCAAAAATTATATCTATATTTTCTTTGATTGAATCTTTAAAACCCAAAACATATGCAGTTCCCAAACCTTTTTTGTTTTTTCTTTTAATTAATTTTATCGGAAAATCATTTGCAATTTCTTTAACAAAATCAGCTGTTTTATCTGGAGAATTATCATCAATTATTAATATATCGGCATCCAATTTATTTTTATTAAAAAATTCAAAAAGTTTTGGTATTAAAATAATTAAATTATCCTTTTCATTGTAGGTTGGCAGTATAATTCTAATTTTAACCATCTAAATCATCTTTAAAAAATTCAGTAACAATTACTTTAAAAATTCTCCAGCCATCATAAAAGGTCTTTAGTTTACCTCTACCATAAACTCTAGCTTTTTCAAAACTAGGAACTTCAAGAACTTTTAAACCATTTTTGGCAGCTTTTATCGATATTTCTGTTTCTATACCGAAGCCATCGCTCTTCAAATCTAATTTTTCTACGCAGGATTTCCTTAGAGATCGATACCCATAACAAAGGTCAGAATACTCCATATGCCAAAACAAATTAACCAGAAAGACAAAAAATTTGTTACCAAGTTTCCTGATAAGAGTCATATCTTCAGTACCGCCTCCTTGGATAAACCTCGAGCCCATGCATATGTCATAACCTGCTTGGATGCCTGCCACAAGGAGATGAATCTCATTTGACAACATGGAAAGATCTGCATCCATGCAGATTATAATATCGCCTTTTGCTTCAACCAAACCTTTCCTAAGTGCTGACCCTTTTCCGACATCATCATATAATATTTTGCAATCAAATTTTTCTGCCACCTGGACAGTTTTATCCTCTGAATGACCATCGACAATTATTATTTCGTTACTTAAATTTAATAATTTTAATTCCTCAAGCAGAACCGGTAAATTTTGCTCTTCATTGTAAGTTGGAATCACGATAGAAATCTTCACTTATTTTCCCTCTTTTTATAATATACATATATTACCAACAATACGACGAATATTATAGTTAAGTATGCCCAAATAGGCTGTTTTTCTTTTTTTTCATCCACTACAACTGTTCCTTTAGCAATTGAAGAATAGTGAAAACCATTATAGTCATATTCTAGAGCAACATAAATTAAATAATTACTATTTGGAAGAATGCCTTTATTTTTTATATTGAAATTTATAGTATGATCCGAAACCAAATCAATTGGAACAATTTTTTGAGAAAAAGAACCATTAAACTTTTCAGGCAAATATAGATTTATTTTTACATCATGTGTCTTATCATCAAAGTTAGTTACATATAAAGAGTATGTGCCAGATCCATCTTCTTTTATATCAGATGCATATATGCTTCCCTCAACTTTTGAGTCGTAACCTTTCTTATATTTTATCAATGAAGTAACAAGACTTGAAAATTGATATCCGTTAGCATCTTTATATTTCAATATAATCACTAGTGGATATATACCTAAAGATATATTTTTATATACATTAATAGAAAGTGTATCCAACGCCTCACCCCCAGGATATAATAACTCTTGAGTGATTTTCTTCTCCGAATAAAAATTTTCTGAAGGCACTAAATAAAGTTCAACATCATATGCAATTTCATCCCCCGTATTATAAAGGAAAATTGAAACATTAGTTGAATTTTTCGCAATTATATTATCAACAACTGTTGCACCCATTTCGATAAATGATGCAGATTCTTGAGGAGCTGAACTTATCAATACAAATATTGACAAAAAAATTATAAAAATAAGATGGACAGATAGCATTCTATTCTTTTTCGTTAAAGCCCGTCCACTTCTCTTTAAAATATATTTCCCTCCTTGACAATATAACGTTTACAATGCTTATTAAATTAATGTACTATTTGATTATTGCTCCAAAATTCTTGCTCCATAATTATCAACAAAACATATGTACAATTTTCCAAATGTACAGAGGGTTCTGCACAACTCGGGTGTTTTTCCAATTGCATAAACTGAATTGCCAAGCATGCACATACTTGCATTACCGTATTTGTTCGCTGCATTTATTGCATCAATTGTTTTCTTTTCTGCAAGTCCTATTTTCTCTGTAAATAATTGTGACAATTTAAAATAATTCTCAACAGAGGGGGCTTCTAAAAGTTTTTTAGTGCAATACTGCCCATATTCAACAATCGAATTTGCTCGTTTACTATCATTTAAAACATTCTTTGTATTGACTCTTTTACCTATTACACATATAACAACATCAGATTTGCAGGGAATATGTTCTATTATTCCCCATGGAGGCAGACCTGCATTTTTTCGTAATTCCAATCCTCCAAAAGAACTTGCCAGAACATCCCCTAAGCCAGTTTTATATTGTATTTCTGCAAAATGTGCAGCCTTTAACGCTTCTTCCCTAGATTGCCCTGTTATTTTTGAAACAGCAAGTGCTGCACTAAGCGCACCTGCTCCACTCATTCCAAAACCTTGACCTATCGGCAATTGAAGTATTGTTTTTACCACAACTCTTAGCTTGTTTGTTCCAATCAAATACTTTATTGCAAAATTTGTTACGGGGGCTGTTGATCTCTTTTTATTTAGATAGATTTCAATTGACTGCTTGTTTGAAGGTTCAATAAAAACTTCAGATATTGCACCAAGAGATACGCTCATTCCGGCCCCTCTTGATCCAGACCTAGCAAAATCTTCTTTATGATAAACTGGCTCGAA
>Ga0190359_1002014_pt1 | contig 12386 bp, 15 predicted proteins | sample 48721823_MG_FD_161269 | JGI IMG/M metagenome (GOLD analysis project Ga0190359, IMG submission 161269) | Hydrothermal vent microbial mat bacterial communities from Southern Trench, Guaymas Basin, Mexico - 4872-18-2-3_MG | ecosystem: Environmental > Aquatic > Marine > Hydrothermal vents >...
CCCTGGATCTGGATCGGCGTATCCGGAACAAGTCCCATCTCCCGTATTCTCCTTCCCATGTCTCCAACGGCAGACACCTTCTTTATCACCCCACTCTGGTTATCAGACATCTGTCTCATTGGTATAGTCTTTTTCCTTACCACTAGAAGCTCCTGCGAAAAACAACTGTCTATCTTTTCACTGTGGGAATCATGACCTGAGGCTCTGTGAGCAAGAATTCTCCGCTTTCTATCCATTTCTTCACTATCCTGGCAATCTCCAAGGCACGCAGGTAAGAAGACATGGGGACGGTTGGAACGTCCTTTCCGTTAAACTTCATGGTTCCGCTCTTCAGTTCCGCGTAACTCACAAGGCCAAGGCTATGCGCTGTGCCTTTTGGATAGTCGTTTCCATAGTCAATAATTTGGGTGAAAAGCTCTTCATCGGAAACGCCTGTAAACCGTGCCATCTCCTCATTGAGTACAGGAATGGGTACCCCTATGCCCACAGCGAGCGAACATCCATAACCCACCATACTGACACCTACAATCCACTTAGGATCCATTTCTTTCATGTCACCCATTACCATAAGATTGCCGGCAGGGGAAAGGGGAACCCCGGTTTTCCCTCTCTTTACGTTGGGATTGTGCTGCGTTCCTGGACCTATGATATATCCCTTTGCCCCTCCAAGGAAGATCCTTGTTCCCATTCCTAGTGTAAGGTAAAAGGGGTCATTCAGAAGAGGGCTCAGTTGTCCTGATGTGGAGTAGTTGGCATTGCCCGCCCTTGGCTTTAGCACCCCCATGTAAGTGTATATAGTCTTATTGGAAAGGTTGATTGCACAGTTGTAGTTCTGATAGGCGTTTCTCGGATTCAACAACACCGCATATGGTAAATCCGAGAGGGTGATTTTTCTGTTGAGCTTTCTGTTAGGATAACAATCCGTGCCATAGGCAGTGGCTCTCAACGCTACCTTCTTTCCTGCCACCAGATCCTGGATAACATGGCCGCCTCCGTACTTAAACTGACCTGGATGTACCCTGTTAAGGGGGTCGTCTTCTGCAGGTTCTGTCGCCCCTATGTAAATGTCGACAGCGGCAAGGCCGGCATATGCGGGCACATCGTTCAACCAGACTTTCGATGCTTTGATGGCAGGTTTACTGTGGCCGAAATTGATGAACGCGCCTGAAGAGCACATCGGTGCAAATGTACCCGTAGTGACTACGTCGACTTCCATTGCCGCCTTTGTCGGGCCTTTTCGCTTAACAATCTCAGCCATCTCATCAGCCGTTACCACAACAACTTTCCCCTCCTTGATCCTGCGGTTTATCTCTTTAATCGTTTTTGTGCCTTTTTTCCTCGCCACCTTTTCTCTCACCTCCTGAAACCTGAATTATGGAAAAGCATCATAGGCAGTTTAACTTACTCTGACAAGTAAAACTTGAAAATAACAGAGCGACGCCAGCGCTGCCCGATGTTTTAGGGTTGAGGTTTCAGCCAACACCGCAGATCGTGATTTGACACTAGGATCGGCAAAATCCCGCCTTTGCTTGACTTCTTTCCAAAGTTCCTATTAGATAGGTATAAGGTTAGTGAGCCATTTGCAGCTCCCTACAGCACATGCGAGCAGATAGGATGAAAGGAAATATCAAAATAGGAAAACTCGTTATTGAGGAAAAGGGCCCATTTTTCTTGATCGGGGGGCCATGTGTTATTGAGGCCGAAAATATAACCTTGCAAGTAGCTAACTTTCTTAGAGAGACATCGGAGGAGCTGGGTATTCCTATCATTTTCAAAAGTTCGTACGACAAGGCAAACCGCACATCACTTGACTCATTTAGGGGTCCTGGAATGGAAAGGGGCCTTGAAATCTTGCACCATGTCAAAGAAAAAACCGGATTGCCTGTGCTGTCCGATGTTCACGCTGTTGAGCAGGTTGAAAAGGCAGCCATGGTCCTCGATGTTTTGCAGATTCCTGCCTTTTTGTGCCGCCAAACCGATCTGCTGGTAGAAGCAGGAAGGAGCGGTCTGGTGGTGAACATCAAAAAGGGGCAGTTTCTGTCTCCGTGGGAAATGAAAACTGCAATTGAAAAAGTCACATCAACCGGCAACAAAAAGGTCTTGCTTACAGAAAGGGGCACATCTTTTGGTTATAATAATCTTGTAGTGGATATTCGTGCTATTGCCATTATGAAGGAATTCGGGTTTCCGGTTGTTTTCGATGCAACCCACAGTGTTCAGCTACCCGGAGGAGCCGGGACTCGCTCCGGAGGACAAAGGGAGTTTGTGAGCCACCTCTCCAGAGCAGCAGTGGCTGCTGGAGCCAACGGTGTTTTCATGGAAATGCATCCAAATCCTGATTCGGCGCTCTGCGATGGCCCAAATTCTGTTCCCCTGCAAGAGGTAAGACCCATTTTAAGCTTGCTCAAGAAAATCCACGGACTTGTCCGTGCAAGTACATGAGCGAGTGTGTGAGAATTCTAAATCCGAAAGAAAGGAATCGGCAGCTTGTAACGGCTTTCAATACCGGGACCGTTACTGAAGCCTGATGCCCAGCAGAGGTGCCGCTGGCAAGCAAAATGAAAAAGGATACGACAATAGAAATGCAGGCGGCCAAAATAGAGCTTCTTGTATTGGACGTGGACGGGGTTTTGACTGACGGGCATGTGATGCTCACGGAAAAGGGAGAAGAAATCAAGAGCTTCAACATAAAAGACGGTCTTGGTCTTAAGATGTTAATTGAAGCCGGCATAGAAGTGGTACTTATCACGGGCCGCAGCTCAAAAGCCCTTGCCCACCGCGCAAAGGAGCTGGGCATAGAGAGGGTTTGCCAGGGGGTCATGGACAAGGCATCCATTCTGGCAGAAATCATGAATGAGAAAAAACTTCAAAATGTCAATGTCTGCTCTGTGGGTGACGATCTTCCTGACCTTCCGCTTTTTTCTCTATCGGGAATCTCGGTTGCCGTTGCTGACGCCGCACCTGAACTGAAAGGCGAAGCCATGCTTGTAACCAAAAGCAGGGGTGGGAACGGAGCTGTGAGAGAAGTCTGTGAACTTATCCTCAAGGCAAAGGGAAAATGGCCCAGGCCTTTATCCGGCCGCCGGTGAGATGAGGAAAATTAGGCTTTACTTGAGAAAAAACCTTTTGGTATAATTATTGCATTGTGACAAGAATCCTTAAGAAATACTGGCCTTTAGCTGGAATCGGGCTGCTTCTGGTGATTGTGGGCTTTTATCTGGTTCAGGCTCAAAAAGGAATTGAGGAAAACCAGCTCCTGGCTGAACTGGCTTCCAAGGAAGGGGTCACTTTAAAAAATATTCACTATACCCAAAAAGATCCTCGCAAAGGCTTAAGATGGGTGCTGGACGCTTCCAAGGCTAATCTTTCCAAGGACAAACGCCTGCTTCACTTCAGCCGCTTCCGTCTCAAACTGGAATCGGATAAGGGCCCCGGCCTGCAGTTAGAAGGAAAAAACGGCCAATACGATAAGAGTACAGGGGAAATGACATTTTCCGGCGATCTAAGAGGCCGGACAGATAATGGCTACACCATTGCGACCAATTCTGCGGTCTACAGCCAGAAACAGGGGAATCTAAGAACAGACGATCAAGTTGAGATCTCCGGTCCCTTTTTTTCCGTGAAAGGAGAAGGCCTTTTTTTAAACATCGAAAAGGAGATACTCATAATTCGTTCAAAAGCCACAACCTTGATAGACAGCAAGCAGCTAATCTTATGATTGAAGACTTCGTAAAAAGCCCATCTTGGGTGTTGCGCTTCATCCGGCACTCAGTTTGACGCAAAATGGGTGCCGGATTCGCGTGCCTACAATCTGGGGCTTTTTACTGTGTCGTGTCAGCACAAAATTCTTATGAAACCATTGTGATTGCTTTTATCGTAATATTTTAGACAGAGCAGATTGCGCAATAGCATTATGATTACTTTTAACAAGAAACTATTCTGGTTCCAGGTTGTGCTAGTCTGTGCCTTATTTTTTTTGATGGCATGGTCTTCGCCTGCTTTGTCAAATCCTCTCAAGGGTAAAGGCGAGGGCGAGCAAAAGCAAACCATAGTGATCAAATCCAAGACCCTGGAAGTAGATAACAAGCGCAGGATTGTTACCTTTACTGGAGAAGTTGATGCCAGGAAAGATGACATGACAATCACGTGTCAGAAAATGGTTGTTTACTATGTGGGCCAGCCGGAAGCGAAAGGGAAAGGAAAGGAAGGATTAAGGATAGATAGAATCATAGCCACCGGGAATGTTAAGATAATCCGGCCCGACGGGAGCTCGGCCACTGCCGAGCAAGCTACTTATTACCAGGCGCAGGAAAAGGTGGTCCTTACCGGCAAGCCAGTAGTCAAGCAAGGCAACGACTTTGTCGAAGGCTCATCCATCACCTTATTGCTAAGGGAGAATCGCAGCATTGTAAAAGGCTCCAAGGGCAAAAAGGCGAAAGCCGTGCTCACCCCCCGAAGTATGAAAAGGTAAATGAATTGGCAGGCAACAACGAAACACTTGAGGCTAAAGGCCTAGTTAAGGCTTACGTGGGAAAACGGGTTGTTGATCACATAGATATAACCTTGAAGAGAAAAGAGATCGTAGGCCTGCTCGGGCCAAACGGGGCCGGAAAAACAACGACCTTTTATATGATAGTTGGTCAGGTCAGGCCTGACCAAGGCAGGGTGTACCTTGACGGAGAGGAGATCACCCACTATCCCATGTACCTGAGGGCAAGAAAAGGAATTACTTACCTCTCCCAGGAACCCTCTGTGTTTAGGAAGCTCAGCGTTGAAGAAAATCTTCTGGCAATACTTGAAAGCCTGGGACTTACGAGGCGTGAAATCAAGGAGCGCCTGGAAGCACTCCTCTCAGAGCTCGGTATTTCCCATTTAGCCAAGCAGAAAGCCTCCTCCCTCTCAGGAGGTGAGAGACGAAGGCTGGAAATTACCAGGGCTCTTGTGATTGAACCCAGATTCATGCTTTTAGATGAGCCTTTTGCGGGAATTGACCCGCTTGCATTGAACGATATTAACCAGATCATTGGCCAGTTGAAAGAAAAGGGAATCGGTATTATTATTTCAGATCATAATGTAAGGGAGACTTTGAAAGTTTGCGATTTTGCATACATCATTAACCAAGGGAAAATTGTTGAATTCGGGGAACCGGAAAAGATCCTCCAGAGCAGCATAGCAAGGGCTGTCTATCTTGGTAAGAATTTCACACTGTAGCATGCGGCACATGACATTTTAGGTTTTTGCACAGAAAAAACAATTATGCGCAAGCGGACGGACGTGTTAGGAAGCGCCAATCATCGTTAGTTGAGATATTGCAACCATGGCCCTACAGCTAAAACAATCACTGAGCCTGACACAGCAGCTTATCATGACACCTCAGCTGCAGCAGGCTATTAAGCTGCTTCAGCTGTCCAGACTCGAGCTTCTGGAGACTATCCGAAATGAGCTTGAGACAAACCCCCTTTTGGAGGAACAACCCCTTGATGAAATCCAGGAAGACGCAGAGCTTCAATACGGGAAGAAAGCCGAGCCATCACTAAAAGAAGTCAGGGTTAAGGAAAAGGTTGGAGAGGATGTAGATTGGGAATCTTACCTCTCGGAATATAACACGGGGTGGGCCGAGACACCTTTTGAAGCCAGGGAAGCTCCCCCTTTTGAAAGCCTCACGGCCAGCAAAACAAACCTTCACTCCCACCTTATGTGGCAACTCAGCCTGAGTTCCCTCAGCGACCAACAAAAGAAAATCGGAACCCATATTATTGGCAATTTAAATGATGATGGTTATCTTAAAGCTACGGTACAGGAGATTTCCGCTTCTACCGGTGCGAGCGAAGAAGAAGTTGTCGCCGTGTTGCAGGTTGTGCAGAACTTTGATCCTGTGGGGGTTGCTGCCAGGGATACTCGCGAATGCCTGCTGATCCAGGCTAGGTTTCAGTCACTGGGAGGGACACTTGTCGAACAAATAATTGAGGAGCACCTCGACAAGCTTGAAAACAACCGCTATGACCTAATTGCCAGGAAACTTTCCGCCCCGGTTGAAGCCGTCATATCAGCCGTTTCAATCATAAGGAATTTCGATCCAAAGCCGGGCCTGAAATACAGTGACGAGCAGACAATATACATCTCCCCGGACATATACGTCTTTAAGGTCGGGGATGATTATGAGATCGTACTCAATGAAGATGGACTTCCAAAGCTCAGGGTCAACTCCTATTACCGGGACATCCTGACTAGAAAAGACTCTGTCGAGGACGGGACCAGGGAGTATATTCAGGAAAAGCTCAGGTCAGCAGCATGGTTAATTAAGAGCATTCACCAGCGACAGAGAACAATTTACAAAGTCACTGCAAGCATTGTGCGCTTTCAAAGAGAGTTCTTTGACAAAGGAATAGCTTACCTTAAACCTCTTGTGCTTCGCGATGTGGCCGATGACATTCAGATGCATGAATCCACTATCAGCAGGGTGACCACTAATAAATACGTTCACACGCCGCAAGGGGTCTTTGAACTTAAGTTTTTCTTCAACAGTGCCATCCAATGCACGGACGGAGAGTTCGTATCCTCTGAGAGCGTCAAGGAGCATCTCAGGAATATCGTAAAATCAGAGGACAGGTCTAAACCCTATAGCGATCAAGAAATTGCCGACATGCTAAAGCAGTACAATATTAACGTTGCGCGGCGTACTGTGGCTAAGTACCGAGAGGCACTAGGAATTTTGCCCTCAAGAAAAAGGAAGAAACTATATTGAGGCCTGTCTTGTTTGACTTTTGATATTTTATCTGGTACACACTCTTTTTCTCCTGGGAGGGAAGGTTTATGGAAATCAATCTTACATTCCGACATATGGAACCTGCTGAGAGTTTGAAAAGCTATGCTGAGGAAAAATTATCCAAGATCAAGAAATATCTTGATTCTCCACTTGAAGCACACGTTGTACTTGGCGTGGAAAAATTTAGACATCTTGCTGATGTTACACTGAATGTAGACGGCGCGCCGATAAAGGCTATGGTTGAAACAGACGATATGTACTCAGCCATTGACCAAGTAATGGACAAAATCGAAAAACAAGTAAAAAGGCACCGCTCCAAGATCAGGAAAAGGCGTGCAGAAAATATGAAAGCAGAGGAAAGCCTCTCTGGCGTGGAAGCCGAGGCTTCGGAAGCCGGCCTCGAAGAGCCGGCAATTGAAGTGGAGAAACTGGAAGCCAAGCCCATAGACCCCGAAGAGGCGGCCATTCAGCTTTCAGGATCTCAGCAGGACTTCCTTGTTTTTAGAAACTCAAGATCGAAAGAAATCAATGTTATTTATAAGCGAAGAGACGGCAACCTGGGGCTTATTGAGCCGTCAAGCTGAAAGGACTGAGAATAGGGCTTTCTTGAAAAATTATGAGACTATCAGACATATTAGACGAAGACAGCATCATCCCTGAGTTAAGAGCAACCGATAAGAAGCAGGTTCTTGAGGAACTTGCAGAGGCAATTGTAAGGCACGAGCCATCTCTTGACAAAGACTCGTTGGTGAAAGTTTTGTTAGAAAGAGAACGCCTGGGGAGCACCGGTATCGGAGATGGAGTAGCCATCCCACACGGCAAGTTTCCCGGTGTTTCCTCCCCCAGACTGGCTTTCGGCAGGTGCTTGAAAGGGCTGGATTTCGACTGCATGGATGGGCAGCCCGCGTACCTGTTTTTCCTGTTGGTAGCGCCTGAAAATTCTGCCAGCGTGCACTTAAAGGCCTTGGCCAAGATAGCGAAAATCTTGAAAAATAGCTCGTTCCGCAAGTTGTTGCTGGAAGCTAACGACAAGCGGGAAATCTACCAGACGATTATCAAAAACGACGAAGACTTTTAGGGGAGCTTCCACACGGGGAAACATCAAAGTGCGGGTTTGACTTATGATAGGACTATTGATTGTCACGCATTGCGACCTGGGAGGGGAACTGCTCAATGCTGCACAGTTCATTGTTGGAAAAATTGACAATGCCGACACAGTTCCGATTACGGAAACCACGGGAAGCGAAAAAATCAGGAAGGTAATCGAAGAAAGGGTCAATGCCCTTAATACTGGGGATGGAGTCATTATCCTTACAGATATGTTTGGTGGAACACCTTCAAATTTAAGTCTTTCTTTTCTGAAAAAAGAAAAGGTCGAAGTCCTGACAGGGGTCAATCTCCCGATGATAATAGCTATAATTCAAAATCGGCCAAACCTAAAACTGGATGCTGTTGCGGAAAAGGCCCAGGAAGCCGGCAAGAATGGAATATCTCTGGCAAGCAAGCTGCTGGAGTCATCATGAACTCCATTGTAGAGATCACCGAGGAGAACCAGGGATTATACTTGGGCCCAATCCTGGAAATCGAGAATCTTTCCTTCCCCTCCCCGTGGTCGCTTAACGGATTTGTGCAGGAAATAAAAAACCCGATTTCACACTTAAGGGCGCTTCTCAGGGGTAAAACCCTGGAAGGTTACAATTGCTTCTGGATGTTTGACAGGGAGATTCAGCTCGTCAACATAGCCGTGCATCCGGTTGCAAGAAATAAGGGGGTTGCTTCGACCCTTATAAAAAACATGATTGAAAGCGCCGCTCACGCACAGATGTATTCTGTTTGGCTGGAGGTTAGGGTATCTAATTTCAAAGCCAGGAACCTGTATGAGAAGATCGGGTTTCAGGAAGTTGGGCGAAGGCGCGGCTATTACCATGACACGAAGGAAGATGCAATAGTTATGTCACTTGCCATTGCGGGAAAAAGAAGATTGAGCAATGTCTCAAATTGAATAGAGTGTTTGTTTCTTCCACATTTGGTATATGCGTATTTTTTCTCGGAATATTTCAGGAGGGAGGTAGGTAATGTCGGTAAAAGTTGCAATTAATGGTTTCGGCCGTATTGGGAGAATGACTTTCAGGGCAGGTATTTCAAACGATGAAATAGAGTTTGTTGCCGTAAACGACCTGACGAACCCTGCAACCCTGGCTCACCTCTTAAAGTATGATTCTTCCCAGGGAATACTTGATGCTGATGTTTCGCACGCGGATCATTCCCTGATTGTAAATGGAAGGGAGATTCAGATTTTCACTGAAAAAGACCCCTCTAAGATTCCCTGGGGCGATGTGGGTGCAGAAATCGTGCTCGAATGTACCGGCCTTTTCAGGGACAGGGAAAAAGCTTCTGCCCACCTGAGATCCAGTGTTCGGAAGGTCATCATCTCTGCGCCCGCCACCAATCCTGACATAACAATCGTAATGGGAGTTAACCACCTGGACTACGATTCTGACAAACATCACATTGTGTCAAACGCCTCCTGCACGACTAACTGCCTCGCACCCGTGTGCAAGGTGCTTTTAGACAACTTCGGAATAGAAAAGGGACTTATGACGACAACCCATTCTTACACCGGAGACCAACGACTCCTCGACTTTCCCCACAGGGATCTTCGGCGGGCAAGAGCAGCCGCTCTTTCCATGATCCCCACCACTACAGGTGCTGCCAAGGCCGTTGGAGTAGTTCTCCCTCAACTTGCAGGGAAGCTGAGTGCAATGGCAATCAGGGTACCAACGCCGAACGTCTCAGTGGTCGACCTGGTAGCGCAGCTTTCCAGGCGGGCAAGTGTTGATGAGGTCAACGCTGCTATGAAAGAAGCGGCCGAGGGACAGTTAAAGGGCATACTTGCTTACTGTGAAGAACCACTGGTATCCATTGATTTCAATGGAACCAGCGTTTCCGGTACAGTGGACGCTCTTTCCACAATGGCAGTGGATGACATGGTAAAAGTAATAGCCTGGTATGACAATGAGTTCGGATATTCAAGCCGGATGGTTGATCTGGCTCTCTATATGGCAAAGGCGTAACGCGATTTCTTCTTCCGGACCGGGAGATACCGTCTAATTGTGGGATGTGAACCATGAGCGAAAGAAAACCCATGATTGCAGGGAACTGGAAGATGAATTTGACCCTTGAACAATCCACTTCCCTGGTAAAGACTATAGTGAAAGAATGCGGGAGACTTAAAGGAGTCGAGGTCCTGGTAGCCCCGCCCTTTACAGCCCTTTCCACTATTAAAGAGGCGATAGGCGACAGCGGTATTTTGCTTGCAGCCCAAAATATGCACTGGGAATTAGAAGGCGCTTACACCGGGGAGATCTCCCCTAAAATGTTGGTAGAGGCAGGGTGTTCCCATGTTATTCTCGGTCACTCCGAGAGAAGAAATCTTTTTTTTGAGACAAACGACACAATTAATCTTAAAACTGAAGCGGCAATATCCACCGGGCTAGTACCGATCGTGTGTATCGGGGAGACCTTGGATCAACGGGAGCAAGGCCAAACATCGGAAGTTATCAGGGAGCAACTTGAAGGATCATTGAAAAACCTCTTAGAGAGAAAGAACTTGCCCTTATCAACCATTCTTGCATACGAACCGGTCTGGGCGATCGGCACCGGCAAAACAGCAACGCCCGATCAAGCACAGGAAGTTCACCAGTTTATCAGGCATTGGCTGGATGAAAATTTTGGTTCAAGAGCTGCCCGGGCTATAAGGATTCTTTACGGGGGAAGCGTAAAACCTGGAAATATCAGGGAGCTTATGTCCATGCCTGACATAGACGGTGCCCTTGTGGGAGGGGCCAGTTTGAAGGCACACTCTTTTCTCCCAATTATCAGGTTTCAGGAAAACTAGAACAAAGATTTTTTGTTGCATTAAATGCTTTTTTTGCTAAGATTTCATAGATAGAAGAATAGAAGGTCTGGATTTCAGACAGGAAAATAACTTATGAGGCTTATATTAATATTGATTCACGTCCTGGTTTGCCTTGCCCTTATACTGATTATTCTGTTTCAAAGGGGTAAGGGCGCTGATATGGGGGCTGCTTTTGGCGGCTCCAGCCAGGCTGTTTTTGGAAGCACGGGGGCGACCTCATTCCTTCACAAGATGACGGTGGCTGCTGCTGTTGTATTTATGCTAACCTCTCTGATTCTTGCCTTCCTGTTCGGAAGGGGTGCCACCTCCTCTGTGATGAAAGGGGTAAAACCGCCCCAGTCGCAAACGACCCAACTGCCTCAGAGTGCTCCCCCTGCTGGTGGCTCTGAGAAGAAGTAGTGCTTTTCCCAATAGTGCCGAAGTGGTGGAATCTGGTAGACACGCTATCTTGAGGGGGTAGTGGGTTATGCCCGTGCGGGTTCAAGTCCCGCCTTCGGCACCATTGACAAAAGGGGTCACACCTATTTTCAGACCTATTTTTCAGTTCGAATAATACCACGGATCCTCTATCTCCTGGAACACGTCCTGGCGGTTGGTTCCGCGCCCTACAGCGTGATGGCATATATTGGGGGGCAAGAAGGCAAGTGTTTCTTAGCATGATTGAGACACATCAGGGGTCCCGAAATAGTGTTAATCAAAATAGGTGTGACCCCTTTTCTTAAGCCTGTACTCTCCCCAAACAAGGAGTTCGATTCCCACAAGTGTGATGGTCCCACCTACAACCTGAGCAACACTCGGCACCTGGTGCAGCCAGAAGTAGGAGCCGATAAGGACCAGCAGCGGATTGGTCGCGCGAGCCAGGGAAGCCTTTGACGCCTCGAGATATTGGAGCCCCGTAAAAAGCAAGAGCACTCCGCAAAAGGGGCCGAAAAACGCGCCTGCGCTGATTTCCAGAAGCGTTGGAAAGGGAGGCAGGGGCCTATCAGTGTGCAGAAAAAAGAGGTACGAGATGCTGGTAAAAAGCAGGAAGGTTCTGTATGCTGAAAAAGCAAGGGGATGAACATCCTTCAGTATTACCTTAACCAGGATGGTATTAATGGAAAAGAGAAGGGAGAAAAGAAGAATGAGTAAGAATCCTATGAGAACCGTTTTGCTTGATTTATATGTCATCAATACAACCCCGATTCCCAGGATCAGGCCGCCGATTCCTTCAAGGGTTGTAAAACGTTCTTTAAGGAAGATGATCCCTAGCGAGATGGTCATTGCAATAGATATATTCTCGTAAAAGGAGGCAAGTGCAGGATTCATCAGACGAATGGTATAGAAAAACAAAAACGTGCCCGTGACCTCGAATACTCCCATCAAGATGGCGAGGGGGATCCAGCGCCTCGGGATCCTGAAGGTTTTCAGGCCGCTTGAAAAAGCCATTGATAGGAGATAAAAGATGCTTCCACTCAAAAACCAGTAAAAAAGAAAAGGATAGAGGTCCATCCTCGGTTGGACATCCTTGGTAATCAAGAATACTGTGGCGAAACAGACATTGGCCAAGAATATCAGGCCGTAACCTTTTAGAGCTTTTCCCTTAATTTCCACTTTTGCACCTCCAAACAAGGCGAGGGCATGGCAGCAACAACAAGCACTTAGAGATGCACTCCGTCCCTCGCCCTTCTATCTTCTCAAATCTTCAGCACCTTCATTTCT
>Ga0190359_1002015_pt1 | contig 12384 bp, 6 predicted proteins | sample 48721823_MG_FD_161269 | JGI IMG/M metagenome (GOLD analysis project Ga0190359, IMG submission 161269) | Hydrothermal vent microbial mat bacterial communities from Southern Trench, Guaymas Basin, Mexico - 4872-18-2-3_MG | ecosystem: Environmental > Aquatic > Marine > Hydrothermal vents > Microbial...
CCTTGAACCCAAGCAAACTCCATGCCGCCTCTCTCCAACATGGTTTCCCAGTTGTTCCGGGTAGTTGATAGACGGGAGGGGGCAGGCGACCATCAGAAATCCGTGATCAGCACGACGGAAATCTCAGGTTGGGCCGGATGGTGGTTTCATGGTCTCGGGAGCCTGGACCGCCACCACCCGACCGCGAGCACAGACCTGTCCCCGGGCGGAGAGAGTGGTGCTGACGATTACCTTGCGTCCCTTGATTTCCTCTATGCGGCCGCGGATCTCCAGTTCGGCGTCGAGTGGGGTGGGCCTCAGGAAATCGACGTGCAGGGAAGCGGTGACGAAGCGCAGTTCGGGTTCCGTACCCATCTCGCGCCCGGCCGCCCGGTAGGCAGCGGCGGCGGCGCTGCCGGTGGAGTGGCAGTCTATCAGCGACGCGATCAGGCCGCCGTAGACGAAGCCCGGAGCGGCGGTATGGTAGGGACGGGGACGGAAACGACAAATGGTCTCCTGGCCGTTTTCATCCCAGTAACTCTTGATCTGCAATCCCTGCCGGTTGAGTCGTCCGCAGCCATAGCAGTGGCTGGACCATTCGGAATAGGTGTCCTGGAAAGCTACCCTGGCCATGAAACATCCTCCTTGCCGGCTGCCCGGTTCCCGGTGGACTGGCCGCCCTTGCGGCAGCGGACGGCCACGAAGGCTCCCCGACCGTGGCCGGGTTCGAAATCTCCCTGCAACTCGCCCAGATCCCGCCCGAACAGCGTCTGCACGGTATCGCAGCCGGAAAAACCCGCCTGGCGCAGCAGGGCCAGCACTTCCTCCGCGGCAAAGAACCTGGCGTTGCGGTAGAAGTCGCTTTCCGCCCGGTGTTCCAGGTAATGCCGGCCCAGGGGAGTGTCCTTGTCGATGAAGCCGAGGAGGCAGCAGCCGCCCGGCCTGAGAATGCGCCACATTTCCTGCAGGCTCCTCAAGGGATCGTCTACGAAGCAGATGGTGGTCACCATCAGTGCCAGGTCGAAGCTTGCGTCGGGCAGGGGCAGCGACTCCGCCACTCCGGCGACGACGTCGATACCGCGTTGCCTGGCCAGGGCGGCCATCTTTTCGGATGGTTCCACGCCCCGGTCGATTCCCAGCGGGGCGGCGAAGCGACCGCTGCCCACGCCGATCTCGATCCCCCGGGAAAAGCTTGTGGGCAACAGGCTGCGCAACGCCTGCAGTTCGGCGGCGTAGACCCCGGCGTGTTCTTCGAACCAGCGGTCGTAACGTTCTGTCAGCTTCTCGAATGGTTCTATCTTGGCCATGTCAGAAGGAGCAACCTCTAATGCTTTCTACACTGGCTGCGGGGGTATGTCCAGCATGACCCGGGCGATAGTGAATCCGGTGGTTGACGCCGCCGCCGTCTTCAGGCACAGGTATGGTAGGGAGAGGAAATGAAAGCGCTTGGCACCGGCAAACTGGGACGATGGCTGTTGTTGTCGCTGCTGCTAGTCCAGCCTCCGCTGGCCCGGGCGGCGGAAACGGGTAACGAGAAGGATCGGCGTGACCTGTCCGTGCAGCTGGGAGTGGGCCTGCTGGAGTTCATCAACCTTGATGCCGGTTTCAGGCTGTCGCCGGGCTGGAGCGTGGGCCTGTCACTGGGGTGGCTGCCCATAGACGCCATACTGCGTGCTGCCACCGGGTTGGATACCGTGGATGTTACCGAGGAGCAGTTTACATTTACCGGGGACGTCGACACCGGCCTGGTGTCGGCCACCGCCTGGGTGCGCTGGTATCCCTGGCAGCAGCGTTTCTACCTGGAAGGGGTGTTGGCGGTGTGGAAGCTCACCGCCTCGGTGGGCGGGATGCTGAACCACCAGGATTTCCCCGAAGGCCTGCCGGTGGAAGTGGCAGCCGCGGTGTGGGCACCGCTGATCGGCTTGCACGTCGGCTGGCGCTTTTCCTGGGAAAATGGCGCCGTGCTCGACCTGGGCCTGGGGTTGGACACCATGCAGTCGCCCGGGGCCAGCGTCAGCCTGGGTGGTGCCACGGTGGATGAAGTGCGCGTCCAGTCTCCTGAAGCCGCCGATCTGCTCGAACAGGTTCAGCAGGAGCTGGGAGACTCGCTTTCCCAGGGAGCCGAGAACATTTCCAGGAACTTCACCTTTCCCACGGTGTACGTGAAATTCGGCTGGCTGTTCGATATCTGGTAAACCACCCAGAGCCCGGGCTGGCTTCTCCGGCAGGACGGGTCACATGGAGTGCTCTGCATGGCTGAAAGAAGTCGGTACCGGGTGATATGCTTGGTGGCATGCCAGGGAGAGAAACGATGACTGCCGGTGATGCAGGCCAGCGACTGGAAGCCGATCCGGGAATACCGGCGGTTGGCCAGGGAGGGAATGAGCCCACCTGGATCTTTGCCTCCGCCGACGTGGAGACCCTGCGCGACAGGCTCTTTGAAAACCTGCTCGAACAAAGGCACCGCAGCGACGATCCCTTCCTTACGGAGACGGTGGTGGTGGGCTCGCCAGGCATGAAGGACTGGTTGCGAGCGGAGATGGCCAGCCACCTCGGCGCCTGCGTGAACGTCCGCTTTCAGTTCTCCTCCCGTGCCCTTTACGAGGCGCTCGGCGGAGATCCGGACTCGTTATGGACCGTGCCAGTGATGGCATTCGCGTTGCTGGGCCTGTTGCAGAGGAGCAGTGACAACCCCGAGTTGAGGCACATCATAGAACGACTCTCCTCGGTGCAGAAGTGGACGGATGCGGAACGGCAGCTGGCCACACTTGGTGATGGCGCCTGGCAGTGGGCGGCGCAGACGGCAGAACTCCTCGACAAGCTCGCCCTTTACCGGGCCGGGTCGCTGGAGTACATGCTGGCGGGCTCGGCGGGAAGGCGAACCAGTGTCGGCGCTGCTCCGAAGCTACCTCCCTGGCTGGGCGAAGCCTGGAGGTTCTGCGAGGAAATACTGGGGCCCAGGCACCTGTATCATGCGGTTGCCAGAGGTAGTTGCCGCAACCTGCCGTTACCGCTGCACGTCTTCGGCCTGGCCACGCTTGAGCCGTTGCACTTCGAGGCCGTGCGCCTGTTGGCATTGCGGGGTAGCGCCTACCTCTACTTGCTCTCCCCGGCCGCACCTGTCGCCGCCAGCGAGGAAGCCTGCCACGGGCAACTGGCGCGTTCCTGGGGAGGACTTTCCCGCTCTTTTTTGCAAGAGTTGAACAGCCACGGTGTGGCCTGGCTGGAAGGGAAAGTCGACGACCGCCGGGATTGTCTCGCCGTCCTGCGGGGTAGCATACGCGGCCAGGCCGACAACAGAAGAGAAGATTGGAGTCCTCGGCGGAATGACAACTCGGTTCAGTTCCACGGTTGCCATGGCCCGCTTCGCCAAGTGGAAGTGCTGCGAGACGTATTGCTGGAAATGTTCGCCGGGGACGACACCCTGGAACCGCGCCAGGTCGTGATCATGACTCCCCAGCTGGAACTTTACGCTCCACTGGTGCAGGCGGTGTTTTCCGGTGGAGGAAAAAGGGAGAGCAAGCGGCCGGCCATTCCGGTACGGGTAGTCGATACCCAGGCCGGGCCTGCCAATCCCTTCGGCATGGTGGTAAGCAACGTGCTCAAGTTGGCGGCGGGCAGGCTCAAGGCGAGTGCCGTTTTCGATCTGCTGTCCTATGCGCCCGTGAGGCGGCGCTTCGGTTTTCTGGCCGCAGAGGTGGAGAGTGCCGGGCGGCTCCTGGTCGAGAGCGGCCTGCGCTGGGGCCTGGACGAAAGCGACAGGGTTGCCCATGGCCTTCCCGGGAGCGAACAGAACACCGCCGAGTTTGCCCTGGCCCGGCTGGCCGTGGGGGCCGTCGCCGGAGTGGGGGATGAAATTTTGGACGTCGACGGCCAACAGCTGGCCCCGGTGGCGGGACTGGCCGGCGAGCGGCTGGTCCTGGGAGGCAAGGTGGCTCGCCTCCTGCGCACGCTGTCATATTGGCTGCGGGAGTTTCGCCGGGCAACCACGGTGCCCCGCTGGTGCCGGCGGTTGCTGGCGGTTCTCGATGATCTCTGCCAGCTCGACAGCGAAGACCGCCTGGAGACATTTGCCTTCGACCGCGTATGCAGGCGCGTCGCGGAGTTGGAGACCGGCGCGCACCGGGCAGGTTTTACCGGCGAGGTGAATCTCTCCGCCCTGCAGCTCATGCTGGGGCAAGACATCACCCGCACGGGCATGGGGGGGTTTTCCGGCGAGGTGTTGCTTTGTTCCTTCAGGCCCATGCGGGCGGTTCCCTTCCGGGTGGCCTGCCTGCTGGGCATGGACGATGGCTTCTTCCCCAGGAGCGGTCGGATGCGGCACGGGGAGTGGTTCGCCGCTGGAAGCGGTAACCGGACGACGGCCTGGCGCATCCCCGACGAACGCCTCGAGGACCTGCAGGTTCTTGCCGAGGTCGTTCTTTGCGCCGGCAGCAACCTGGTTGTCACCTACACCGCACGCGATCCCCACAAGAACGAGCGGCGCCATCCGGCGGGGCCGGTAGAACAACTCCTGGAGGTCTTGCTGCAGCCGATTGTCGACCCGGACAGGCGCAGACAGGCCCGGGAGACGCTGGTTCGACAACACCCGCTGCAGCCCTTCTCGCACAAGTACTTCGACGGCAGCAGCGCGGTTTTCAGCTATGATAGGCGCGCCGTCGAAATCGCCAGGCAACTACAAAATGACCGGGTCGAACCTGCCGGACCGCTCGCTGAAGGGGAATCGCTCCCGGTCCCGGTGGAGTTCGGACAAGAACCGTTGCGGGTCACCATTGATGAGCTCATCACCTGCCTGCGCCACCCGGCCAGGCATCTGCTGCGGCGGAGACTCGGCGTCCACCTGGACGACTACCAGCTGGAACTCAAGGATCGCGAACCGGTTGAACCAGCCACTCTCGAGAAATGGCAGCTTTCGCGGCGTATCCTGGAAGGGTTGCTGTCGTCGCGTGAAAAAGAAGACCTGAGAAAGCTTCTCCGGGCCGAAGGCGCGCTGCCGCTGGGACAGGCCGGCGAGGACTGGTTCGACGAGAAGGCCGGGGAGTTGCAGAATATCATGGAAAGGGCGCGGGCAGAATCGCGGGATATGGCCGAACAGTCGCTGGACGTGAAATTGGCGTTTTCAGCGGTCGAGGGCTTCGGGGAGCCGGCAGTAGACGTGGTGCTGGAGGGGACCTTCACCGCCTTCGTTTCACCCCGGGAGGACGGCTACCTGATAACCAGGCTGGTGCACGATAATCCCCGGGCGGAGAGGTACCTCCTCGACGCCTGGGTGAGGATGCTGTCTGTGGCCTGTCAGGAAAAGAAGGTGGTCGAGAGCGTCATCTGGGGCAGGGAGAAGCAGCCTGTTAAACTGCGCCTCGATCGGCCCGGGGCAGAGGCGGAAAAGACGCTGCGCACGCTACTGGAGTTGTACCTGCAAGCGCTGCACCGCCGGCTGCCGCTTCCCGAAAAGGCCGGCCACAAGCTCGCCGCTGGCAGAGATCCTCATGATGTTTACTTCGCGCCTCCATACAGCAGCGGCGATGAAGACGAGTACTGGAAGGTCATGTTCCCGGAGGTGCTGCCCATTGAGCACGATGACTTCGCCAGGCTGGCCGGGATTCTCTGGCGGCCGTTGCTTGACGCCCAGGTGAAGAAGGGATCCCGGGGGAGCGGGAAAGAATGAGCCGGCTGGAAAGAATCGGCGACGTCCTCCATCCCGGTGCCTGGTTGATCCAGGCTGACGCCGGAACCGGTAAGACCTACACCATTACCAACCTGGTGGTCTTCCTGGTGGCGCGGGAAGATGTACCCATAGAGAACATCCTGGCCGTCACCTACACGAAGGCTGCCACCGCCGAGTTGCGCGAACGCATCCGTGAAAGGCTGCGGCAGGCAATGCAAGTGCTGCAACAGGAGCCAACCCGGGAAGGCGGCATACGCGATCCGGCATTCGAAGAACTCCGCGACTGCACCGACGATGAGAGGCGCAGGCGGGTCGCCAGGCTCGAACGGGCCCGCGGCGATCTCGACCGGGCCACCATCTCCACCATCCACTCCTTCTGTCAGCTGGTCCTCGGCACCTGGCCCGAGTACACCGGCCACCTGGCCGTGGAGGACTTCCTGGAAACCCCCGGTGAGCTGGTCGAGGAACTCGTGGATGACTACCTGACCAGCAAGCTGTTCCATAAGCCCGCGGCGGCGGCGGACACGCTGGCCCTGTGCCAGAGCGGTGGCCTCAAGCGCGAGCAACTCATCAAGCTGGGGACCCAGGTGATTGCCAAGCCGGCGGCCGTGATATCTCTCGGGGGAACGGGCGACCATCCCCGCCGGGAATTCGTGCAATGGATTCGCCAGAAGTTCCGGAAACGGCTGCACGATTATCGCCTGCTTACCTATGATGAACTGTTGCAGAGAGTTGCCCAGGCCCTCCGCGGAGACGACGGCCTCAAGCTGGCCAAGGAGCTACGCCGGGCCTGGCCCGCGGTGCTGGTCGACGAATTCCAGGACACCGACATGGTGCAATGGGACATCTTCGAACACGGTTGGCTGGGAGACGGGAACAACGTCTATCTCTACCTCGTCGGAGATCCCAAGCAGTCCATCTACGGCTTCCGCGGTGCCGACGTCTACGTCTCCGCCCGTGCCCAGGAGGTGATTCGTCCGGAGCGGCGCGTGACCCTGGACGTGAACTGGCGTTCCGACCAGCGCTACCTCGAAGCCCTGAACCGTTTGTATCTCGCCGCCGAACCGGGAGGGGAACTTCCCGCAAAGGACCACGAGGTTTTCGGATTCAGGGAAGATTTTGTGTCGTTTCACCCGGCCCGGGTTCCCCCGGGAAAAGTCCCCGAACGCAGGAGCAGGATTCGCGATCCAGCGGGCAGACCTCTGCGGGCCATGAGCATCCGCTGGCTCGGCGACCGGCTTCTGCCGGCGTCTGCTTTTTCCAGCAAGGGAAAGGTCGCAAGGGTGATTCCCCGACTGGTGGCAGCCGACATCGTCAGGCTGCTCGAATCCGGTGCGCAGATCAACCGGGCAGACGACGGCGGCCGGCCAGGCTGGCTTTCCGTGGCTCCTTCCGATATCGCGGTTCTGGTGCGCACCAACGACCAGGCGGCTGCCATTGCTGGTGAGCTCAGGAAGCTTGACGTCGCCGCGGTGACCTCCCTTTCGGGAAGCGTCTTCGCCAGCGAGGCGGCGCGGATGGTATCTCTCTGGCTGGAGGCCCTGGTAGAACCGGCCAGCAGCCGTGCCGCGCGCGCCCTGGCAGTCATGCCGCTATTCGCCTTCAGGGCCTGGGAACTCGATAAGTTGACGAAAGAACCCCCGGGTGGCGGGAAAGATCCAGGCGGGGCCAGGCTCGAACAACTGCAGGCGGATATCGCCAGGTGGTCGGAACAGGCCGAGGCCACGGGCATCATCGCCGCGCTCAACGCCATGCTGGCCAGCAGGTGGCCCCAGCAGGCCCGCTTTTTCTCCCGGCCGGATGCCGAGAGGTTGCTCACCGATCTGCGTCACCTGGGTGAGCTCTTGCACAAGGCCCGGATACGGCAGCGCCTGGGACTGGGGGGACTTCGACAGTGGCTGCAACGACAGAGGCAGAACAGCACCGTGGAGAGCGAGGCAGCCGAGATTCGCCTGGATACCGATGAAGAAGCGGTGCGCGTGCTCACGGTACACAAGGCCAAGGGTCTCGAGTTTCCCATCGTGTTTCTGCCGTATTTCTGGGCCGGCTCCGGGGGCGCCAGGAAGGGAGATGTCTTTTCTTACCACGAGTGCCGGGAGGGCGACTATCCCCTTCACATCTGGGCCGGCATGGATGCTCCAAAGGAAACCGTGAGAAAGCGACGCCGCGAGTCCCTGCAGGAAGATATGCGCCTGCTCTATGTCGCCCTCACTCGCGCCAGGCACCAGTGCGTGCTCTACTACGGAGTGGCGGGGAGCAACGTCGAGACTTCCCCCGCGGGGTTGTTGCTCCTGCGAGACCGGGGCGAGCCGCTGGAAACGACCGGGAACAGGCTCAAGCCCGCCAAGCCGGGCAGAAAAAGGGGCGATGACCAGTGGTGTGAGAACGGCAAGCGGTTGTTTGCCCGCCTGGCGCAGCATCATGATGAGTTCGGCGACGGGCTGATCGAGGTGAGCCTGGTCGAAAAGAAGGACCTGCAGTGTGAACCCTATCGGGGGGAAAAGCCGGAGAAGGGGACCAGGCCGGTGTTGCAGGCTCGCTCGCTGGACAACCTCGATGTCTCGCTCGACTGGCGGGTACACTCGTTCAGCGAGCTGGCGGGAGCGGCGCGTGACGAAGTTGTTCCTCCGGAGGAGCGGGAAAAGGAGCACGACGATCCAGACAGCGAATCATTGGCCGCAGAGGCCGAGGCGCCTGCCGACGAGCCGGTTTTCCTGGAGCGGCTCGGGGCCGGCCGGCGCGTTGGTGACTGGGTGCACGAGGTTCTGGAGTTGGTCGATTTTTCAAGCCTGCGTGGTTCCGGAGCAGCGGGAAAACCACCACCGGGGCTTATGGGGCTGGTGGCGGAAAGCGGGCGGCGCCATGGTATCGATGGGGAGCAGCAACACCGGCTCCTGGCACGGCAACTGCCGCTGATCATGCGAACCGATGTCGGTGAGCCCCTGGCGGGGCTGACACTTGCCGATATCGGCAATGTCGATCGACTTTGCGAGCTGGATTTCTCGCTTCCCCTGGCAGGTGGTACGGCCTGGAGCCGCAGGCAAGGGACGCTCGACAGGAGACGATTCCTCGATCTCGTCCGGAAGGCGTTGCCCGGGCAACTCGGCCAGGAACTGGGCTGGGAGGACAAACCACTCGACGGGGCTCTCGCCGGCCTGCTGGTCGGCAAGATCGACTTGGTTTTCCGGGCCGAGGCCAATGGCCGCCGCCGCTATTTCCTGGCCGACTACAAGTCCAATCGCCTGGGCCGCGGTCGGCCCGACGACTACACGGAAGAGAATCTCTTGCGGGCCATGAATCGGCATCACTACCTGCTGCAACTGGTCATCTATACCCTGGCCCTGCATCGTTTCCTGCAATCGCGTCTCGCCGGCTACAGCTACCAGAGGGACTTCGGCGGTGCCTACTATTTCTTCGTGCGTGGCATGATCGGGCCGGGATGCCCGCCGGGCCAGGGGGTGTTCTTCGTCCGCCCCCGGGGCCGGTTCATCGAGAAGCTCTCGGCGCTTCTGGACGGTGGTGGAAATGCGGCTCTACCTGAAGAATGAAGAGTTCGAAAGAGTGGTTCTGCCGCTTTTTTCCGAGGGTGAACTCGGCGAAAGCGACATCTATACCGTGGATACCCTGGCCCACCGCGCCGGCGAGAAAGACCCGCGGGTCTTGCTGGCACTGGCCTTCGCCCTGCGCGAGCCACGCTACGGTCACGTGGGAATGGAATTTACTCGTCTCGCACAGCGCCTGCTTGCGAGCAGGAAGGACTATCCGCAGGAAACGGCAGACAAGCTCGCTCCGCAGGAATGGAAGACCCTGGTCGCAGGAAGCAGGCTTGTCGATTCCAGCGGCCGGGAGAATCGTCCCTTTGTCCTGCTCGATGCCGAGGCCCGACCCGACAACGGCAGCAGGGCGCACCGGTTGCTCAGCCGCCGTTACTGCGAACTGGAAAAAGACGTGGCGGAGATGATCAACCGGCGTCTCGAGCAAGAACCCCGAAAGACCGCCGCCAGGGACATCTCGCCGGGAGTGCGGCTGGAACCGGCACAGGAGCAGGCGGTGGCGGCCGTGCTGGGGCAACGGCTGGTGGTTCTCACCGGCGGACCGGGATCGGGAAAGACCTTTACCTTGAAGTTCATGCTCCAGGCCTGGTGGCAGGAATGGCAGGCCGGGCGAGCAACCCCCGGCCAGCCCCAGGTGGCACTGGCCGCCCCCACGGGCAAGGCAGCGGCCCGCATCACGGAGTCGTTGCGAGAGGACCTGGATGAGTACGTTCCGCAGCCACCGGTTCGTCGCTGGTTGGAAACGCTGGAGGCCTGTACCCTGCACAGGCTGCTGGGAGCCAGCTTTCACCAGACGGGCCATTTTTTCCACAACCGGGGAAATCCCTTGCCGCAGCAACTGGTCATCATCGACGAGGCCTCGATGGTGGACCTGGAGATGATGTATCGCCTGCTTGCTGCCCTGCGATCGGATGCCACCCTGGTGCTGGTGGGCGACGCCGATCAGCTGGCCTCGGTGGAGGCCGGGTGCGTGCTCGGTGACCTGGTCAGGGGACTTGCCGGTCGCCGCGAGAACCTGTTTCGCTTGACCCGTAGTCACCGTGCCGGGGAGGGCAGTGCCCTGCAGGAGCTGGCCGGAACCATCTCCGCCATCGAGCATGACGAGGGGGCGCTGGAGCGGGCGCTGGAACTGCTTCGTACCGGCCGGCCGGAAATCGAGTTCCTGTCTTTCCGGGGCCGGAATCCTCCGGGAGAACACCTGGAGCGCCTGGCCGAGGGCTATCGCCGGTACGCCGGCTCCTGCGTTCAGGGGGCACCCGCCGGGAAGCTGCTGGAGGAGTTTTCCCGCTATCGCATCCTGACGCCGTTTCGTCGGGGAGCGGCAGGTGTGGCAGGACTCAACCACAGCATGGAACAGCTGTTGCGAGAGCTGACCGGGGCTGGTGCTGGCCACCGGGGGCTGACCGGCTGCTTTTCCCGGGACAGGCTCTGGTACAACGGCCGGCCGGTGTTGATCACCGAGAACCGCTACGACCTGGGCCTCATGAACGGAGATGTCGGCATCGTGGTGCCGAGCGGGCGTGACCTGGTGGTAGCTTTTCCGGATGCCGGCACCGGCGCTTCCGGTTCGAGTGTGCGGCAATATGCCCCGGCGGTGCTGCCTGCCTGTGAGACGGTTCTGGCCATGACGGTGCACAAGTCGCAAGGATCGGAGTTCGAGCAGGTGGCATTGGTGGTACCGGGACACGAGGCACCCATCCTCACCCGAGAGCTTATCTATACGGCGGTTACCCGGGCACGCCAGAGACTGCTGGTCCTGGGTGACGGGGAAACGTTGCGGCAGGCACTGGCCCGGCCCATTCAGCGTGCCTCGGGGCTGGACCGGAGGCTGGCGGGACGATCTGGCTAGAAAACTGGTTCAGAAGGGTAGGTCCATGTCGAACACGGCGCGGTAGTCAATGGTCTTTACCAGCCAGTCGTGGGCCCGGGCCAGCTTTTGCCTGCCCCGGAGTGCCTGCAACCAGCGTCGGGGAATGCCCTGGTACCCGAAGCGGGCTCCCAGGAGGGCTCCGGCCACGGCACCGTTGGTATCACTGTCTCCGCCCTGGTTGACGACCTTCACCAGACCCTGCTCGAACGACTCGGCGTCGCGAAGCACCATCAGCGCCCGCTCCAGGCACAGCAACGTAGCCGATGGGCATGTCCGCGTAGCGGGGCGAGCGGTGCTCGAGAACCCCTTGCACCAGCTCTGCCACTTCCCGGTGCAGACCCACGGCCGCCGCCGCGGCCGCCTCCAGCGCCTGCCCGGGGTCTGGACCCTTGAACACCAGCGTGGCCAGGGCCACGTTAAAAACGGCACAGGCACTGGTACAGCGCTCGTCGGGGTGGGTGAAGGACGAAAGCTGCAGCGATTCTTCTATCAGGCGCGGGTCCTCGGGCCACCTGACCAGCCCGGTCGGGGCTGCTCTCATCAACGAGCCGTTTCCCGCTCCCAGGGGATGGCGACGTTTGATCTCCTTCGCCACCTTGCTGGGGGGAATGCCGCCTGCAAGCAGTTCCAGGGCCAGCCGGGTCTGGTTGCCGATGTCCTTGGGCCCGGCCTGGTACCACTGGAGCATGCAGCTCACCGCCTGGTTGGGCAGGAACCCCTCGGAAGGGTCGGCGTAGGCGCTGGCCGTGCAGATGGCCAGGGCGGTATCGTCGGTCCATTCGCCGGCCTGCCAGGGTCCCCCGGCCTGCATGTCATGCACCTGACCGAACCTGTCGGCGATGGCCTCGGCCGACATGAATTCCAGTGGTGCTCCCAGGGCGTCGCCCACCGCCAGGCCGTACCAGCCGCCGCGGCGCCGCTCTGCCGCCGCGACCCGTTCGTCGTCGGTGGGCCAGGAGTTGTCCTCATCCTGGCTCCGCCAGGCATGCAGGAAGCGGCTGACGAAGGCCTCTTGCCCCTTGGTCTCGATGGCCCGGCGCCCGCGTGCCCGGCGGATGGACACGATGGCTTGCGCCGGTGCGTGGTCTAGCCCCAGGGCCAGGCGCAGACAGGCACCCATGGTGCCGGCCCGGCCCAGGCCGCCGTTGCAGTGCATGACGATGCGCTGGCCGTCGTGGTACAATCGGCAAATTTCCCGCACCAGGCGCAGGGTGCGTTCCATATCGCTGGGAACCCTGCCGTCGTGGAAGGGAAACCGCTTTACCTCCAGGCCGCGGGCGGTGGCCTGCTCGACCAGATGGGGAATGCGCAGGCTG
>Ga0190359_1002018_pt1 | contig 12367 bp, 8 predicted proteins | sample 48721823_MG_FD_161269 | JGI IMG/M metagenome (GOLD analysis project Ga0190359, IMG submission 161269) | Hydrothermal vent microbial mat bacterial communities from Southern Trench, Guaymas Basin, Mexico - 4872-18-2-3_MG | ecosystem: Environmental > Aquatic > Marine > Hydrothermal vents > Microbial...
CCCATTCCCGGATGACCGTTAGAAGAAAAATACAACAGGGTATCACTTCTGACAAACGGAAACATCTCATCCCTGGGAGTATTAATTTCAGGCCCCATATTTTCAGGCTCTCCCCAAGCGGCAGAAGTGCTTTCCCTGGTTACTTTCCAAAGGTCTTTCCCCCCGTAACCACCCAACATGTCACTGACAAAAACGAGGGTCAGTTCATTATCGGTTAAACTTGGATGAGCCACTACAACAGAATCTTTTGCAATAGGCAGTATAGTAGGCTCAGCCCATTTACCGCTTGATTTCTTGGAAACTAAAATCTGGCAACCCAACTCTTCATTTTTATCATAACGGCACCGGGTAAAATAAAGAGTGTTTCCGTCTGGAGAAATCCAGGGAGCTCCGTCGTCATAAAGGGTATTAATTGTTTTCTCCAGCGGGACAGGCTCAGACCATTTTTGTTTGTTATCCAAGCGGGTAGAGAAAATATCAGTAAAACTCTGACCGGTCGCACCGTGCATTTTATTACCGGTCGCACCCTCACGAGAAGAGGTAAAATAAAGTTCGCGATAATCATCAGAAGCATAAGCCGGACTAAAATCATCATCCCGGGTATTAATATCTTTTATTTCTGTGATCTGATAACGGGTTGGATATTTCATCCAGATCTGAATAGAATCAACCATCTGGTACGCACGTAAAGCCACTGAATCTGCAGGTTCATTTTTAAGATACTCCTCATAAGCAGCTTTAGCCTCTTTGAATTTCCCGTTGATTTTAAGCATCTCGGCATAATAATAATACACCTTTGGCTCGGGGTATTTTCTTCGAATGACTCTTGAATAGTATGATGCAGCCCTCCTTGTATCATTGGTTAACCGATAACACTGGGCTATTTTAAAAGTAATCTCCGTTTTTTTGACTTTGTCTTTCTCTTTGGAATAGGCTTTTTTAAACTTCTCTATGGCTTTATAATATTCACCAATGGAGTACACCTTTTCAGCTTTTGCCACCAAATTACGTTTCTGCGCTGCAAGCGGCCCGGTTATCACCAGAAAGAAAAAAACTCCTGCAATGTATTGTAACCATTTCATATCCGATCCCCCTTTCGTCTGAATGCGTGTAAAATTAGGTATAATTTGCCTCACTTTAAAAAGAACGGATTACGACCTTCCTATCGTATAAGCCGGACGAATAGCCTGGAGCTCCTGCATTATCGTGTAAAAATCAATTCACGGTATTTAGGAAGCGGCCACAATTCATCATCCACTATTAATTCAAGTTTATCAATATGCCGTCTGATCTCATCCAGAAAAGGCTTCACATTTTGTGAGTAATATTCTGCCCGTTTCCTGATATCCTCAATCTTGTTTGCTACTTTTCGGGCATTGATCATTTCATCCACCATTTCGAGAATCAATGATTTATGTTTTGAAATCTTTTTAATAGAATTCAACTGGTACCCTGCAGCATCCCCAAACTCACTGGTTGGCAACACCTCCCTTAAACCTTTCACATTATCAATCAAGCAGTTCTGATATTTAATTACCGTTGGGATAATATGATTTACAGCCAAATCACCTAATACCCGGGCTTCAATCTGTATCTTCTTTGTATAGTTTTCAAGCCGGATTTCATATCTTGCATGCAGCTCTTTTTCAGATAAAATATGATATTTAGTCAACAGATCCACCGAGGAGGGTGTTAAATAGGCTTTTAGAGCTTCGGTTGCTTCCGAAATATTCGTCAGCCCTCTTCTGGAAGCTTCCTGCTTCCATTCTTCAGAGTATCCGTTTCCTTCAAAGAGAATTTTTTTAGAATGAATAATATAATCCCTTAGCGTGCGGAAAATCGCTTCATCCTTTCTCATACCATTCTCTATCAACGCATCGACATCCGTTTTAAATTCTGCCAGTTGATTAGCAACTGCAACATTCAAAACAGTCATTGGAGCAGCACAATTCATCGAAGAACCCACAGCCCTGAATTCAAAACGGTTTCCGGTAAAAGCAAACGGACTGGTTCGATTTCGATCCGTATTATCCATCAATATCTCCGGAATTTTACCGATATCCAGTTTCAGCTCAGTTTTTTCATTCGGCGTCATTCTTTTTGTGGGTATTTTCTTTTCCAGATCATGTAAAACTTTGGTCAGATGTTTCCCTACAAAAACCGAAATAATTGCCGGCGGAGCTTCATTTCCGCCCAACCGGTACTCATTGCCCGCCGATATTACACTGGCTCTCAGCAAATCGGCATGATCATGCACTGCCTTGATGGTATTGATCAAAAAAGTAAGAAACTGTAAATTTGTTTTGGGTGTGGTTCCGGGAGCCAAAAGATTGGTCCCTGTATTAGTCAGCATAGACCAGTTGTTATGTTTTCCCGAACCATTGATGCCTTTATAGGGTTTTTCATGCAACAGTGCCCTGAAATGATGCTTTCGGGCAACCCGCTTCATCACATCCATTAATAACTGGTTATGATCTACAGCCTGATTAGCCTCCTCAAAGACCGGAGCACATTCATATTGATTGGGGGCCACTTCATTATGTCGTGTTCTGATGGGTATCCCCAAACGATAACAATCATACTCCAAATCTTTCATAAAAGCCGACACCCTTTCGGGAATGGATCCGAAATAGTGATCGGCCAACTGCTGATCCTTGGCCGAGGCATGACCCATCAGCGTGCGATCGGTTAAAACCAAATCAGGCCGAGCATAATAAAGTGCCTCATCCACTAAAAAATACTCCTGCTCCCATCCAAGCGTAGAGATTACTTTATTAACATTCCGGTCAAAATAGTGACATATCTCTACGGCAGCCTGGTCTAGAGCAAAAAGTGATTTTAATAACGGTGCTTTATAGTCTAACGCATCACCGGTATAAGAGACAAAAACTGTCGGAATACACAGGGTGCGATCTACAATAAAAGCAGTTGAAGACGGATCCCAGGCTGTATAACCCCGGGCTTCAAAAGTATTGCGAATCCCTCCGCTGGGTAGTGAAGAAGCATCAGGTTCCTGCTGTATCAACTCTTTCCCGCTGAAATGTTCGAATACTTTACCATCCTTGGTAGGTTCAAAAAAAGCATCGTGCTTCTCAGCTGTAGATCCGTTCAGGGGATGAAACCAATGAGTATAATGAGTAGCTCCCCGCTCCATGGCCCAGGCCTTCATAGCAGAGGCCACTGCATCCGCATCTTTTCGATCAATATGGCCCCATGTATCAATAGCTTTCTTTACATTCTCAAAAGCCCCGCTAGGCAGGTATCTTTTCATCGTTTCAAGTCCGAATGTGTCCGTACCAAAATAATCAGACACTTTCTCAGAAGGGGGATTTACAACAATCGGTCTTCTCGTAAATAGTTCCTGCATGGCCGCTACGCGAATAGATGACATAATATTAGCTTTTGATTGTTAAATGAATGATTTTATTACAAAAGTATACTATTATCTCATCTACCCCCTTATTTTTCTGTTCAGATGTTGAATTTTTTAAACAATTTTCAAACACCCCCCCCTTATTTTTCAATGTAATAAAAAAAACTCCGTGAGTCACGGAGTTTTTTGATCTGTTCAAACCGGGAGGATTACCGTGTAACTTCTTCAACAAAATGGTGGTAGAACCGAATAATCGTTTCAATCCCTTTAAAGAAATTCCAAACCGGATAGTTCTCATTTGGTGAATGAATCGCATCGGATTCAAGTCCGAATCCCATCAGAATGGATTTAATCCCAAGCACCTCTTCAAAAGTAGCAATAATCGGGATGCTTCCTCCGCTTCGAACCGGCACCGGTTTCTTTCCGAAGGTATCTTCGTATGCTTTTTCTGCAGCCTTATAAGCCGGCATGGTCAAGGGTGACACATATGCCGGTCCGCCATGCAGTGTTTTAACATGCAGCGTCACCTGGGGTGGCGCTACGGATTGCAGGTATTTCTCAACCATTTCTGCAATTTTATGATGATCCTGGTTGGGCACCAGACGACAACTGATTTTGGCATAGGCTTTTGAGGGTAAAACCGTTTTAGCCCCCTCGCCAGTGTATCCTCCCCAGATCCCGCACACATCAAATGAGGGCCTTATTCCCGTTCGCTCCATCGTGGAATATCCCTCCTCACCCCACAACTCTTTTAGTCCGAGTGCTGATTTATATTCTTCCGGATCAAAAGAAGCCCGGGCCAGAGCAGCACGTTCATCCGCATCCACCTCAATCACATCATCATAAAAACCAGGTATGGTAATATGGTTTCGTTCATCGTGAAATGAAGCCAGAATCTTCGTCAGTATGTTGACCGGATTAGCCACTGCCCCTCCAAAAAGGCCTGAGTGCAGATCGCGGTTCGGACCGGTAACTTCTACCTCGAGATAGGTCAAGCCTCTGAGCCCTGTGGTAATACTGGGAATATCCTGGGCGATCATTGAGGTGTCTGAAACCAGTATTACATCCGCTTTAAGCATCTCACGGTGCATTTCACAAAATTTACCCAGGTTAGGGGAGCCTATTTCCTCTTCTCCTTCGATCATAAATTTTACATTGCACGGCAGCTGTCCGGTTGAAACCAGGTATTCAAAAGCTTTTGCATGCATCATAGATTGCCCCTTGTCGTCGTCGGCTCCTCTTGCATATATCAACCCGTTTATTATTACCGGCTCAAAAGGATCTGTTCGCCAAAGATCAATCGGATCAACGGGCATCACATCCATGTGTCCGTAAACCAATATGGTAGGCAGTTTATCATCGATGATCTTTTCACCGAAAGTTACCGGGTTACCTTCGGTTTCAAATACTTCAGCCCGGTCAGCACCTCCGTCCAGCAGAATTTGTTTCCAGTAATTTGCAGCCCTTTTCATATCCGGCTTGTGCTGTTCAAGACTACTGATAGAAGGGATACGGATCAAACCAAACAATTCATTTAAAAAACGGTCGCGATTCTGATCCAGATATTCTTTAACATTCATTTGAGTATGATTTTATATTTGCTTTTCAAAATTACGTACATATGCGGTGGAAAAAAACAGGTGAATTTCAGCACCTGCCACCTTGTAATAGCGATTCAGGCTGCTGTAACATGTCAGACCAATCCCTACATCATAAAGAATCTGGTAAGTCAGTTGGGCTTCAATAAACAAACCCGGTTCGAGAAACCCGTAAGCCCACTCTTTTTCCTTTTCCGGGTTCCAGGTCTTATAAGAGCCGTATGAGAGTGCCGGACCGGCAAAAATCGCTGCATTAAGTTTTGTGTTTTCCCACCGTTTCCCTGCACCGATAAACACGTCATTTAATTTTTGGTAGGATCGCCACCAGATCTTATTGTCAGATGACGAATGATAACCGCCGAAAAGGCCTAACCCTTTAATAAAATGGTGATAAGAGAGGATCATGTTTTGCTCAATGGTGTTTTTGCCCAGATTCCAGCCCGCACCATATCCGAGGGTTACATAAGAGGCATTTTCTTTATAGATTCTTCCCTGATAAATAAATCTGCCTTCCTTGAGTACCACTACAGACGAATCGGTTACTTCCTGGGCTGTAATGTGACTTGACAGAAAAGACAAGGGCAGCAGAAGTATCCATAGTTTTTTCATAACTGCTCTTTTAGGATTGAGGAAGTGAAGATAGTGATAATTCTACCGTAGCTCAAAGAATCACCTGGTGATCTCAAGATGTTGTGCTGCATAATCAAGTTGTTCATACCATTCAGATCCATATTTTCTAATAAGTGCTTCCCTGACAAACCGGTACACGGGCATTCCCATTTCCATTCCTTTCTGTCGTGCCGGCTGGCAGAGATGCCATTCATCATAGTTAACCGCATCATATTGCTGGTAAGACCGGATTCGTACCGGATAAAGATGACAACTTACCGGTTTACGCAGAGCAGTTGCTTTAGCCTCAAAAGCTTTCTCAATGGCACAGGAGGCAATCCCATGGTCAAAAACCGCGAAAGCACACTCCCTGCCCCCGATCAAAGGTGTCACCCGGTCGTGATCGTTATCAACCACAAAGACACCCTGATCTTTAACTGCCTGAACACCTGCCTCAGTCATAAAAGGTTGTATCTTATCAAAATCCTCTTTCAACATACTGATTTCTTCGTCAGACAGAGGGGCACCACTATCCCCTTCCACACAACAGGCCCCTTTACAGGCTGCCAGGTCACAGCAAAAAAAACTGTTGATTAATTGCAGGCTAACCAATGTTTTTCCGATCTCAAGCATCTATGATTCAATCTATTAATGCCTTACCTGTCATAGCTGACGGTTGTTGCATGCCCATTATTTTAAGAATGGTAGGAGCTACATCTGCCAGTATTCCGTCTCTTATTTCCCCTTTATAATCACTCACCAGGATACAGGGAACCGGATTTAACGAATGAGCGGTATTGGGTGATCCGTCAGGATTTATTGCATAATCTGCATTCCCGTGATCTGCAATGATAAGTACAGCATAGCCGTTAGCCCGGGCTGCTTCAACCACCTCTCCCACACAATAATCCACTGCTTCTACCGCTTTAATTATGGCCGGCCAGATACCGGTATGACCTACCATATCTCCATTAGCAAAATTCAGGCAGATAAAGTCGGCCTCTCCCTGATTCAACTCTTTTACAATTGCATCTTTCACTTTATATGCACTCATTTCAGGTTGCAAATCATAAGTAGCTACTTTGGGAGATGGGATCAGGATCCGTTTCTCATGATGGAAAGGTTCTTCACGCCCCCCGGAGAAGAAAAAGGTCACATGAGCATATTTTTCGGTTTCAGCAATCCGGATTTGTTTTTTCCCCGACCGGGCCACTAGTTCTCCCAGTGTATCTTCAAGATGTTTTTTATCAAAAATAACCTTGATCCCTTTAAAATTATCGTCATACCGGGCCATAGTATAATACTGAAGGGGAATTGTCTTCATTCCCCATTCGGGCATATCCTGCTGCGTCAACACCTGGGTTAGCTGCCTGAGCCGGTCAGTTCTGAAATTGAAACAGATAACCACATCATTTTCCCGGATTGTGGTTAAAGGTTCATCCTGATCATCGACCAGTACAACCGGACGGATAAATTCATCCGTAATTCCCCCGGCATAGCTCTCCTCAATTGCTTTAACAGGATCCGTTGCATGTTGACCTTTCCCATGCACATAAAGGTCATATCCATCTCTGATCCGTTCCCACCGTTTGTCACGGTCCATTGAGTAATAACGTCCTATTACACTCGCCACCTTTCCGTTTGAATGCTGCAAATGAGCCTGTAACTGCTCTATAAAGCCGGCCCCACTCCTGGGATCGGTATCCCGCCCGTCGGTAATAGCATGGATAAATACACGCTCCAACCCGTACGATGCGGTCATATCACAAAGTTGATACAGGTGTGTATTCAGTGAATGCACACCACCATCACTCACCAGGCCGATAAAATGTACTTGACGGTCATGTTCTTTAGCCCCTGTAAATGCCTCAACAAGCATTGGGTTTTTCTCAATCGAATGATCTTGAATAGCACGGTTTATCCGCACCAGATCCTGGTAAACAATTCTTCCGGCACCGATATTCAGATGACCGACTTCTGAATTCCCCATCTGTCCGTCAGGCAATCCCACAAACCCACCGCTGGTTCTCAATCTCGAATTGGGATAAATGCTTTTGTACCGGTCAATATTCGGCGTTTGAGCCTGTTGAATCGCATCCACATCAGGGTTGTCACCACATCCCCAACCATCTAAAATAATCAGTATTGTTTTTTGTTGCATTTAAGTTTTTATATTTAGGATAAATTCATTTTCTGTTTTCAGGAAACTGTCATAATCAGCTTCAATGTGACTGAATCTTTTGTGTCACACCTAACCTGTAAAGTTCATTCTCAAGTAATTTACGATCGTAGAAAAAATGATTTTTAAACTTCTTATACCACTCTTTTGCCTCCTCCCAACGGTTCATATCAGCCAGGAGATATAAAATGTTAAAGTAGGCCAATCCGTATTCAAAATAAAGATCCATGTTAGCCACATCAATAAAAGCCTTTAGTGCTCCTTCACGATCACCCCGCTGAAAATCCAGGAATCCTTTGGTAATGGCCCGGTTCAGGTCAGGATCCAATATAATGCCCTGAATATAAAATTCTTTCTGAGGTGTATCTTCGATCAAATCGAAATATTTAACGGGAGGTTTCAGCGCCGGGAAAACCAGTGTAAATTCAAAAATTTCATTCCGGGTAGTAAAAACATGTTTATAAGGATAAAACGGAACATTCTCCGAGGAGAGCAGTTTACCCCCGAATTGATCTCCTACTTTTCTTATTTTCAATCTTTTAGTTCGGATAAAAAATGGGGCAAGTTGTTTTTCGTTCCTTATCCGGATCACCAGGGTAGTAGTTGAATCTGTAATCACCACTTTATACACTGAAAGTGTCGGGATCGGTTTAATAGCCACATTCGGATTATAATACACCTGTGATTTCAGTGTTCCGGCCGTCACCAGCAACATGAATAAAATAACAATTCGTCTCTGCATCATGATATTTAACGTTTCATAGTATAACAAATTACAGGCCATATTGATCAAACAGGTAAACCAGTGAAGCAATTGCGGCAGATCCCAGCTGCATTTCCCGCCGGTTAACCGTTTCAAACCTGTCAGCAGCAGAATGATGAAGTGTGAAATAGCGTTGATCATCCGGGATCAGTCCCATTAGAAGCAGATCAGGATAATATTTTTTCAGTGGTCCCACATCCGTTCCTCCTCCACCATGCACCAGACTGATCTGGTAAGGTTTGAACAGAGGTGCCCATTTTTTTAAATTATTCATCTGTTTTTTATTCCCGGATACAGCCAGCGCCATCGGCCTGAAAACACCCCGGTCTGACTCCAGTGCGGCAAGATGAACCTCACTTTTATGGTCAGCTGTTTTCGCATACATCTGACCGCCACGTTGAGCTACTTCTTCATCCATGAACATAACCGCCCGGATGGTATGCCGGGGAGTAATTCCCAGTTTTTTAAACAAGCGAAGCACCTCTATCGCCTGCATACATCCTCCGCCGTCATCCTGAGCACCCTGACCGGTATCCCAGGCGTCCAGATGTCCGCCAATTGTGATAAACTGATTCTTATGATCAGCCCCCCGGATTTCACCTATGACATTATAGGAGCACATTTCCGGCCCCTCTTTGCAGGTAGTGCGAAAATAAAACCGGAGCCCGGGTTCACTTTTCAACATCCGGCTTAACATATTGGATGCCCGGGTTGAAACAGCTACGGCAGGTATTTTAGGCACTCCTTCCTGATACCGTGTAATTCCGGTATGCGGGATATCATCAATCTCGATACTCAGTGAGCGGATTAAACAACCTGCAGCTCCGAGTTTAGCGGCGAGTACCGGCCCATTGGTCCGTTGCCAAACCGCTCCTCCGTATGCACTAAACGTTGAAATCGCAGCCGGATCCATCGGTTGATTGAAAAAAACCAGTTTCCCTGCCACGGAATCACGATTGAGTCGTTGCAGTTCCTTTTTGGAACGTACTTCAACCACATGAGCCGTGATCCCGTTATTCCCCGTTCCGATCGACCATCCCAAAGCAGTTACCGGTACTTCAATAGCTCCTGAATTCAGCGAAATGATCCGGCCGGTTTCAGGTTCACCACGATCCCAACTCCTGACCTGTACCGGTTGTAACCAAACCGAATCAAGATCCATTTGTTTCATCAACTGATAGGTGTATTCAACTGCAGCAGCAGCCTCAGGAGTACTGCAAATTCTTCCCGCCGTATGTTCAGTTAACCATTGCAAGTGGTGATAAGCGGTATAATCCGTCAAAGCTTCCCTGAAAATTCGCTGAATTACCTCCTGTTGTGCGGTCATCCTCCATGGAATAATCAACAGAAGGATGACATAAAACCATTTTATAAATTTGTATTTTTTCATTTCATCGGTAAAATTGCCAAAAACTGATTACTTTCATGCGAATAAATTGATAAAGATGAATACAAAAAGCACTTTTCAAGACCAGCTCATCCTGGCTATCCACCCCAGAGTGCCATTTACCAATATCGGATTGTTTCGTAACCGGCAAATGATTTTTTTAAAAAAGGTGATGCATCCTGAAGCTGAACATCTTGATTTTAAGGAGTATCCGGATGAAACCCTGTACCGTTCAAAACAAATTTTAGAAGAACTAAAAAGAAATGATTTGCCTGTTCAAAATATCCGGATTATTATTTCAAGAGGTGGTTTGGTCAAACCTGTTTCAGCAGGAGTGTACCGGATCACTCCTGCCATGGTGGGGGATCTGAAAAAAGGGGTATCCGGAAATGATATATTGAACCTCGGGGGATTAATTGCTAATGAACTGACCCGTCAAATTCCGAATTCCTCCGCCTATGTTGCAGATCCTGTAGTGGTTGATGAATTTGACGAAATCGCCAGAGTCTCCGGGCACCCTCTTTTTAAACGTAAATCCATTATCCATGCTTTAGAGCAAAAATCGGTGGCCAGAAAATATGCCAAAACAATACAGAAAAAATATTCCGATCTGAATCTTATTGTAGCTCAGATGGGTAATGGGATTACCGTGGGTGCACACCGTAAGGGAAAGGTTATCGATTCGAATCAAGGTCTTGACGGTGACGGGCCGTTTTCTCCGTCACGTTCCGGATCGATACCGTTCGGGGATCTGATCCGGCTCTGCTATTCAGGCAAGTACAGCGAGAACGAATTATACAGGATGCTTACCATGGATGGAGGATTGTTTGCTTATCTTGGAGTACATGACGGCTATTCGGCCGATCATATGGCTCGAAACGGAGATGAGAAAGCGGTTTTTTATTTAAAGGCCATGGCTTATCAGGTAGCCAAAACAGCAGGTTCAATGTACGCTGTACTGGGAGGAGAAGTGGATGCAATCCTGCTGACTGGCGGACTCACACACAGTAAAATTTTTATGGATGAACTACTTTGGAGAATTCGAAAAATAGCACCTATTCACACCTATGCAAGTGAAGATGATGTGGAAACCCTCGCATTGAACGGATATTATGTGCTGATCGGAGAAATTGAGCCCAAAGATTACTGATCCTACATATTTCTTCGGTATTGTCCTCCAACTTCAAACAGAGCTTCGGTGATTTGCCCCATCGAACAGTATTTTCCAGCCTGCATCAATACCTCAAAAACATTCGTTTGGGTTAAAGCTGCCTGTTTGATCTTTTTAAGCCAGACCGGTGCTGCTTTCCGGTTTCTTTTATGAAATGCCTCCAGCGAAGCCAACTGGTGTTCTTTTTCTTCTTCTGTCGCCCGGATCACTTCACCCGGCCTGACCAGCGGAGAACCCCCGGATGAAATAAAGGTATTGACCCCCATAATTGGCAACTCTCCACTGTTCTTTAATTGCTCATAATAGAGTGACTCTTCCTGAATTTTATTACGTTGATAATTGTGCTCCATGGCTCCCAGTACTCCTCCGCGTTCAGTAATTCGTTCAAATTCAAGCAATACTGCTTCTTCAACTAATTTGGTTAACTCTTCAATAATAAAAGAACCCTGTAATGGATTCTGGTTTTGTGCTAATCCAAGCTCATGATTGATGATCATTTGAATGGCCATGGCCCTTCGTACCGATTCCTCTGTTGGAGTTGTAATGGCCTCGTCATAGGCATTGGTATGTAAGGAATTACAATTATCATAGATCGCATAAAGTGCCTGTAGCGTAGTACGTATGTCATTAAATCCGATCTCCTGTGCATGCAGTGAACGTCCTGAAGTCTGAATGTGATATTTCAATTTCTGTGATCGATCGTTACCTCCATATTTATATTTTATCGCTTTCGCCCAGATGAGGCGGGCTACCCTGCCTATTACAGAAAACTCAGGATCCAGTCCGTTTGAAAAGAAAAACGATAGATTAGGAGCAAAATCATCGATCTTCATCCCTCTCGAGAGATAGTATTCAACATAGGTAAAACCGTTGGCCAGGGTAAAAGCCAGTTGTGAAATCGGGTTGGCACCTGCTTCGGCAATGTGGTATCCCGAAATTGATACAGAGTAAAAATTTCTTACCCCGTGTTCTATAAAATACTGCTGGACATCCCCCATCAGTTTTAACGAAAAGTCTGTGGAAAACAGACACGTATTCTGAGCCTGGTCTTCTTTAAGGATGTCTGCCTGAAGAGTACCTCTGACCTGTCTGAGGGTCTCCGCCTTGATTTTATAATAAATATCCGCATCCAGCACCTCTTCGCCCGACACGCCCAGAAGCATCAATCCAAACCCGTCATGTCCATCCGGAAGATTCGCACGGTATTCAGGCTTGGGGACATCAGCCTGTTTAAAAATAGCATCGATTTTGGCTCTGGTTTTATCAACCAATCCTTCTGACCGGATA
>Ga0190359_1002020_pt1 | contig 12354 bp, 9 predicted proteins | sample 48721823_MG_FD_161269 | JGI IMG/M metagenome (GOLD analysis project Ga0190359, IMG submission 161269) | Hydrothermal vent microbial mat bacterial communities from Southern Trench, Guaymas Basin, Mexico - 4872-18-2-3_MG | ecosystem: Environmental > Aquatic > Marine > Hydrothermal vents > Microbial...
GTACGAAATTCGCGGTAGCCGAAGTAGCCGGGGAACATGACCTGGCGGAGTTCTTCCACGCATTCCAGAACTTTATGCCGCGAAGGCAGAAACACGTTGGCGAAGCGCCGGTTATGTTCATGCTCGTGCCAGGCCGGCGGCTTGCACAGATCCTCAATAACCCGGTTAACTTTCACGTTACGCTTCTTGCCGCTGGTGCGGTTGTCCATGATAACTCCAAGATTTTTAGCCAGTATCTTATATCATTGCGGGCGCGCCACACGTAAAATGCCCCGTTCAGCACGAATCGCCGCCTATTGCAGATTGCGCGGCTGCATTTCTGCGGGACAGCGCAGCCACAGGCCCTATCTCGCCAGCACCGCAGAAAGCACCCCCGGACGCGATGGCACACCTGATGGAATCATCTTCCCCCGCCATGTTTCCAGGCAGGCTGTTTGCTGGATGCACATCAGCCCGCCAACCGGAAAAGGTTGCCTGAATCAGCGTTTGAAGGTATAGTAAAGTTGTTAAACGTTTTGGAGGTAGGCGATTATATGAAGTTACACCTGAAACTGCCACAGATGCCGAAGCTCAGGATCGGCAAGCTGCTGGCCAGGATTCCGATCATACAGGGAGGTATGGGAGTCGGAATTTCGCTGTCCGGGCTTGCTTCGGCTGTGGCAAGGGAGGGTGGCATAGGAGTGATAGCGACCGCCGGGATAGGTATGCTGGAGCAGGACTTCCAGAGCAATTTCAAGGCAGCCAACGAGCGGGCTCTGCGCCGCGAGATCAGGCAGGCGCGAAAGAAAACCGATGGCATCATCGGCGTGAACATTATGCTGGCCCTGTCGGATTACGCTGAACTCTGCCGGGCTGCAATCGAGGAGGGTGTCGACGTGGTCATCCTCAGCGCGGGGCTTCCGCTGAAAGTCCCCGACCATATGCCACCGGACTGGCCGCGTGGCTGTGGCAGTATGATTGTGCCCAAGGTTTCCTCCGGCCGGGCTGCCCGTCTGATCTTCCAGTACTGGTCAAGGCATTACGACCGCGTGCCTGACGCCGTTGTTCTTGAAGGGCCGATGGCTGGCGGTCATCTGGGGTACCGCAAGGAAGACCTGGACAATGCGGACTTCGCTCTGGAAAAGCTGGTTCCCGATGTCATAGCTGCGGTGCGCCCCTTCGAGCAGCGTTATGGAGTGCACATCCCGGTGGTAGTCGGTGGCGGCATCTTCACCGGCGGGGATATTTACCGATTCCTTGAGATGGGCGTTCAGGGTGTGATGATGGCAACGAGATTCGTGGGCACGTACGAGTGTGACGCCCACGAGAACTTCAAGGAAGCGTACGTGAACTGCCGGAAAGAGGACGTTGTTGCTATCGACAGCCCTGTCGGGCTGCCGGGCCGGGCCATTCTCAATAAATACTTGAAGGATGTGGCCGACGGGATTCGCAAGCCATACAGGTGTTTCTGGAAGTGCCTTCGTACCTGCGATGTCCGGAACGCGCCCTACTGCATTGCGGAAGCCCTGACCAATGCCAAGGAAGGCTTGCTGGAGAAAGGCTTCGCATTCGCGGGCGCCAACGCATACCGCGTGAATAAGATTGTTTCGGTTAAGAATCTGATCGAGTCGCTGGTCAGCGAATACCAGCGCGCGGCGGCCACAGCCGCAGTTAAGCTGCAACCGGTACACGCCTGATCTGGCTTATGCACAGCGTCTCCGGATGCTCGTTCAGCAGGCAAGGAGACTCGCTTGCGAGCGGGTTTTTATCTCGCGCCTGTTCGCTTGTTGCATTATGCCCCGGCTGGTGGTATTATTATATTGCGCTGTTATGAGCGCGAGTGCACTTAAAGGATGATTTCTTCCCGACCCTTCGATGGCTGCCTGGTGAGTGTTCCAGCGTTTGTGGTTATTCCCAGTTTAGCATCCGTGGGCAAGGTCCGAAGCGCCTTTGTGTGCCCCAACTAAACACAAGGAGTTTGTATAGTGAACATTTACGTAGGTAACCTGTCTTTTGACTGTTTGGATGAAGACCTCAGGACCGCCTTTAGCGCCCATGGCCAGGTGGATTCTGCAAGAGTCATCTCGGACAAGTACACCGGCAAGTCACGCGGCTTTGGCTTCGTGGAGATGGCCAACGACAGCGAGGCGCAGGCTGCGATTGCAGCTTTGAACGGCACCGAGCTGAAGGGACGCGAGATCAAAGTCAACGAGGCGCGGCCGAAGACCCAGAGCCGTCCCCGTGGCGGCGGCGACCGCGAGCGCGGCTGGTAGTAAAACACCGCAACCAAACACTGGGGGCCTGCGTCGCATGTGCGGCGCGGGTCCCCTTCGCATTCTGTTACCATGCTTCCGCGCGTGAGGATGTACCGTTCGCGCGGAAGGTAATTGCGGGGAATATCCGGGGTTAAATATCCACGTCGCTCATTTCGCAGCGTCTATTATGTCCTCGGCGGCTTCTCTTTCTTCTTCCGCTTTCTGGCAAGCCGGGCATAGGCCGAGGAGCTCCAGCCGGTGCCCGACAACCTTATAGTCGCAAAGGTCGCGGAACGCTTGTTCCAGGTAAGAAAACGGCTGCACTGGTAGGTTAGTCACGCGGCCGCAGCGTATGCATCTAGCGTGATAATGGTCCTTCGTGTTGGCGTCGAAGTGTTTCTTCGAACAGCCGACCTCAAGCACTTGGATCCTGCCATGGTCGCACAGCGTCTCGAGGTCGCGGTAGATGGTACTCATGCTGATGCGTGGCACGCGTTTCCTTACCGCTTCGTAGACCTCGTCGGCGGTGGGATGTCCGTCGAAGCTCCTTATCTCCTCAAGGATGACCCGGCGTTGCCGGGTCATCCTGAGTTCCTGGTTTTGCATACTCCGATTCACTAATTAGAGATTATCTGACTGACCGGTCTCCGTCAACTCCTGGCCGCGCCTACCGGAACTTCTGCCGGTGAGCGCTTTTCAATGGCGTTCTCCGGGCAGATGTCGATGCAGGCGCCGCACTTCACGCAAGCCTCCAGGTCGATTTCGTGGAGCAGGCCATCCTTGCGTTTCTTCCCTGGTACAGTGTGGATAGCGTCGGACGGGCAGACCTTAGCGCAGGATCCGCAACCGGTACAGGAATCCGGCAGGACATGGTAGGAAATCAGCGCCTTGCAGACGCCTCCCGGGCACTTGTGCTCGACGATGTGTGCGATGTACTCGTCGCGGAAGTGCCTGATGCTCGAGAGCACCGGATTCGGTGCTGACTTCCCGAGTCCGCAAAGCGCGGTTGCTGCAACCGTCTCGCCGAGCGCCTCCAGGTCGTTTATGTCCTTGAGCTTGCCATCTCCGTCGCAGATCCGGTGAAGCATATTGGACATCTGCCTGAGCCCTTCACGGCAGGGCAAACACTTGCCGCAGCTCTCATCGATCAGGAAGTCGATGAAGTACTTGGCTACGTCAACAACGCACGTGTTCTCGTCCATAACTATCATACCTCCCGAGCCCATCATTGAGCCGGCCTTATCCAGCTCATCGAAGTCCACAGGGAGGTCAAGTTGAGCTTCTGAAAGCATCCCGCCGGACGGTCCGCCGGTCTGCACCGCTTTGAAATCTTTTCCTTCTTTAATGCCGCCGCCGATGTCGAATACGATCTCCCTTAATGAGATTCCCATAGGAACCTCGATGAGGCCGGTGTTTTCCACCTTGCCGACGAGCGAGAATACCTTCGTGCCAGGGCTGCCCTTGGTGCCGATACCACGGAACCACTGCGCGCCCTTATTGATGATGTGCGGTACGTTCGCCCAGGTCTCCACGTTGTTGAGGTTCGTGGGCTCGTCATGATACCCCTGTTCCGTAGCGTGGACAAACTTGTCGCGCGGCTCGCCGACCTGTCCCTGGAGGGAACGTACGAGAGCGGACGATTCGCCGCATACGAACGCGCCAGCGCCGAAGCACACCTGGATGTCGAAGTCGAAGCCGGTCCCGAGGATATTCTCGCCCAGCAGGCCGTAGTCTCTCGCCTGGTCCAGGGCGTTCTGGAACGTATGCACCGCGTACGGATACTCGTGGCGGATGTAGATGTGGCCGTCGGTGCCGCCGATGGCGTACGCTCCGATAATCATGCCCTCAATGACCGAGTGCGGATTGCCCTCCAGGACCGCTTGGTCCATGAACGCGCCCGGGTCGCCCTCGTCGGCGTTGCAGATGATATGTCTGCGCTCGCCGGGTGCTTCGCTACAGGTCTTCCATTTCCATCCTGCCGAGAATCCGGCTCCGCCGCGCCCGCGCAGGTTTGAATCAATCATCTCCTCGATGATATGCCCACGCTCCATCCCTGTCATTGCCTTGGCTAGGGCGGAGTATCCGTCATGGGCGAAGTAATCCTCGATCCTTAACGGGTCGATGTACCCGTTGAGCTCCAGCACTACCCGGTGCTGCTTTGCGTAGAAGTCGATTTCGTGCTCCTTACCGAGCTTCTCTCCAGTTGTCGGATTAGCGTAGAGCAACCGGTCAATGACCTCGCCACGCTCGACCGTCTTCTGCATGACCTCGTTTACGTCACCGGGCTTGAGCATCTGGTAGAAGATGTTCGACGGTCGGACAACGCTTAGCGGACCCTTCTCGCAGAAGCCCTGGCATCCGCTTCTGATGAACCTGATGTCACTGCTTCCCTCAACGATTTTTTCAAATGCGTTGGCGACTTCTACGGCGCCGGTCGCCCGGCACGACATCCCATGGCAGATGGAAATGACCATGGGGTAGGCCTCAAGCTCCTTGCGGAACTTCTCCTGAATATTTTTAAGCATTTCAGCTGATTCGATCCTAGGCATTTTCCGCCTCCTTCTCGGCCAGTCGCTTCAGCCTCTTTATAACAGCGCTGGCGCGATTCTGCGTCATGTTGCCCCGGTACTGGCCGTCAACAACCAGAACCGGGCCGATTGCACAAGCTCCCACACAGTTCACGCGTTCCAGTGTGAACAGGCCGTCGTCGGACGTGCTGCCCAGAGGGATATCGTAGTCTCTCTGCAGGGCGTCCGCTATCATGGGTGCTCCCCGAACATGGCACGCCGTTCCCATACACAACTTGAGAATATGCTTGCCTCGCGGAACCAGGCTGAACACCTTGTAGAACGTCGCGATGTGGTAGATCTGGCCCTTGGGGACCTCGAAACGGCGGGAGAGGTAATCCAGGGCGTCCGGCGGCAGCCAGTTGTACTTATCCTGAACCGCCAGCATAGCCATGATTAGCTTCTCCCCGTCATTCCCCCAGTCTTTGACCAACTCCTCGACCTCCTTCTCGGTTTTTGAAGTTGGCTCGATTACACTAAGTTCCTTTATTGCCTCCATAGTCACCTCCGATGCCCTTTCGCTATTGTCTTCATCATTAGCGAATAGGAACTATTCTCATTATAATGTCCAATGTGGGGTCTGTCAACCCCCTATAATTAAATTTAACCTTCACTAATAGGAGCTATTCCCATATGGTAGTTATTAGAAGGGAAATCTGTGCTCTCAGGTCTAAATCCGCAAATGCAGGCTCAGAATACTGAATTGAGCAAAGCACTGCTGTAGTGTCTGAATCTAGATACCAGTTGCCACTCACTCTCAGTTTTGATGCCCAAAGGAGCCTTTGCGGGCTGATGATCATTGCGCTGACCTTCTGAGTTGAGTCGAAGGCGCCGTCACTTGAGTATCACGCCCGCACTCCGCACAGCACGGTTCTGTGCTAGTATCTTCGGAACGCTCTTTGGGGGTTGCATATGTCCTACTTGCTTACCGCAGCTATAGTCGTCGTTATAGCTCTGGTTTTATTGTGGCTGATAGTAGCTTACAACCGCTTCATCCGGGGCACGAACCTGGTGCGCGAAGCGTGGAGCGGCATAGACGTGCAGCTCAAGCGCCGCCATGATCTCATCCCCAATATCGTAGAAGCCGTCAAGGGCTACAGCAGCCACGAGCGCGAGGTGTTTGAAGAAGTCGCGGCGTTGCGGGCAGTAGGCTCCGACAGCGACGATGTGCACAAGCGCAGTGAAACGGAAAACGCTCTCACGCAATCGATCAAGACTCTCTTCGCGGTCGCCGAGGACTATCCCGAGCTCAGGGCTAACGAGAACTTCCTTTCGCTGCACGAAGCGCTGGTCGAGGTCGAGGACGACATACAGTACGCCCGGCGCTACTACAACGGAACGGTGCGCGACTTCAATATCCGGGTGGAGGCTTTCCCCAGCAACATCGTCGCCGCGTCGTTTGGCTTCAGGCGCAAGGAGTACTTCGAGATTGAGCTTGCGAGCGAACGGCTGGTGCCCGAAATGGACCTGTCGGACACGCGCAAAGAAACCTCGGGAGGGAACGATGCGTAGATACTTCGCCGCCACTTGCCTGCTGCTTGCCGCGCTGCTGGCTGTCACCATCCTCGTTCCTTCGACTGCGCGCGCGAACGAGGTCATACTGGACTTCCGCAGCGACATCACCGTCCACGAGGACTCAACAATGACGGTGCGCGAGACCATCACCGTCCGCGCCGAGAACCGCCAGATTAAGCGCGGCATCTACCGCGAATTCCCCACGCGCTACAACGACTCCCTCGGCAACAGGTACGTTGTGGACTTCCGCGTGCTGGAGGTGCTGCGGGACGGCGAGCCCGAGCCCTACCATCTCAGGCGGCGCAGTAACGGCGTCGCGGTTTACATCGGGCAGGAGGACGTGATAATCCCCCCCGGCGTCTACGCCTACACCATCGCCTACAAGACCAGCCGGCAGCTTGGCTACTTCGACGACCATGACGAGCTCTACTGGAACGTCACCGGCAACGGCTGGATTTTCCCCATTGAAAGCGTCCACGCCACGGTAACCCTCCCGCCAGGCGTCCCGCCTGATGGCTTGGAGGCATACGGCTACACCGGCGCGCAGGGCGCAACGGGTGATGACTACACTAGCTCGGTGGATTCTGCCGGGCTCTGCTACTTCGCTACAACGCGCACGCTGCGCTCGTACGAAGGGCTGACCATCGTCGTCGAGTTTCCCAAGGGCTTCGTCACCGTGCCGTCGGGATTTACGCGGCTGATGTGGCTTCTGTGCGACAACGCCGCGCTGCTAATCGCTCTGCTCGGCCTTATCCTGCTGATTGCGTATTACTGGAAGGCGTGGGCCATTGTGGGCAGGGACCTGCCGCGCGGGACGATAATCCCGCTCTTTGAGCCGCCCACGGGCTTCTCGCCCGCCGCGGTGCGCTTCCTCAGGCGTATGGGATTCGACCACAAGGTGCTCGCCGCCGCGATGATCAATATGGCGGTAAAGGGCTACGTGAAGATTGACGAGGGCAAAAAGCGCAAATACACCATCACCCGCCTGCGCAACGATGTGGATGATCTGTCGGGCGAAGAAATCCAGCTTCTCGACAAGCTCCTTCCCGCCGCCGGCGCAAGCATCGTCTTAGAGAAAGACAACGCGTCTACGCTTCAACGCGGTGTCCTAGCGGTCACGAAGTTCCTCGACAAGAAGCTGCGCAAGCACTATTACGTGCTGAACGCCGGAGTGTTCTCAATAGGCCTCGTGTTCGCCATCGTTGTGAACGCAGTCGCCTTCTTCATAATGATTAGCGCGGGAAGCGTGTCGCTTTTCGTAATCCCGTTCGGGTTCGCCTATGTAGTGGTGCTCGCGCTGTTTGGCCACCTGCTGAAAGCCTGGACGCCCGCTGGCCGCGAAGTGCTGGACAAAATAGAGGGCTTCCGCATGTACCTCTCGGTCGCCGAGCAGGAGCGCCTGGAGATGCTCAACCCGCCGGAGCGGACGCCCGAGCTTTTCGAGATGTTCCTGCCCTACGCGCTGGCGCTGGATGTGGAGCAGAAATGGTCCGAGCAGTTCGCCGACGTGTTCGCGCGGATGAGCGCGGAAGGCAGGGAGTACCGCCCGGTGTGGTATTCCGGCGGCTCGTGGCGCGGCCTGGCGGCATCGCGGTTCGCCCACACGATGGGCAGCTCGTTCACCACGGCGATATCGTCGTCGGCCAACCCTCCGGGCTCAAGCTCCGGTAGCGGCGGCTCGTCCGGCGGCGGTGGCGGCGGCGGCGGCGGCGGAGGTTGGTAGGCGCATCGGGCAGCACAGTATACGCAGTTGCTTGGGAAGTCGCACCAGCAGCGCTATAATCTAAGCGGACGGTGCAGTATGAACCTGTGCAGGAATTATGTTTCGAGCTGCGCGCGATGGTTGGTTTTCGCCGCAATCCTTGCACTCGTGTCACTGCTTACGCTCTCCTGCTCGCGCGCTTCCCTGACCTACGACGCGTCCACCGACCTGTACTTATCAAAGCGCAGCTCGGTGGAAGGCCCGGATGTGGCGCAGAAGCTGCGCGAGCAGATGGAAGGCTGGGAGATACCCTATCGCGGCCCGTTTAGGCTACCCGACGGGAGAGTCGCGATGCCGCGCGGCCTGCCGCCGATTGGTCTGGAGACTGTATTCCGCAAATCCGTCAGTGAGCTGCCGTGCATCTGGGGATTGGACGGGCGCGCAGCCGGCCCGACGGGCGAAGTGAATATCATTGTGGCCAAAGTCGCGTTCAACGACTTCAAAGAGAACGAGATAGCCCGCACAGACCTGGAGGAGTGGTTTTTCAATATGGACGAAGGGCCGGTGCCGGACAGCCTTTCCGAGTACTATCATCGCGAATCCTTTGGCCAGCTTGCGGTCGATGGCATCGTGCTTCCCGAGACCGGGTCCTACGAAATTGACGGTGACTTCATAGATTTCATCTTCCCCATGTACCCCTCGAAGTACGCGACGATGTGGGATAGCCTGGTCTCGCAGATAGACGCAGATGTGGAAGGCGCGGATTTCGACGGCAACAACGACGGCGCAATTGACGCCATCATCGTCGTGCCACCGTATGGCGACTATTTGATGATGGGCGGGCCGCTGGCGTTCGTGGACAACCACGCAGTCAGTGGAATGTACAGCGGCAAGATTGACGAAAAAGACGTTGAGACCTACAGCATCCAGTCAAACGTCTTCGGCAACCCGTTGCATCGCTACGCCGTGCCATGGCACGAGTTCGGCCACGTCCTCGGCCTGCCCGACCTCTACGACGGCGGCGGAATGGGGCCGCCTGAGCCGGGCCCGGACGGCGACGACGGTATGGGCCCCGGCGGCTGGGCGGTGATGTGCCAGAGCGGCCACATCGCGTTCAACCTTCCGGTTTCCGCGCCGATGAAGCTGCTACTCGGCTGGGGCACGCCCGTCGAGCTTCCCACTGACCTTGGCTTTGAAAGCGACTACCACCTGCTCTATGCCAACGAGGAAAAGGACTGTGTCCACCGCGTTACGCTTGGCGGCGGCACGTACTACATTGGCCCCACGCCGGTCGAATATGACGAGTATCTGCTGTTCGAGGCGCGGTCGCTGACGCCACCGGGCATGCCCGACGATGGCATGCTCGTCTGGCATATCAACGAAAACGTGTATCTGGAAAAAGTCCTAAGCGGAGCGCAGCCGGAGCTTCCCAATTCCGACGAGGAATATAAGTTCACCGATATCGTCGAGACTTCCTTCAACGCCGACAGCATCGTGGACAAGCCCTACGATGGGAGTCCGTCAAGCCTGGTCCGCCCAAGCGATCTCTGGCCATACGACAACTACGACGAGCTCCGCTCCACGGTTCCCACCGACGTGGGATACAAATACAAGCACTCCTCGCTGCTCCCTGCGCTTCCGAACCCGCCGTACTTCGACATCGGTGCGAGTCTTGATATCTCCGTCACTGACATCGCACGAGTTGAGGACGGCATAACCTTCCACTACGAAGTCGCCGAAGAGCCCCCGCCGCCACCGCCCGAAGTTGTCAGCTTCACGCCGCTCATCACCTACAGCGGTAGCGGCTCTAACCGCCGCGCCTGGCTGCATCTGGATGTCACCGGCAACGAAACCGCCACGAGCTTCACCATCACGCTGGATTACCTCGACGGCGAAGGGCTTCCGCAGTCCGAGCAATGGGAGTCTGCGGGCGGCGACCTGCTGCCGGTGGATATCACGCCGCTGCTGCCCAACCAGCGGATAACGCTCAGTGTGGTGGCGAGCGACGGCGCGGTGCAAAGCGACCCGGTTACCGAGCAGCTTGACGCGGTGACACTCCTGGGCGACGTAAACGCAGACGATAACGTGAACGACGCCGACGCGGCGGCGCTTCAGGGCGTTCTGGGGCTTTCCGAGGCCGACGCAGATTACCGCGCCTGGTACGACACCGACGGCGACGATTTCGTCGACGAACAAGACCTCGCCTACATCGGGTATTGGTATGGGCAGGAGCGCGAAGAAGAGTAGGCATCCCCGCGCGCGTTCCTTAAATACTCGTCCCCGCCATTTTCTTCCCCCTCTGACGGCTGGAGACTGATGGCTGACGACTGACTGCTGCCAGCTACTCACCCTCCACAATCACATCTTCGCCGGTGGATTCGCGGCGCATTTGCAGCGCCTCCTCCCGCGCGGCTTCTTCTTCGGCGCTGAGCTTCGCGCCCACCCAGCGGTCCATTACGGTGCAGGCGGTGAGGTCGCCGGTTACGTTTATCGCCGTCCGGCTCATATCGAGGATTCGGTCTACGCCGATAATGAGCGCAATCCCCGCAGTCGGTATCCCAACGCTTTCTAAGACCATCGCCAGTATCACGATGCCCACGCCGGGTGTTGCCGGCGCGCCGATGGACGCGCTGACCGCGGTCACCGTCACCAGCACGAGCGCTGCCAGGCTCAGCTCCACGCCGAAAACCTGCGCCAGGAACACCGTTGCCGCGCCCTGGTAAAGCGCCGTGCCGTCCATGTTTATCGTCGCGCCCAGGGGGATGAGGAATTGCGAAATGGACGGGTGCACGCCGAGCTTCTTTTCCGCCGTGTCGATGGATAGCGGCATCACCGCAGCCGAGCTCGACGTGGAAAACGCGAGCAGCTGCACCTCCCGCGCGCCGCGCAGGAATCGCGCCGGTGACTTCCGGCCGATGAGCGAAACAATCACGAGATAGAAGCACAGAAGCACCGCAAGTCCCAGCAGCACCGTCCCCACGTACGCCGCCATCCCCGCCAGCACATCAATCCCCACCTTGCTGGTGACGTTCGCCAGTAGCCCGAATACCGCCAGCGGAGCAAGCTGCATCGCCCAGCCCACGACCGTCATGCACACCGCCTGCAGCGAGCCCAGCAGGTCCAGCAGGGGCCGTGACTGCTTCGTGGGCAGGGAAAGCAGCGCGATGCCGATGAAAACCGCGAACAGCACGACCTGCAGCATCTGCGTGTTGAGCATCGCCTGCAACGGGTTTTCCGGCAGGATGGCGACGATGGTTGTGGGGAGTTCGCCAAGCGTCGGCAGTTCCGCGCCGCCCTCGGTTGCGGGCACGGTTTCCGCCTCCGCTACCTGCTGGATGAGCTCGCTCTTGATGTACTGCCCCGGGCGTATAAGCGTTGTGATGCCCACGCCGATTACGATTGCCACGGTGGTTGTGAGCAGGAAGTAGATGACGACGCGCAGGCCTAGCCTTTTAAGCTGGTTTATGTCCTCGCTTGCGGCAAGCCCCCGGATGACCGATGAGAACACCAGCGGCAGCACGATCATCTGGATGAGCGCGAGAAAGAGGTTGCCCGGCAGCGCAAGCCAGCGCCCGGCGACCGTTGCGAAATCGCGGCTGACCCAGCCTACAGACGGGCCCAGCGCCAGCCCGACAGCGATGCCCAGCGCCATCGCGAGGAGTATCTTGAGCCACAACCGGCCTTTTATCAGGCCGTCGAGGGACGCGCGCAGGTGCTTGAGGGATTTCGGCTGCAAAAACTCTAGCGGCGCCGGCATCGCGCCCCTAGCTTAGCACATCGGATTTGGCATCATCGCCGCGCCGCGCTACTCCGCCCAGACGCCTTCGGCAATCACGCGGTTCTCGCCGTACAGCCGGAAGTAGATTGCATCCGCGACCGCATGTCCCGCCGCCCGCTCAATGCGCGCCAACTCATTCGTGTCCGTAATCCGCTCGAAGTATCCCTGATACGGCTCGAAGTCCCGGTAGATGGGAAGGAACGATTCAGCGCCCGTATTATACGGTCGCGGAGAGTCGGGCAAGTATAGCCTCATCTCCCTTCCGCTGAGCTTCGACCAAGAACGAAGAATGCCGCGCAGCTCGTCGGACGAGAGCACGTGTTTCACCCAATCGACGCGATTGAGCTTCACTACTCCCTGTTGGCGAAACCACTCAAGCGCTGACTCCTCTCCGGTTAGAGCGGATGCAATGAGTATCCGCTCGTCCCAGCGCACATCTTCGATTGCTGGCAGCGGGTCGTTTAGCGGTAAGCCCGCAATCGTGTCGTCGCGCAGTCCACGCACATTGCCCCGCCGCAGCTTGTTCAGAGACACATCATCTTCGCTCATTACGAGGTC